>Ga0153969_1000001_pt1 | contig 61318 bp, 80 predicted proteins | sample TSGA053MetaG_FD_104702 | JGI IMG/M metagenome (GOLD analysis project Ga0153969, IMG submission 104702) | Attine ant fungus gardens microbial communities from Georgia, USA - TSGA053 MetaG | ecosystem: Host-associated > Fungi > Mycelium > Unclassified | place: USA: Georgia, George L Smith State...
ACCGTGACGCAACCATCCGTCGCAAACAAAGATGCGAGGATCTTGACATGCGTGAGTCCTTCTTATCTTCTTACCATCACCTCCACCACCTCATCATCATGATTTACAGCTTTGAAGCCCGTTCTCAAGCCTCCCAAACTCGCCCCTCGCATTCTACACTGGACGGGTCTGTTTACCCTGCCAGCCTCTTATGCTTTCATGATTCTCGAAAACCTGTATGAACGTATCTGACGAGTCATTCATCTTACAATATGAACCGACATACCCACACGACGGACAAACAGCTGATCAGCCGAGGTTCGATGTTAGTCCACTGCTCATGTGCCACACTTGTTATATTGGCAACATTAGATAGTCTGGTTATCAGGTGTGATGAAGGAGAAGGAGTAACACTTGGCGCAAGTGCAGATAACTTGGGGCACTGCAGCTGGAGTGATCATATGTGGTATCAACGTGACTAAGGCAACAGTTATTCATCCGCATGTAAAGGTCACTAGCTAGTGCTTCACACACCTGAGACAGATAAGAATTGAGCTTTTCCAGAAAAAAGTAAAAGAACTCTCATCTGGCCATTGGGTTTCTGCCCAAGTACAAGAACCGAATGACATCCCGAGATGAGAAAGGAGCAGAAGACATTGTAACATTGACTGGGTCCCCACTTTCAGCTCAAGACAATATGACGGAGGTCGGTGAGGGAAAGGTGGAGTCTAAGATACGATATTCGGGACCAATAACATATTGGAAATTTAGGGTACCGAGCACTGCATTGAAATAATTCTTGATCATCAATTTCATAAATAGAAGTGGCTGTGGCAAAGGTCAGCTGGTCAGTGGGCATTGGGTTTCCACTCCCTAAACTCATGGAATTATGACTCAACACCAGCCATGAACCATACCACCGTGATGCTCAAGTGAAATCCAGGAGACCGACAGAAACTCACCTCGGACAGAAAACAATAGACCATCGGACAATAAATAGCCTGTAATGATTTTAAGGCACAAGTGGGTCCATCGCTTGCTTAGCAAGTTTTGGTCTAGTAAAATTTGGACTCGTATGATGATATCCCCCTGACGACACGCCACCGGGCGTCTTCTCCTGATGTGTTCCGTGCTGCTGTACATGGACACCCAACCAATACGCGAGGTGCTTGGTTCGACACCCGGCAAGTCGCGTAGAATGCTGGTCACAACTAGACTAGACCGAAAATGAAAATGAAAATATGGACACCAATCACGATGCACGCTTGAATAGTACTAGACCATGACACAGCCACCATGCCATGAGCTTTTTGTTCTTGTGGTTTCAGATAAAAAGGTGAGCTTGTCTTCGGCTATCCCCCAATTTTCAGTCACTCACCATCACCATGTACATGACTAGCTACCTCTGCGCATCTGACCTCAACCGGTTCATGACTCGTCGGATGATCCAAGAGCTCGAGCTCAACAATGAGCCCACCCGCTTTTACATTGATGGTATTGAAGAGCACGGCAGCAATTGTTCACCTGGTCAACACCAAACGACGGATCGATTATTTATGCCATCGTATTTCAGCTCGATGCTGTACATGAACCACAATGACATGTGGAAAATATCGAGGCCCATGACACACGAGTTGGTCAGTCCAGACGATGAGATAATTCATTCGACTGGGAGGACACAGCACACTCGTAGTAGCTGCTGGTCCCCTTCGAGAATAACTTCTATCCCCATCTACAACAACCATCATCGATCATCGAACACGTGTCCTCCATCATTATCATGTCCCTCGTCTTCCCTGCCTTTGAATGAGAAAGAAAAGCAGATTCATCGCCCAGGTGGAAAATATGCAGATCTCACTTCAATGTATTCGTCAGACTCTTCAGATTCAGGCACTGATGACATGTATGACACCACATTTGTGTGGTCACCAACTGCCATCAAGATACCAAAACGTGGTTCAAGCCGTTTGAGTAGGATCATGAGGCGGATGGAAGATTCTGGTGTGTGATACTTGTATCTTTTTTCAAAGATCGACACTGATGATCCCATAGCTGCCAAAGCTTAATTCTCTCGCTCCTAGTTTACAATTCCTGAACTCAATGATGTTTTCGTTACTGTTTTCTTGACTCCTATACTTGTTGCCCAACTCTGATCAACAGAAGGCGTGACATTTGAAATCTTTGTGAGCAGTTGCCCGTAATCTCTCAAATACATAATACATGTCGCGCTTGGTATGTGGTGCAATAAAATATTTTGTCTCTCCAAAATGAATGAGGATGGGCCGAACAAAGAACCCCTGTGGTGCGAGGTATTGAACTGAGGGTTAGGAACAGTAGGATTCAGTTGAAATAGACGTCCCAATACTTTTTTACGGAACCACACAATAAGCTATTGGAACATCTACGGCTCAAGCCTGATAGATAAATACAATGAGTCTACTTTGGTTTCCAGGAATCCACCATTTTCAAATCATGATCTTGCTCAATTGGTCCTCCTGCTTCGCCAGGCCACCAAATGTCTCTATTCCGTTCTGCGGGATAACGAACTTGTCCTGCCTCCCCTGCCCAGTCAAAATCAATCACCCTCAGGTCCACACATTTCTCTATCACATCGGTTCGAATCATGATGTTGTTGCTTCGAAGATCACCGTGAACATAATTCTCCGATTTCAGCTTTTCAATGATACCATCAACAGCCTCCTGCAATTGAGTACGATCCACGGCTGTCGCATTGTACTTGAGGAATTCGTGTAATGTTTGCCAAGTGCATGGATCAAGGTACTCCATGACATAGGCAGTTGGTGCACCTTGTACGTCTGCATAGCCATACAGCTTGGGAGCTAGCCCATTATCTGCCATATGCTTGTGGACATGTTGTGAATAGGAGCGAGGAATGAGTTTGACAAGGACTTGGGAGGCCGGGAATGGAAGGAGACGAGAGAGTGGCAAGAGACAGTCGCTTGTATCCATAGTTGAGCCTGGACACAAATATCAGAGTCCCATCTTCGTCTTTTTGTTCGAGTAACGTGCATGAGTTGTAGATGCGAGGGGTCGAAGGTGCAAATGAGATTTCACAAGGTTCAGTCACAAGCCTGCAAGTAACACTGTGAGTGGCAGAGGTCAAAACACATTTCCATCGTGCCCTCACTGTCACAAAGATGATATTCCCCTGACCAATGCCCCCAGCAGTCTTGCTACTTCGCCTTGACGAGTCCGGGTGTGATCGGCCAACATAAATACAGGCTGGGCAAGTGGTTCGACGATTGGTTTGTAACCATCATAGAACCCACCACATACGATCAACATCGGCCCTGGGAATCAAGTCAACATATGCAAGGATGAGCGAACAACATTGGGTACCGATGAGACAGATCAAAAAACATGGAGCTCCATGAGTGAGAAAGTTGGTGGCATTTGAATCTTTTGCGCTGCAGCTAGTGAGAACCCCCACAAGGAGGTTGTAACAGCGAGCAATTTTCATGTATGCATCAGACCCTCCATGTCCAAATTCCAGCTTATCCTCGCGGAGGGCTATTGGTATATTTGCTTCTCGAATACACCGATCAATCTTGCCATAATGGCCAGACGGATAAGGTTTCAGCTCGCAATCCACCTCCCCCTTCTTGAGAACACCACTGACACATTCATCGAAAACTTCGCCGCGTGATGTTTCATCCTCAAAATCCTCTCCCATTCTTGAACAAAGTACCGAGGCAGCAATCTGGACTGCCACAGTTTCAGTTGTTGGCAGGGGCCTAGATATTTCGTGTTGGAAGTTGAGGAAAACGTCATGCAGTGTGGTCAATGGGAGACCTATTGCATTGGGAGGACGAAGACAGAGGATGGGAGTACCCTTCTGAGCCTTAGGCCAAACCGAGGGCTGTGCAAAGTCCGAAGGTGCTGGGAGGTCATTCTGCAGCTGCCTGACTAGCATTATGAATTTCTCGAAGCGTGCGTTGAAAATGTCCATTACTGTAGAATTGTGTGAGGAAGATCATTCTCAGAATAACTTGGAACATACCATTCAGCCCTGGTGGATTTTGAAGCCGTCGATTCATATCACTTCTCGATTCTGGCAACCAACGAGTACAATTGTGTAGGTCAGCAAACAAGACTCGCCATTTGGCGAAGACGACTTTATTGTCTTTCCAGGTGTTTATTGGAAATAGATCGCTCATATTGTCGAATTCTGGTTGTAGCGCTTTAAGATCCTCTCCTATGCTCTTGGCCTCTTCCATCAGCTTGGAGCGGGCAGCGGCCCTCATCTTCTGTGATTCAGAACTGGACTCAGAACTTGATTGGGCCTTTGAGTTCGTCGTCTTTGTATTAGAACTTAATTGAGACTCTGATGTCTCAGATGCACTGGCCATGAGTGTTGTATATCGGTGAGAACGACAGACTTTAGTCAGCATTGATTTAAGACCTGTGTATGAGAAAAATCAATTGTGTCACTTTTGACACCTGTCCTACATCCATATACAATAAATCGATTTCCCATCCATTTTAATCAGTTTTCAGAGATCAGGACTGCGTCAATATTTCCAACAATGTGATCATTGTCCTGCGGTGCAGTCTTTGATCACATCGTCATGCTGCTCACACGGTGGGTCACTACTGATTGCATTAGCACCTCCTCTCAATCCCGATCGAAGGTCTAACCCAAAAGTCCTTGTATCTGAGACAAAGAAAAAATACAGGATATGGGATTAGGGAGAAAGTAGAGTAGATGATTTCTTTTTCGCTTTATGTAGCTAGCTAGCTAACCCCAAACCTATCTGTCTATCCACCTCCAAGGAAAAATAGAAACAGAAACAGAATAGGAATAGAAACCGAAAATGGAAGAGAGGAAGGGAGAGGGATCACGATTCCATTCACGATTTCCATTTTATTCGAACCGCCCATCCCTTCATTTCATCTATTTCATTTCATTTTTCTGATACATTGCTCACGAGGCCAGCCTACCACAAAAAAAAAACTAAAAAAAAACCCAAAAATCAAGACACACACATAATAGCGCTAAAATTATGAGCTTTTATCCGCATCTCCCAAATTCAAATTAAAAATGAATGCTCACGCTTGTCATCATGATCGTTAGCCTAACCCATTCCAAGATATACATATACATATATATCACGATATGGTATATCATGGTATGGTACGTTACAGTATGGCACATTCACACCTCGCTTGAGGTTTCCAGACTTTTCTAAAACAGCAGAGGCAGAGGCAGCATAGCATGATCGGATCGGATCATCTTACGCCTCGTTTGATTGAAATGCTCAACTTGATGGTAGATGCTTGACTTTTTTTCTGTCATCGGAATCAGAATCGGAATTGGAATCGGAAGCGGGATTGGGACCGGGAATTGGCATCAAAATCAAAGTCAAAATCAGACTCTGAATCCCTGTCGGCAGTCGCGCCACCCACCCTTGGAAAATCCAACTCGATCCCTCTCAGTCCCCTCCGTTCACCTGATCATCGACTGCCTGGTATCGCTTCACCGAGAGTCGTAATGAACAAAAGGGGAGAAAAACAAGTTGCCCACGTATAAAAACAAAAGGGGAGGACTTGCAGTACATGGGACCATTGGTCAATGATCAGCACAGTTGCATGACGACCTTCAGAAGCAACAGCAACGATAGACTTTATCTCAAGGATCAAGCCAATCACTCACAAGACCCGTCCCAAACCCATCTGCGAAAAAAAGGCAAAGGGAAAAGCAAAAAAAACAACATACAATTGAATGATCGTGGGGATGGTCATCGACTCGGAAGGAAAACACAATCTACAAGTGGAATGAAATGCAAGTGGTTCATTCGTGGTTTGGGTTTGGAGACAATTCACACTAATGGAGGATAACTGAGGTCGAGAACGAGAACAAGTTGTGGAGGAGGAGGAAGGCGGGCTAGGATCACGCAACATCGCACTCGCACTGCCATCATCAGTGTCGCTAGTGCAGTTCGCACTGGTGGCATTGATCATGCCGATAACGCCAGTGATGTCCTCGATGAAAAAAGGCGGAGAGATCAAAGAAAGAGACCAAGGAAGTAGAAACGGAGGAAAAAGCAGTTGACGAGGGGCAGAATAGCCATAACGACTAGAACGACAACGACGACAATCATAAAGCCTAGAATTGTAGTCCAGTCCAGGGCTCGAGTTTGAATTTCCAACCGAGGTTGGGAGAAGGGCTACAAGTCTCAGTTCAGGTCAGGTCAGCTTCTCCCATCCTCAAAAGAAAAGCATGTCAACATAGATACCCCCCTTCAATCCACCGTTTGCCATCTTCAGTTCACCGTCGTCGTCGCCACCACCTCATGCCAAAACTCCAAGCTTGACACCCTACACTTTGAGCCATTCGCAACCCGTCCGTCAATGAATCATCATCCGATCATATCAATCCAACGTGGCACATGGTGCATGGTGCATGGTTTATCCACATCGGAATCGAATTCGAGTTGGGTCTAGTCCAGTCCAGCCAGAACCAGAGCCAGAGGATCGTTGTCGTCCAATTTCCTGAGCATAAGATCAGGATGATGCGAGCATTAGGAAGAACGACACACGCACAATCACAGTCCACAGTCTACGAAGCACGCTGTTATGAGCCATCTTGATGGCTCTGGTTGGGCTTGGGCGAGCGGTAGTCCCCGACTTCAAATCTAAAGGCGTGAGTTCGGATGGGGGGAAGAGAGAAGAAGAAAAAGTCGTAGTCGGGTCGGGATAGACAGTCGAACGAGGTGAGTTTTCTGAACTTGTGGTGCTGAGGTTTGATGTAGAAATGACGATGATCATGACAGTTGAGTGCCCCCGTGGTACTGATATCCTCATAGCCAAGCCAAGCCAAAAAAAACGTACCGAAACCGATGTGATGTGAACGACCAACGTCCCCTTCTGTTGATTCGAGTCGAGAGGTGAGGATCGAGAGGTGAGAGGGTGAGGATCGAGAGGCAAGGTTTTTGAACTCGAACTTTGAACTTTGAACTTGAAAACCCTGCCTGGTTGGTCTAGCGCTTATGCTTATGCTTGGTGCTGCTGCTCGTTTGGACGGTCTCAGTCTCGGCCTCGGCATTTTCACTTTCGCCTTTCGCTTTTTGCTTTTCGTCTTTGTTTCGCTCTTGAGATGAGGTTCGGATTGATCGATCAATGTCGATGTTGATGTCACATCACAGCGTGAGCATGAGTAGTGGGAGCATCGCTAATCGCCGCCAGGAGATTCGGACCCGTCCGATTCCCAAAATGAAGAAAAGAAAAGCGTCAGAGGGATGGTGTTGTGGAATGAAAAGAAAAGAAAAGGTGGGTTGAAAGAAGAGAAGATAGACGCACAAGAACGGTCTACTGTTCTGCGTCGGATTGGATCGGTGCTTGATATTCACATGAGCAACACATGGTCTTTCGATATTGGCTATGGCAATGGCGAAACAGTCATTCCTGTGATCCAACAAATGGCAAATGTCAGATGTCAAGAACGGGCGAGAGAAGAGAGGGGAGAGAAGAAAGGGGAGAGGGGTTCATTCCATGACTGGCCTGTTGGCTCCAACTTCAATTGAATTGAGAGCGATCATCCAAACTATGAACGGACAATTTCGAGACGTGTATAGCCTGTCGCTATTCGTGATACTCAAATCAAATCAAATCAACTCAGAATTTTGTAGAGGCGCTATAGTGAGGCAGGCAGATTAATCTATTTATCCGGTTATAGGACGGAGATGTTCCCCCAGCTCAATCTTCACTCCTCCTTCCTCCTTCCTCCTCGATATTTTTCCATCCGTAACTATTCATTTCGTCCATGCCATATCATACTTGGTCGGATATAGCTTTAGCCCCCAGCCATCCCATTCCATCTCAGCTTCCCTTCTTTGAATACGGTCTGGATGAAAGAGGTGCGTGGGACCTCTATGGGGATGGGGATGGATGGACTGAAATTGAATAGTACACGTCCTTTTTTGGCTCTGGGTTTGGGTTCTTGGGATGGTGATGATAAATATAAATTGAAAAAGTTCGTATGATCTGATTTCTGATCGGGAGAGAGAGTCTGTGTGTGAGTGAGCGAAAGAGAGCCCCATGACGATGTAAAGATGGAGTAGGGATCAAGAATGGCTAACACCAGGGGGAGCATCATGGAGAACGACGATGGGAGCCGTGATGGACTGGGCGGGGAAAGCAGGGCAAGTTCGTTACCCAGCAGAACGAAATAGAGACATCCGGTGGCCTGGCGAAGCAGGAGGACCAATTTTGAAAGAACATGATTCGAAAATGGTAGATTCCTGGAAACCAAAGTAGAATAATTGTATCTATCTATTAAAATGTGTTTACTAGAGTTGAGCCATAGGAGAGCACAGATGTTTGCATAGCTCATTGTGTGGTTCCTGAAAAAAGTATTTGGATGCCTATTTCAACTAAATCCTACTCCTCGGTTCCCAATGGGTTCAATACCTCGGTTCTCTGTTCGGCTCATCCTCATTCACTTGATTTCCAAGATGGGTACTTCCTGCATCGGCTCTTCAAAATGCCAGTGGAAACCACGTCTATTAGCAAATGATACTACAGATACCTTTCAGGATACAGTAGAGGATGATGAGAGCGAGTATGAATGGGGCATGATTGATCGGATGCAACTTTGGCGGCACGTGGCCCTATGCAGCATCCATATGAGACTGCTGTATTTTGGAGAGACAAAATCTTTGATTGCATCATATAGCAAGTGCAAATGTATTGTCTAGTTGAGAGATCATGGGCTAATGTTCACAAAGATTTCAAATGTCACGCCTTCTGTTGATCAGAGTCGGGCAGCAAGTACATTGTATATATGAGTCAAGATAAGAGAAAATCGCAGCATATTGATATGGGCACCCAGTACTTTTTTTTTATTTTTTTTAAATCAACTATTTATTACACGGAGCTTGTAGGCAGGCTGTGGTAGATATACGATATCTGCTTATATAACTACAGACAAGAGTTTACATGGCTAATAGAGAAGGTAAATAAGAGATGAAATGGAGAACTTTGGGTAACATTGTTGCCCTTTAAGGCCTTGTCTTTTGTGATGGTCAGCCATTGTCAAAACTGAATGCTGTTGGATTGTCAGCAAGGAAGTGGACAAAACTATTGATGACAGTGTTGCATGGTCTCATAGAGGGGTTGTGCCATTCACATTGCATGACAATATGCTCACAGGTCTGAATTTCCACTTGGCCACAGGGGCAACTAAGGTTAGAATTTGGGAAGAAGCATTGGTGATATTTGCCTATCAGAGTGTGTCCTGTGGTCATGTGAGTGAAATGTGCACATAGTTTTTCATCCTCGAATTCCAAGAATATTTGTTCTTTTCTCTGGCTTGACAAGAAAGCCTTTTGCCACTCCTCAAGGAGGTCATTGCATTCCTTCTTTTTTGCTAAATAAGAAGGAATTTCTACTAAGAAGAATAGGGATATTGTTGGCCACTTTAACCTGGCTATTGACAATTTTGTGTCTGGGCCATTCTGTTTTGCTGGGGCAATACCAGAAATGAATGTTGTTACAATTGTCTTTTCCTAGGAATGACTTTATCTTTGTGGCAAGTGGGATAACTATGTTCTGGAAGGGGTTGACTTGGGATTCGAGGATTTTTTTTGCAGCAATGATGGAGTTGGTGATCACAATAATGCTGTAAGTATCATTGCTTTCCATGGCAGAGATGAGACCAATGCGAATGGCCATTAATTCAGCTTCTATGGGCATAGCATTCATAGCTTGGATACAGGGTTGATTGATAAGGGTGTTGTCTTTCCAGATATGGGCAATGGCTATAGCAATGTTAGACTTCTTGACACCGCCATTGGCTATAACAGCCATGTTGTGTAGAGATGATTGTGACTGTCAAAAGACTTTGTTGAGACACTGGATGTGTTCATGGGTGCCCTTGTCACTAGATGAGATAGGGGAATGAAAAGTAATTCTACTAGAAAAATGATCGACTACTCCTGAACTAGGAGAGAAGAGAGGATATAGGGGTTGAAATGTCTTGGTGATTTCTGATAAATGATTGTTGACATCCTTGATAGGGCTTTTGAGTTTTGCTTGTTGTTTTGCTGTGAGATTAGCTGTTGAAAATCTATGAGGAGGTTAATTCTTTGCATATTGAGTATCTAGCAATGAGTTGATGGCATGCAATGGAGGTGAAGAGCAATGGGTACTAGGCCTGCTAAAGCTTCAATACCTTCTGTAGGTGATGTACAGAATACTCCTGTGATCCACACAGTAGCTCTGCATTGCATTTTCTTTGATTCTAACAGATTTTTGACTGTGGGGGTGTTTTTGAAGAACCATAGTTGGAAACCATATAATGCAATAGATAATACATAGGTCCTGTATAACGACTGCTTCTGAGTAGAAAGAATGCTGCATAAAGAATTTCCTAGGAGTTTCATTGCATTCAGTATTGAAATGCATTTAGTGGTGTAATAGTAGACATGATAGTGGAAGGTTAATTTATGATCAAAATAGAATCCCAAATATCTCCATATGGGTTTTGGGGTGAGGATTGGGTCTCCCACTGAAGTGAGGTCAAGAGGTGGGTTTGGGAGGTGTCAAGATCTTGTAAAGTGAAAGACTTCTGACTTACTGTGTTCCATGACTAGACCAGTGTTGGAGAGGATTTTGGACATGATATTATAGCTACATAAAAGAAAGGAAGATGATAAATTGTAACTTTTCTCCTGAGAAATTAGAAGACCATTGTTAACAAAAGAGAGAATGTCAGAAGGAATTTTTTCTTTTAGGTTTTTTATTCTTTTTTGAACATTTTTATGATTGGGGCCATATATATGGCAGATAAGATAGGGGAAAGAGCTGAGCCTTGGCCTACTCTGACACTTGTATTGAAGGGCAGCAATACAAAGCTGTTCCATGCATAAGTTATTGACCTATTGGAATAGTGGCTGTTGAAAAAATTATGATATTAGTATTGAGACCTGCTTTTTTGAGACACCTAGAAAGGAAAATGTGATTAAGAGAAGGAAAAAATTGAGTGATGTCAAATGCAATGACACCTGTATGGTACTGTTTAAGCCACCTTGCACATATAAGGTGGGTGATGTATAAGCCTGCATTAATAGTTGACTGTTGTCTGATGCCACCCAGCTGATTGGTGTTGAGAAATCTATTCTGGGCCATGTGATACTGTAACTGGTTACTGATTACTTTCTCAATGAGTTTCCCTGTTGTGTTGAGCAAGACAATTGGTTGGAAGGACTTGGGGGTGTTATATACTTCTTTGTTGGGCTTGGGTATGACAACTGACTTGGCTTCTTTGAAGTAAGATGGCCAAAATTCTAATGTAATACAGGCGTTAGCAATACCAACAATCTTGTCAAGATATTCCTTGTCATATATAAGGGGTCTCAAGTATCTCCAGGCAATGTGATTGGGCCCAGGAGTGAAGGAAGTGGAGCACTTAGCTATGGCATTCTTAAATTCCTGATTGGTGAAAGGTGGCCACTCAAACTCATTGAGTTGAGAAATTTTATTCAGAAACCTATGGTTGATAGGGCGGTTTTCAGTCAAGTTATAGGAGCTGTGCAGTGCATTCCACAAGGACGTCAAGTTATTACACAGTTGGTCTTCAAATGCTATAGTTTTAATGGCAAGAAGAGTTTTCTTCTTGACCCAGTTCATGAGATCCCATGGTCTCTTGTTGGACAATGCAATTTCTTGGATTTTTTCATCAAAAAACTTTCTTTTGGACTCATGTATAGTTGCTTTATACTCTTTTCAATTTTGAAGATTGTTTTGCACATGGTATCTTTGAAAGCTGTCCATGCATTCCTGATTCTACCACTCCTTGGAGTGTTTAGTGATATGCTTTACCTTTGCATGTTTTGCCCAAGCCTTGCTAAATATATTTGATAGCTAGTTGACATGCATCTCTTGATCTTCTTGACTCATGATTAACACTGTGTCCAAGTGCTTAAGATTCTTCCTTATGGTTTCAATGAAATCTTTTTTATCACTGCTGCCCTTTCTTATGGACTAGAGTATGTTATCAATATTTTCCTCCTTTATTTGTACTGTGATGTCCAATGGTATGTGATCAGATGGTTTACAAATTTCTAGGAGTATCCTATGTTTCCTGAATCCTAAGTTGTTTGGTGCCAAGAACACTAGGTCTAGGATAGAGTTAGCATCACACTAATTATTAGCAAATCTTGTAGGACCCAGGTTTAAAGGAGGTGAAAGTTCCAGGCCTAGGCTATCAGCAACAGTTAGTAGGTCTTTCGAGTCTATGGAGTGATGGTGGATGTTGGGGTCCCAATTGCTATCCCTGATATTGAAGTCCTCTGTCATAACTACCATATTTCTGATGTCTCTGGTACAATCTTGCAGGGCCCAAATGGCTATTTGATCACTGTCTGAGTAGACATTAATGACAAAGTTGATGTCTTGGCAATTATAGAATAAAAGAATATTGATGTCTCTGTGGTCCATGATGTCAGTGTAAAGAGAGAATCTTAGCCATGATATTCACTTGTTTATGTAAGTAGCAACTCTGGGGTAATTGTCCTGGGATGAGTTCTTTTGAATGAAGAGAGTCCATTCTGGGTGGTTTGGTGCTCTATATGGGGGATCACTTTTAGGGTTAGTATAGCTTGGAATGCAGTGTATAAGGAATCTTGGAAGTTCCTAGATAAACACTATATCTGCATTATTTTTTTGCATTTCTAGAATAGTATCAGTAAGTATTTTATTTTTTCAAACATTCTGGGAGAAAATTTTTAGATAATGCTTAATTAACATAATTTGTTGCCACCCACAGCTGAGTGAATTGAATTAGCTCTGATTTCTCAGAGCTCTTGCACCTTCTTTGAGTACCATTGTCTGTTGAATCTATACTTCCAGAATAGACACTCATAACTATCAGCCTGATGCTCTCCCTTGCAGTTGGTGCATTTAAAGTTGTGGGGACATGGGTCTTCTTTCTTCATCTTGAGTCTTGTGTAAAGACCAAGCTGTGATAACTTAATCTCCCTCCAAGTCCAAGTTGACAAGGAGAACTTGTTAGAGTTCCCATTCATTTACTGTATACTACTTATACATTTTCCTCTATTTACTATTGTTTATAAAGTCCCATATGTTCCTTTCCATCCAACTATCCTGCATATCTGATCTTTAGAAACTAAAAGAAAAAGAAAAGAAAAAGAATATAAATAATAACTTAGCCATTTTGCCAAGTCATGACATCTTGGTGGGGTTAGCTTTGCAGCACCATGCCATAACTATATCAACTGACAAATGAAAATAAAAGTTTTATTATAAGCACCTTAAGGTGAAATTAAAAAAGGATAAATCATAATAAACTAATTAGTCTAAGATAAAATTATCATAATAAGTATTTATTTTCTAGTGTAAAAACTAATTTAATTAACTACTTATATATAAAAATTTAAAAATTTAAAAATAAAACAAACTAAAAACAAAAATAGCCAAAAATAAATAAAAATACAAATAAAATTTATCCAAATAAAGCCCCAAATAATGTCCCTTGTCTCCATTAAAAATAAACTAAAACTAAAATAACTAAAAAGTAAAAGTTACAAATTTCCTTTGAAATAGAGCCTAGCTAAAAATAAATATTCTTATTAAAATACTGGAATAGTCTACAATAAAATTTAACAAAACTGTAAAAAAACATATAAAAAGCTAGCCCAAAAAAACATAAAAATAATAAAGTGCCAAAAACAACTTCAATAAAAGATAAAATTAAAAAATTCCAATTTACAAAATAATAAAAATAAGAGAAAAACACAAACTATATATGCCAGCAGTAAAAAAAAGTAAAAGTTCAAAAAAATTTACCTCAAAGTTTTCAAGGCCAAACACAAACATATAAAAACACTCACTGACTTGAATTCTTCAGTAAAAAATCTTGCAAAAACTTTTTCAAATAGTGATTTTTCAAAAACTGAAAATTCAAAAAAACTCATAAAATTCAATAAAATTCAATTATTGAGAGACATCTGGAAAATCTAATTTTTCTGACCTTTAAAAATTAAAATCTTGCATTCTTTTTACTCTCTATGGTGTTCAAGCTTGTGGAGGCCATTATATTTCTGACACTTGACACCATGTACACAATATGCAAAGGTAGTGTGGCCCTACTTTCAGCAGTTTTTGCATTGAGAGACTCCTGGGTTCATATTCATTCCCCTGACTATAGCTATGTACTTTCCAATGTTAAAGCTATAGTTGATTATCTTCTTAGCTTTAGAGCCATTTTGTGAATCCTATATATCAATCCATATGATTGCCTGGTCTGATTTGGAGGATGCTTTGATGATCCTTGGGTGGAAAGCTAATGTGATATCATTGAAGATGTGAGTATTCCTAATTACCTCTTTAATAATGCTCTATGTGATTGTTTTGTTGTCACAGTTGACATATGGTATACCTAATATTTTTAAGTATAACTTGGATTAAGGCAGTCATGCTGAGGCAGTTTGTTTGTGATTGATATTGTTCACATTGTTGATGTAATTCTCTATAGTTTTCAAGTCTGATGGGTTAGCTATTTTATTAGTAGTGATAGCAATGCCCTTGTTGTTAGCCCTAATGAAATCTGCCATGATTTCCAACTTAATTGACTTCAGAATCCTGTTGATGTTAGTAACATGTAAATCTGCTTTGTCCATCATCATTTTTGTATTTTCCTTGCTCATGGGAACAATGACTTGTTTCCTAGAAGGACCTTTAGTTGTCATGATAACTTTTCTTTTGTTCAATGTCAGTTTATTATTGGCAACCCTGTGAATCTCTATGATCTTATTCAATGAAAGTTTTGGAAATGCTTCCTTGATCTTGAGAATATCTTTGACACTGTTCTTTGTATCTTGTGTGAATGATTTGCCTTTATTGTGATATTTGGATTTGGCAAGTACACTGGCACTTGGCCTAGGGGGGATCAGTGGGGGGACCTTAGAGATGTTAGCCAGTTTGCCATTGTTATCTTTATTAACCATGACTTTGTTCCTATTGAACTATGAGGACACACATTGCCTGAATGACTTACCATTGGCATTAGCTATGATTTTATCCCATCCTGCTTTGTAGATGGCCAAAATAAATTCCCATGCTGCATAACCAAATTGGTCTATTTGTGGGATGTCCTTTTCTGTTTTATCACCAATGGGTCTTTGCTTGATAAAATTTGCCATTCTTTGCAAGGAATAGGCAATGTTCTTTGTATTGCTGTTAAGGAATTCTTCTGTGCCAAAGAGGGAAATAGCTGAGAAGTTACCATCCCAGAGGAGTGGGTCTATAGGTTGGTTTGCCTGATATGGAATAATAGATGGTTCTAAAACAGGAGGAGATACTGTGTTGCTGTCTATGCCATTGCCATGTGTTGGTTGGGAGTGTTCTATGTCTGAAGCTTGAGGGGCATATGGGAAGTCTGGGTTCTATTGGTATTCCTATTCTACTTGCTCAGCCTACTTTATGTTGTTGGATTGAATTTGCATTCTTTCAGCATATTCTATGGACAAAGATGATGCATAGGATTTAGTAAACACATTCCTTGGAGAGTTGTGTTCTTGTTTAGGAGAGCAACCCCTTAGATTGTCTTCTTCAAAGTCCATTGGGTCAATGGCAGGTGTTCTGTGGGATGATTTGCTAGCTTGTTGATGAGACAGTTTGTGTTAAGGAGAAGTGATAAAATTAAATGTATTTGCTAATTCTCTACTGGGCACTACCATATAGGATGGTGGTAAGAGAGAAAGAAGCAATGATGGGCACCCAGTACATTTGTTACAGAAGTAAAATAGTATTTAATGTATGTTTTTGAGTGCCTACCCAAGTAACTTGCTTATCCATCCTCAAGTTCTTTCAGCCACTTTTGGTCAATGCAATCTATACACTTGATGCTGAACTTGAAGTTGAAGAAGGCTAGTTTTATTGGCAGCTCCCAAATTATTCCTGTATGAGGCAGGCATAAAACTTGTCTATGCTCAAGTGGGACCCAAAATAGCAACTCATTATCCTGACCCACTATCCATTCATTGCTTATGTATTGTGAGATAAGGTCATATCCATGAGTAGCTTAGCTATGAGGTTTGCCATGTCATAGATTTTGAATAGATAATAGGACACCAACTTGGTATTATCTTGAATAAATGCCATCTGCAGTGTTGGCATCAAAGAAAGTTACTGTATTTGTGCAGCAAAGAGTGACAAGTTGATCACCAGCCAATGAGGGCAGGTGATAGGGCAATCTTATTCACCCAGGACATTATGATAGGTTTGTTATAGTGTTGACCAGCTCATGTGTCCTAGACTCATCATATAAGGATACAGCTGCAATGACTTAGTCCTACTCCTAGTCTGAGTTGACAAGGAGAACTTGATAGAGTTCTCATTCATTTATTGTATACTACTTATACATTTTCTTCTATTTACTATTATTTATAAAGTCCTGTGCATTTCTTTTCATCCAACTATCCCACACATCTGATCTTTAGAAACTAAAAGAAAAGAAAAGAAAAAGAATATAAATAATGACTTAGCTATTTTGCCAAGTCATAACACTATCCCCCTCTTAAGGTTCCTTGTCCCAAGGAATTTTTTATTGCTCATAATATAGGTCACAAATATTACCCATTTTGTTGTCTTCTTCTGCCTGTTCTCTTAGTTCTAACTCTTTTTGTTCCATTTCTTCTTCTTCTTCTTCCTCTTTGATCATCTCTATGGTCCTTCTTCCTCTAACTCGTCCTCTCTTCCATCTTCTCCAATTTCTCTCTAACCTTGTCCAGTATTCTTCATCGTACCTTTTGTCAGTTCATCCAAACAACTTCCTTGCTGTAAATCTTCCAGATAGTTTGCCTCTTGCAAATATTCCCTTATTTTCTATCTTTTCTTGCCTCCTAACTTCTTCCATATCTCTTTGGTATTCCCTTTCAAATTCCTCAACTGCCTCTTTCATGTTCCCTAAATTTTTCTTCCTTCCCAAGTGTCTAATTCTACAGTAAATCCTTTCTACCATACTAAGTACTTGTCCTTCCCTCTGATCTGCTGCTTGTTCAGTATCTTTTTTACCTTCCACTCTTCCTCTCCTTCAATAATTACTGGAGCAGATTGCTCCTTTCTCTGCCCTTCTACTTGCCCTATATATTTTTGTATTCTACTAACATTAACTACTGAATGAATTTTTACTGTACTAGGTAGTTCTAATTCTACTGCATTTTATAATATGACTTTCTTTACTCTGTAAGGCCCCACAAATCTTTCTGTCAACTTCTCCATTTGCCTCTCCACTATCTGATACTTCAGATCTTTTGTATTGAGCATTACCAAGTCTCCTACTTTATACTTGTCCACCTCTGCTCTCTTCCTATCTGCATACTTCTTTATCTCTTCCTATACTTTCCCCAATACTGCTTTTGCCTCTTCTTGAATTCCCTTCATTTTCTCTATAAACTTTTGTGCTCTTTCATACTTCCCCTTCTTTCTCATCTCGAACCCCATTCTAGGATCTTATTTATAATTTGCTTTGAAAGGTAACACTTTAATTGACAAGTATACTTTATTATTATATGCAAATTCTACTGTTTCTAGCCAATCTGGCCACTGCTCTTGTCTGTGGTCAATAAACATTCTTAAGTACTATTCTAACTCCTAATTGACTCTCTCCATTTGCCCATCTGTTTGAGGATGGAATGCCATAGAAATTTTGCCTTTGATCCCCAACATCTCATTCAACTCTCATTATTCCTGCTGTGAATTGTGGCCCCCTGTTAGATATGATACTTTCAGGAAAACCATGCAATTTCCATATATTATCTCTAAACAACTTTGCTAGTCCTTCTGCCATTGTCCTTTCTGTAGTTGGTATAAAGTATACTATCTTGGTTAACCAGTCCACTACTACCAGAATGGAGTCATATCTCTGAGCTAGTGGTAATTTAGTTATGAAGTCCACTAAAATATGTGTCCAAGGTCTCTCTGGAATAGAATTTGGCATTAACTTGCCAGCTTGTTGCTCTGTGCAGTTTTTATTCTGCTGATAGGCATCATATCCCTTTACATATTGTTTCACTTCCTTGGTAACCCCTGGCCACCAGAAATTTCTAGTGACTAGTTCTACCATCTTCCACTGACCCCTGTGTCCTTCTATATGTGTATTATGATATAGCCTAACTATCTCTACTCTCAGCTTCTCATCTTTAGATATATATACCTTCCCCTCTTTATACATAACCCCATCTACCTCTCTCCACTCTTCATCTCTTAATACTTTTACCACAGCTTGTTTTATCTCTTCTACTGCCTTTACTACTTTATCATCCTTTACTTTCAACTTCCTTACTTCTTCCAATAAGTCCATCCCTTCTATTACTATCTCCACTGTTTCAGTCCTTCTAATTTTGAGCCACTCTGGCTTTATTAACACCTCATTCTCATTATCTCTTTCTACTTCTACTTCCCAGTCTAGCCTCCTACTTAAACTATCCACTTTCCCCATCTTACTCCCTGGAATGTACTTAAGCGTGAAGTTGAATCTTGATAGGTATAATGCCCATCTAGCTTGCCTATGATTTAACTTTTATGCTTTCATGAAATACTCGAGATTTTTGTAGTCTGTCCAGATCTCGAATTTCATCATAGTTTCTTCTAGAAAGTGTCTCCATGCTTCTAAACCTCTAACTACTGTTAACATCTCTTTATCATGTATCTTGTAGTTTTTCTCTATATCACTTAGAGATTTTGAGATAAAAGCAACAGGTCTCCACAACTCATCTGGGCATTTCATTGATAATACCCCTCCAGTAGCATAATTAGATGCATCTACTTCAACCCTGAATTCCTTGTCTAAGTCAAAGGCCACTAATACTGGCCTACTTGTGAAGATTCTCTTAAGGTTGTTAAAGGCTTGCTCCTGTTCTTCTCCCCACTGCTATTTCACATCTTTCCTTGTGAGCATGTTCATTGGCCTAGCTACTTTTGCAAAGTCCTTAATGAATCTCCTATAGTAGTTTGCGAGACCCAAAAACTTTCTGACATCTTTAACACTCTTTGGTGTCAGCCAGCTCAACACTTCTTTTACCTTTTCTTTCTCTATCTCTATACCATTGGGCCCTATAACTACTCCTAGGAACCCAACCCTTCTTACTTTCCATATACACTTCTCCAGCTTGACATATAAGTCATTTTCTTCTAGCCTCCTTAATACTTTTTCCACTATCTCGTCATGTCCTTTCTTTGCCTCTATTCCTACTAGCACATCATCCACAAATGCCACTACTTTGCCTTCATTTATCAAGTCCCTCAGGATCTCATTCATTATGGCCTAGAATGTCACAGGCAAGTTTATCATCCCAAAGAACATTACTGTTGGCTTAAATGACCCTACATGCATTGTGAATGCTCCCTTCCACTCATCTCCTTCCTTAATCCTTACATTATTAAACCCCCACCATAGATCCATCTTAGTAAATACTTTCTTACTTTTTATTGTATCTATTAGGTCTGTAATTAAGGGCAGTGGGTAATTGTTCTTCACTGTCTGATCATTTAGACTATGGTAATCCATTACCATCCTCTTACTTCTATTCTTCTTGCCTACAAAGAATACCAGTGACATCTGAGAGGACTTTGATAGTCTAATATACTCCTTTCTAAACTGGTCTATCACAAATTTCTGGACTTCCTCCCTTTCATCCTTTGATAAAGGGTATATTCTTCCCTTTCATGGCTTAAATGTCTTTTTGAGATCTATAGCATGATCCCAGACCTTCCTTGTTGGCATTCTTTCTGACTCTACTTTTCCAAACACCTTCTTCTACTTTAGGAATTTCTTAGGAACCATTTCCTTGATCTTCCTATAATCCACTTCAACCTCCTCCTCTCTTCCCCAATTTTCCTTCTTATTTGCTGCCCATCTAACTATTTTCTCTTTTTCTGACACTGTTACTTGCCTTCCTCTTTTTGCTTCTTTCTTTTCTTTTATCTTACTGTTTCTCCCACACAGTAGTGGACATCTTGTCATTTTAACCTCTCTTATTTCCCAATTGATCTCTGGGTTGTGAGCAGCTAACCAAGGCATGCCCAATATTACTTCTGTCCTTCCCAAGTCACAAATATTTATCTTTATTCTTTCTACATGGTTTTGATAGTACACATTTACTTCTACTTGGTGTGTTGTCATTCCTCTACTATTATTTGTCCCATCCATGTTTTTAATCCTAAGAGGTCACTCTAACTTTTGCAGGCTGAACCCATGTTTTGCTGTTATTCTTTTGTCTATAAACATTCCAGTAGTACCACTGTCTAAGAGCACTTTCATTGTCACTTCCTTGTGGGTGCCAACCTTCTCTATTCCTATTGTCAACCAGACATCTCTCAGGGGTTTCAATGTTCTCCTCACATCCTTGTCACCACCCTCCTCTCTTGCTGTGCCTTTTGGAGCTTCTGTCCATGCACTGTCTTGCTATGCTTTTCTCTCTCTGGGGTATGCCACCTTCTTCTTATCATTTTTCCTCAGACATCCACACCACCTCATCTCCTTCCATCTCTTTCTCTTAAGGACCCCTTGTTCTTTATTCTCTTCCATGTATGATCCTTTCTTTTCATACCACTCACACTCCAGGTATGTCACTACCATCTCTCCCATATACCACTCTAGCTCTATCAGATATACTCTCTCAGGTATATCCTCCCCACAATGCTCCTATGCTCTCCATTGCAGAATATATGCTGGGCTTCTCCTCCATACCTCCTCCTTTTGCTATGCCTTTTGTGGCTTTGCCATGTGTGCTGCTTTCTCCTCTTTCTTCCTCTGCTTCTCCACTTTGATATTTGGACACTTTTACTTGAAGTGCCCCACTCCCCAACACCTAAAACATCTAATCTCCTCTTCTACCTTTTTTCATCTTACTTTAACCTCCTCTTTTACACTACATCTCATCACTCTACTTGCTAACACTTCAAATTTATTTTGGGGAATTGACTTCCCTTCCCCTTCCTTCCTCTTATTCCTGCAGTTATGGGCCAGATGCCTGAACTTCTTGCAACTCTAGCAATTCCTTCCCTTTTCTCCTTCCAATTCTGCCCTTAACTTAACAAGGGCTTACTTTTAATTGAGCATGCTGCTCATGAGGTGGTTGTATTGTTCCAGCAACATAGTGCTATGTTACTGGATAGTCAAATGGAAATTTGATCTCACTAAGTACAATGTTATAAGATGACTCCCAAAGAAGTAACTATTTCTTGTGCATTCATTAATCTGATGGGGAACATCCAAAAATACAATACCCAAAAGGTATAAATAGCATGGGAAGGATTATGTAAGATATGTATAGTACTTAGTAAGGGTCATGTGATCACAGGATATAGGTACACAGACCAACAGATATTTGTATAAGTAACTACCAGAATTCAACAGGAAACTCTATTGAGTTCTTCCTGAACATCTATCTTGGGTAAACTCTAAGTCTTCACAACTCCACGTTAACATACAACCACATCTGCTGGGGCACAAGATCTTCATCCAGCCAGACACTTACTGTCTTACTGACTACTGTCCTAATCAAAGACATATACGATCACCTCTAAGAAGAAGATCCCTACTCTAATAGTGCCCTCTTAAGGAGTAGGCACTATTCCTCTGTGTGTACAGCCTACAATGGAACTTCAGCGTGAGTTTCTACTGATTGAAAAGGTACAAGTATACTATAGACAGCCCATTTAATCACAAGATCAGGTCTTAGTAATAATGTCCAAGCCTGGTATTGCACTTTCACTATTAATCCCTAACTGATTGACAAGTCCCCTTAAGCCTAGGGCCTGGCTATGTTGTAGTGGTTCTGGGTTGTGCTACCCAGATACTGAGGATGATAAAGAGTAAGTGTGCAAGGTGTTATGACTTGGCAAAATGGCTAAGCCATTATTTATATTCTTTTTCTTTTCTTTTAGTTTCTAAAGATCAGACATGCAGGATAGTTGGATAGAAAGGAATGCATGGGACTTTATAAACAATAGTAAATAGAGGAAAATGTATAAGTAGTATACAGTAAATAAATGGGAACTCTAACAAGTTCTTCTTGTCAACTTGGACCTAGAGAGTAGCTAAGTCATCTCAGACTAAGTTACTACATGCATGGTCTTGTGTGTAGTGATTAAGTTAAGTGAGATGCCTGACTTAGTCACACTCAATGTTAAAGAGAACAAAAAGAACTCAATAGAATCCCCAGTAGATTCAACTATCTACTTATATTGTAACAACTACCTAGACAAGATGTTTAGGCAAAGGCACTCAATCATTTTGAGAGAATGAAGAGAACTCAATGGAGTTCTCATTGGATTCAGCTACTACTTATACGAGTTCTGTGTTTACCACTATGTATGCTTAGTAACTATTCCACAATCCTTCTAGAAGGTTCCATTATGTAATATGTCACATGACCCTTATCTTATCTTATCTCCTTGGATCTCTATTCTATATTTAGATTTCTATAAATAGATCTTTGTCTGTTTAGTCCATTCTCATATAATACAAGTCCACAATATTTGTGATTTCATCTTGCTCCAACTGAGTCATAATATTGTGCTGGTGATGCTTCATTCAAATATCTGCCCTATCAACTTTCGATAGTAGGATAGAGGCCTACCATGGCTTCAACAGGTAACAGGGAATAAGAGTTCAATTCTAGAGAGGGAGCCTGAGAAATGGCTACTACATCCAAGAAAGATAATAGGCATGCAAATTACCCAATCCCAATATGGGGAGGTAGTGACAATAAATAACAATATAGGGCTCTTTCAGGTCTTATAATTGGAATGAGTACAATTTAAATCCCTTAACAAGGAACAATTGGAGGGCAAGTCTGGTACCAGCAGCTGTAGTAATTCCAGCTCCAATAGTATATATTAAAGTTATTGCAGTTAAAAAGCCCATAGTCAAACTTCAGACCTGGCTGGGTGGTCTGCTTAACAGTATGTACTGCTTGGGTGGGCCTTACTTCTTGGTGAGCTTGCGTGCCCTTTATTGGCATGCATAAGGGAACCAGGACTTTTACCTTGAGAAAATTAGAGTGTTTAAAGCAGGCCTATACCTGAATATATTAGCATGGAATAATAGAATAGGATGATGTGGTTCTATTTTGTTGGTTTCTAGAGTCGCTGTAATGATTAATAGGGACAGTTAGGGGCATTGGTATTGAGTCACTAGAGGTGAAATTCTTGGATTGACTCAAGACTGACTATTGTAAAAGCATTTGCCAAGGATGTTTTCATTGATCAAGGATGAAGGTTAGGGGATTGAAAATGATCAGATACCATTGTAGTCTTAACAGTAAACTATGCCAACTAGGGATCGGATGACCTCAAAATTGATGTGTCATTTGGCACCTTACGAGAAATCAAAGTCTTTGGATTCTGGGGGGAGTATGGTCGCAAGGCTGAAGCTTAAAGAAATTGACAAAAGGGCACCACCAGGTGTGAAGCCTGCAGCTTAATTTGACTCAACACAGGGAAACTCACTAGGTCCAGACATAACTAGGATTGACAGATTGATAGCTCTTTTACGATTTTATGGGTGGTGGTGCATGGCCATTCTTAGTTGGTAGAGTGATTTGTCTGGTTAATTCCAATAATGAATGAGACCTTAACCTGCTAAATAGCCAGGCCAGCTGTGGCTGGTCTATGGCTTCTTAGAGGGACTGTCAGCATCTAGCTAATGGAAGTTTGAGGCAATAACAGGTCTGTGATGCCCTTAGATGTTCTGGGCTGCATACACACTACACTAACAGAGCCAGTGAGTTCTTTCACCTTGGCTGGAAGGTCTGGGTAATCTTGTGAAACTCTGTCATGCTAGGGATAAAGCATTGCAATTATTGCTCTTCAACAAGGAATACCTAGTAAGTGTGAGTTATCAGCTCACGTTGATTATGTTCCTGCCCTTTATACACACTGCCCTTCGCTACTACTGATTGAATGGCTTAGTAAGGTCTCCAGATTGGCATTGGGGAGCTAGAAATGGCACTTTTTTGCTGAGAAGCTGACCAAACTTGATTATTTAGAGGAAGTAAAAGTTATAACAAGGTTTCCATAGGTGAACCTGCAGAAGGATCATTATTGAGTATTTATACCTTGGGAAGGTTGTCAGCTGGCCACTCTTGAAGGCAATGTGCACACTTGTCCCTTGGTACTACTACTTGCTTTATCCTCCTGTGCATTTCTTGTGGCTCTCTGCTCTCTGGATGGTGAGCAGTGGCCATGCCCTACTATTACAAATGAGTGTAATTGAGTGTGCTTGTGATTAGTATTTTTATACAACTTTCAGCAATGGATCTCTTGGCTCTAACATCAATGAAGAACACAGCAAAATGTAATAAGTAATGTGAATTACAGAATTTAGTGAATCATTGAATCTTTGAACACACCTTGTGCTCCTTGGTATTCTGAGGAGTACACCTGTTTGAGTGTCAGTTGAACCGTAAAGTACCTGGGAGAATTGTGCCTAGAAGGCTGTCTTGAAGTGGAGAGTGCTTGCCTTTTGTATTGTCTGTCAGGTGGTTGGCCATTCCTGTGCATGCCTGTCTTGGGCTTTAGCATGTTGGATAGACTTCTCTGAAATGCATTTGTGAGCATTGCAAGTGACTTGCTTTGTTGGGTTTAATAGGTGTCATAGTTTTATGCACTGGTAAGTCTGTTTGTGACCTTGCTGTCCAACCATGTCTGAAAGGCATCTTGACGAGCTTGACCTCAAATCAGGTGGGACTACCCACTGAACTTAAGCATATCAATAAGCAGAGGAAGAGAAACTAACAAGGATTCCTGTAGTAACTGCAAGTGAAGTGGGAAGAGCTCAAATTTGAAATCTGGTGGTCTCTGGCCATCTGAGTTGTAATCTAGAGAAGCATTACCTGCACTGGACTGTGTACAAGTCTCCTGGAATAGAGCATCATAGAGGGTGAGAATCCTGTCTCTGACATGGACTACCAGGGCTTTGTGGTATGCTCTTGAAGAGTCAAGTTATTTGGGAATGCAGCTCAAAATGGGTGGTAAACTCCATCTAAAGCTAAATACTGGCGAGAGACCAATAGTGAACAAGTACTGTAAGGGAAAGATGAAAAGAACTTTGGAAAAAGAGTTAAACAGTATATGAGATTGCTAAAAGGGAAACACTTGAAGTCAGTTGCATTGGCTGGGGATCAGCCTCACTTGTTTGTGCAGTGTATTTCCTGGTTGACGGGTCAGTATTAATTTTGACCACTGGAAAAAGGCTTGAGGAATGTGGCAGCCCTGACTGTGTTATAGCTTCTTGTCAGATATGGTGGTCGGGATTGAGGTGTGCAGTATGCCACAAGGCTGGGGCTATTAGCCTACATCTATGCTTGGGATGTTGACATAATGGCTTTAAGCGACCCATCTTGAAACACAGACCAAGGAGTCTAACATGCCTGTGAGTATTTGGGTGGAAAACCTATATGTGCAATAAAAGTAAAAGTTGAGATCCCTGTCATGGGGAGCATTGATGCCTGGACCTGAACTTTTGGGATGGATCTGTGGTAGAGCATATATGTTGGGACCCAAAAGATGGTGAACTATGCCTGAATAGGGTGAAGCCAGAGAAAACTCTGGTGAAGGCTTGTAACAATTCTGATGTGCAAATTGATCATCAAATTTGGGTATAAGGGTGAAAGACTAATCAAACCATCTAGTAGCTAGTTCCTGCTGAAGTTTCCCTCAGGATAGCAGAAACTCATGTCAGATTTATATAGTAAAGTGAATGATTAGAGGCCTTGGGGTTGAAACAACCTTAATCTATTCTCAAACTTTAAATATATAAGAATGAGCTGTTTCTTGACTGAACTGCTCAGCGATTGAGAGTTTCTAGTAGGCTATTTTTGGTAAGTAGAACTGGCAATACAGGATGAACCAAATGTGAGGTTAAGGTGCCAGAATTTACACTCATCAGACACCACAAAAGGTGCTAGTTCATCTAGACAGCAGGACAATGGCCATGGAAGTCAGAATCTGCTAAGAAGTGTGTAACAACTCACCTGCCGAATGAACTAGCCCTGAAAATGGATGGCACTTAAGCATGATACCCATACCTCGCCATTAGTGTCAAAGTGATGCGCTGACAAGTAGACAGGCATGGAGGTAGTGAAGAAGCCTTGGCAGTGATGCTGGGTGAAACAGCCTCTAGTGCAGATCTTGGTGGTGGTAGCAAACATTCAAGTGAGAGCCTTGAAGACTGAAGTGGAGAAAGGTTCCATGGTAACAGCAGTTGGACATGGGTTAGTCGATCCTAAGAGATAGGGAAGCTCTGTTTCAAAGGTTCAATGGCTGGTAGAGTACAGCACATGAGTTGTGTCTGGTGCGTTCTTGACAACCCTTGAAAATCCAAGGGAATGGATAATTTTCATATCTGGTCATACCCATAACTGCAGCAGGTCTCCAAGGTGAACAGCCTCTAGTTGATAGAACAATGTAGATAAGGGAAGTTGGCAAGATAGATCCGTAACTTTGGGAAAAGGGTTGGTTCTAAGGGTTGGGTGTGTTGGGCCTTGGTTGAAAGCTCTGGGACCCAGCTGGGACTGCTTGGGAGGTAACCTCTGAGTGGACTTGGTCAGGACTTGGGTGTGGATAGCCTTGGCTGCTCCTCATAGGGTGTCTGGCACACACTTAACAACCAACTTAGAACTGGTACAGATAAGGGGAATCTAACTGTCTAATTAAAACATAGTATTGCGATGGCCAGAAAGTGGTATTGATGCAATGTGATTTCTGCCTAGTGCTCTGAATGTCAAAGTGAAGAAATTCGACCAAGTGCAGGTAAATGGCAGGAGTAACTATAACTCTCTTAAGGTAGCCAAATGCCTCATCATCTAATTAGTGATGCACATGAATGAATTAATGAGATTCCCACTGTCCCTATCTACTATCTAGCAAAACCACAGCCAAGGGAACAGGCTTGGCAGAATCAGCAGGGAAAGAAGACCCTGTTGAGCTTGACTCTAGTTTGACATTGTGAAAAGACATAGAGGGTATAGAATAAGTGGGAGCTTTGGCACCATTGAAATACCATTACCTTTATCATCTTTTTACTTATTCAATGAGGCGGAGCTGGGATTAACAGTTCCACCTTTTGGCTTCAAGGTCTTTTACAGACCAATCCGTGTTGAAGACATTGTCAGGTGGGGAGTTTGGCTGGGGTGGCACATCTGTTAAAAGATAATGCAGGTGTTCTAAGGAGGACTCATTGAGAACAGAAATCTTGAGTAGAACAAAAGAGTACAAGTCCCCTTGATTTTGATTTTCAGTGTGAATACAAACCATGAAAGTGTGGCCTATCAATCCTTTAGTCTCTCGGAGTTTGAGGCTAGAGATGCCAGAAAAGTTACCACAGGGATAACTGGCTTGTGGCAGTCAAGTGTTCATAGCAACATTGCTTTTTGATCCTTCAATGTCAGCTCTTCCTATCATACCAAAGCAGAATTCAGTAAGTGTTGGATTGTTCACCCACTAATAGGGAATGTGAGCTGGGTTTAGACTGTCATGAGACAGGTTAGTTTTACCCTACTGATAGAGTGTTGTTGTAATAGTAATTGAACTTAGTATAAGAGGAACTGTTCATTCAGATATTTGGTATTTGCATCTGTTTGACCAGGCAATGGTACAAAGCTATCATCTGCTGGATTATGGCTGAATGCCTCTAAGTCAGAATCTATGCTAGAGACGACAATAGTGATCCCACATCATATGATTGAGTTAACATAGAGCATTGCTCATGTACCAAATGAGATAGACTGGGTAGCCATGGTAAAAACAGCTGTGGTAGCTTGTTCATGAATTGCAATGGTAATATGAGTGGGAGAGAATCCTTTATAGACAACTTGAATGGGGATGGGGTACTGTAAGTGGTAGAGTAGCCTTGTTGCTACAATCCACTGAGGTTAAGCCTCTTTCCTAAAGATTTGTTCAGCAAAATTTTGTGTTGAACTCTTCCTCTCCCAGTCCTGAGGGCAGGTCAAATGCATAGAAGTGAGTGTCTCAGTTCAGAGTTCAGTTGTAGGTACATGCTCCCTTAGTACTCCCTTACCATGGGCCCTAGGCTCAGAGTTACAGACTTTGCTAAGGTACTCGAAAAGTATGTGGTAGAATCTTTGTAAGGATTCTATAGTGTAATATAATATACTATGACACTATAATAAGACTTATAAAGGATGTCTTCAACTCCATAGAAGGGACTGCCCTGAAGTCCCTGTATTTTTTCCTAGAAATGACTTGATAGTTAAAGACATGAAAATTTTTTCCTACCTTGGCACATGTGGTCAGGCATGACTAGAATATAATGATACAAAGATATAACATCTAACCAAAGACAATAGATGAAAAACATAGACTTAACCCAATGATATATCCAACGAGTGATATAAGTGGATACAATAAAAAACACTAAATAAACCTAATTCATAAGGAAAATAATAAGATGACCTACTAGAGAAGGACCATTTACCCAAAAAGTCTCAATTTATATGCCAAATGTAACATAATCAAGCAAAGGTAGTCTAGAACCTTAGGGAGGTCAATAAGTACTGAACTAAAACTGTAAGGGAGTGGGCTATAATTAAACATAAGTTAAAATAACACAAGCAATTAATTGAGAAACATACAAATAATAATAACTAAAAGTAACAGGAGACTAAATGGCAAAAGCAATAACAGCTAGAATGATATCCGATAAGAAAGCAAATCTAGAAAATCAGAGAGCAAGATAATAGCTCAAGACATGCTGACCATAATAGTAGTAGTTAATGACATGGTACCCAAAGAAATCAGCATAGACACAATATCTACAAGTGGAGAAATATCAGAGTTAGAGTCAGAAATAGAAATCTACATAGTGTTATGACTTAGAACACCTAAGTCATTATTTCTTTTCTTTTCTCTTTTCTTACTAAATAGGTATGACAGTGTGACATAGTTGGTAACATGGTAGGATATTTTTAGAAAGGTCATGTGATTGCAGGAGATAGGCACACAGACCAAGTAGAATTTATATAAGTGTATAAGTAGTATACTTAAGTAGTTGGGAACTCCATTGAGTTTTCCTTGTCAACTCAGATAAGGAGTAGTTCTAAGTCAGCATGACTAAGTTCTTATATCCTCCAAGTCCAACTTGATAAGAAAAACTTGATAGAGTTCCCATTTGATTATAGTACACTACTTGTATATTTTACTACTGGTCTATGCACCTATGTAATGACTACCTAGGCAAGATGCTTAGGCAGAGGCACTCAATGTTTGAGAGAATGAAGAGAACTCAATGGAGTTCTCATTGGATTCAGCTACTACTTATACAAGTTCTGTATTTACCACTATACATGCTTAGTAACTATCCTGCAATCCTTCTAAAAGGTTCTATTATGTGATCTGTCACATGACTCCTTATCTTATCTTCTTGGATCTCCATTCTATATTTAGCCTTTCTATAAATAGAATTCTTGTCCGTTTAGTCTGTCTTAATATAGTACAAGTATAAAGACTTAGTCTAAGATGACTTAATCCTACTCCTTATTCAAGTTGACAAGAAGAACTCATTAGAGTTCTCATTCATTTACTGTACACTACTTATACATTTCTCCCTTGGTCTGTGCACCTATCTCCTGCAATCACATGATCTCTCTATAAATACCCTACTGTCATGGCTTGGCTAAAATACCTAAGTTATTTTTCTATTTTCTTTTCTTTTTCTTTTCTTACCTAAGTAGGTTGTGACATAGTGACAGAAGTGACAGGAGAGGTGACAAAAGTAAACACATGACAGAAGGTTCTAGAAGGTCATGTGATTGTGGGAGATAGACACATAGACCAAGTAGAATTTGTATTAGTATACTTGAATAAATGGGAACTCTATTGAGTTCTCCTTGTCAACTCGGACTTGAAGGGTAGCTAAGTCATCTCAGACTAAGTTACTACACTAGAACTTGATTCCACTTCTAGCACTGCTCATCACAGAGCCTTGCTACTTACTCTTATATCTTCCTTAGTATCTAGGTAGCATAACCCAGAACCACTACAACATAGCCAGGCCCTAGGCTTAAGGGGACTTGTCAATCAGTTAGGGATTGATAGTAGAGGTATAACACCAAGCTTGGGTGTTATCACTAAGACCTGACCTAGCAACCAAGCATTGGTAGATAGACTAGTTAGCTGTTCCTTGTATAAACCTTGTGCTGAAGTTCTACTGTGGGCTGTACATGCAGAGGATTAATGCCACACCTTTAGGGAGGTGTTTAGGTTAGAGATCCTCTCCTTGGGGTAATAGTATAACCATAATATTAGGGCAGTAGCTAGTAGGGCAGTAGGTGTCTGGCTGGGTGAAGATCTTGTGCCCTAGTAGACATAGTTGTACTTAGTGAGATCACATTCCTATCCAACCACCCAGTAACAAGCACTATGCCACTAGAACAATACAACCACCTTATGAGCAGCATGCTCAATCAAAAGTGAGCCCTCACTAAGTTAAGGGCAGAATTGGAAGGGGAGAAAGGAAGAAATTGTTGGAGTTGTAAGAAGTTTGGGCATCTGGCCCATAACTGCAGGAACAAGGGGAGGGAAAGCCAATTCCCCAGAATAAGTTTGAAGTGTTGGCAAGCAGGGTGATGCAGTGTGGGGTGAGAGGGGAAGTCAAAGTAAGATGGCAGGAGGTAGAAGAAGAGGTTAGATGTTTTAGGTGTTGAAGAATGGGGCACTTCAAGTGGGAGTGTCCAAATATTGAAGTGGAGAAGCAGAGGAGAAAGAAGAAGGAAGCAGCATGTGTGGCAAGGCCACAAAAGACACAGCAAAGGGAGGAAGTGTAGAAGAGAAGTCTGAAACACATTCTACAATAGAGGGCATAGGAGCATTGCAAGGAGGATATCCTAGAGGAAGCATATTTGATAGAGTTGGGGTGGTACACAGAGGAGGTAATAGTGATGTACCTGGAGTGTAAGTGGTGCAGAAAGAAAGGATCATATATGAAGGAAAATAGGGGGCAAGAAGTCCTTAAGGAAAAGACATGGGAGAAGACAAAGTGGTGTGGATGTCCAAGGAAGAATGGCAGGAAGAAGGCAGCGTGCCCTAGAGAGGGAAAAGCACAGCAAGGCAGTGCACAGACAGAGGCTCTGAAAAGTGCAGCAAAAGAAGGAGGTGGTGAAAGGGATGTAAAGAGAACATTGAAACCCCTAAGAGATGTCTGGTTGACAATAGGAATAGAAAAGATTGACACTCATGAAGGAGTTACAGTGAAGGCACTCTTGGACTGTGGTGCCACAGAGATGTTTATGGATAAGAGGATAGCAGCAAAACACAGATTTAGGCTACAGAGGCTAGAACAATCCCTCCAGATTAAGAATATAGATGGAGTGGATAACAGTGGAGGGATGATAATGCACCAGGTAGAGGTAAATGTATATTATCAAAACCATGTAGAAAGAATAAGGATGGATGTTGTGATTTGGGGAGAACAGAAGTGATATTAGGCATGCCTTGGTTAGCTGCTCACAACCCAGAGATCAACTGGGAGATAGGGGAGGTGAAAATGACTAGATGTCCACCATTATGTGAAAGGAATACAAAGATAAAGGAAGAGAAAGTAAAGAGAGGAAAGCAGGTGATGACCCTAGAAGAAGAAAAGATTATAAGGTGAACAGTGGATAATAAGGAAAACTAGGGAAGAGAGGAGGAAGTTGAGACAGATCATAGGAAGATTGAGGAAATAATTCCTAAGAAATTCCTGAAGTGGGGGAAAGTATTTGGGAAGGTGAAGTCAGAAAGGATGCTGACAAGGAAAGTCTGGGATCATGCCATAGATCTCAAGGAGACATTTAAACCTAGGAAAGGAAGGATTTACCCCTTGTCTAAAAGCAAAAGGGAAAAAGTCCTGAATTTCATAGAGGACCAGTTAAAAAAGAGATATACAACAAGAAGATGTTAGCAGTGGTCAGATACTTGAAAGCATGGAGGTACTTCCTAGAAGAAACTACAACAAAGTTTGAGGTTTGAACAGATCATAAAAACCTTGAATACTTTATGAAAGTACAAAAGTTAAATAGGAGACAAGCAAGATAGGTATCATATCTGTCAAGATTTAACTTTATGTTGAAGCATGTTCTAGGAAGCAAGATAGGGAAGGCAGATAGCCTAAGTGGGAGACCAGATTGGGAGGTTGGAGTGGAGAAAGACAATAAAGATGAAGTCCTGGTAAAACCAGAATGGTTGGAAGTGAGGAAGGCAGAAAGAGTAAAAATCATCATAGAAGAAGTAGACTTGTTAGAGAAAGTAAGACAGTTGAAGGTGAAGAATGATGAAGTAGTCAAGGCAGTAGAAGAAATGAAGCAAGCAGGAGTGAAAATGCTAAGAGATGAGGAGTAGAGAGAGGTAGATGGGATTATGTATAAAGAAGGGAAAGTATACATACCCAAAGATAAGAAGTTGAGGGCAGAGATAGTTAGGCTATACCATGATATGCCTATAGGAAGACATGGGGGGCAGTGGAAGACAGTAGAATTGGTCACTAGGAATTTCTAGTGGCCAGGAGTGACAAAGGAGGTAAAGCAATATATGGAAGGGTACAATGCCTGTCAGAGAAATAAGAACCACATGGAATAGCCAGCTGGAAAGTTAATGCCCAACTCAATTCCAGAAAAACCTTGGGCATATATTTTGGCAGATTTCATTACTAAATTGCCATTAGCATAAGAATATGATTCCATCTCAGCAGTAGTAGTGTCATAACTTGGCTAAAACACCTAAGTCATTTTTCTATTTTCTTTTCATTTTCATTTCTTACCTAAGTAGGTTGTGACATAGTGACAAGTGTGATGGGTGTGATGGGAGAGGTAACAAGAGTAACATGTGACATGTTGTAATAACTAACTAAGCGAGATGCTTAGTTAGAGGCACTCAACATTTGAGGGAATAAAGAGAACTCGATATAGTTCTTGTTGGATTCAGCTACTACTTATACAAGTTCTGTATTTACCACTATGTATGCTTAGTAACTATCCTGCAATCCTTCTAGAAGGTTCCATCATGTGATTTGTTATATGATCTCTTATCTCTGTGGATCTCCATTCTATAAATAGCCCTTTCTATAAATAACTTTTCTGTCTGTTTAGTCTGTCTGATCATAGTACAGTTCACAATGTCTGAAATCTCTTTTTTCTCTGGTTGAATCATGACACATGACACATAACAGAAGATTCTAGAAGGTCATGTGATTGCAGGAGATAGGTGCACAGACCATGTAGAAATTGTGTAAGTAGTGTACTTGAATAAATGAGAACTCTATTGAGTTCTCCTTGTTAACTTAGATAAGGAGTGGGATTAAGTCATCTCAGACTAAGTCCTTATACCAGAACTTGATTCCACTATCCAGATACTGCTTGCCTTGAGCCCTGTCCAAACTTACTCTCATATTTCTCTCAACTGGTGATCATCACAATCACTGGTCTATTTCCTTATAGGCCCTAGACTCAAGGGGGCTTGTCTGTTAGTTAGGAACAGATGGTAAAGGAACAGCTCCATACCCAGGTGCTGTCTCCAAGACCTAACCTTACTTCTGGGTGGTGTTTTTCATAGCATACTTGTAAACTTTTGAAAACCCTTAGAACTTTGTACTGAAGGTCCATTATGACCTATACACATAGGAGAATAGTGCCTACCCCTTAAGGAGACACTGTTAGAGTAGGGATCTCCTTCTTAGGAGTGATTGTCTAAACATAGTATTAGGACAGTAGTCAGTAAGGAAGTAGGAGTCTAGCTAGGTGAAGGTCTTGCACCCCAGTAGACGTAGCAATAAGTAAGACCAACTCTATCTAATCACTTTCAAGAGGCATAGCATAATGTTTCTTCAACAACACGACCAACTTATGAGCAGCATGCTCAACCAAAAAAAAGCCCTTGCCAAACTAAGGGCAGAGTTAGAGGGGAGAGAGAGAAGAAAGTGTTGGGGATGCAGAAAGTTTGGGCATCTAGCCCATAACTACAGGAATAAGGAAAGAGAGAAAGAGAAGAAAACCAATTCCCCAAAATAAGTTTGAGGTATTAGTGAGTAGAGTGATGCAGTATGGAATGAGAGAAGAAGCCAAAGTAAGGTGGCAGGAGATAGAGGAAGTGAAGTGTTTTAGGTGTTGGGAGATAGGGTGCTTCAGGTAGGAGTGTCCAAAGGTTGAAGAGAAGAAGCAAAGAAAGAGGGAAGAAGAAGTGGTGCATGTGGCAAGGCCACAAATGGTACAGCAAGAGAGGAGGCCAGTGTATCCCTTATGGGAAAAGGTGCAGGAATACAGCAGCATGCAGGGTATGCCCCTGAGAAGCGCAGCATTAGAGAAGAGAGGATGGAGTACAAGGTGGGAGGTGGTAATGTACATGAAGTATAGAGAATGTGACTATAAGGGAACAAAAATGCAAGAGAACCAGAGGCAGGAATTTCTCCCTAAGGCCCAGTTGAGTAATATGTGGTGTGGCAATTGCAAGAGAGGATGGGAGTGGAGAAATGCAGAAGGGGAAGCAGGCAGAGGAATAAAAGTGAAATGCACAAAGTGTGGGAAAAAGGATATGGCAGTGGACAAGAAGATATGTAGAGAAGAGTTGTGAGAGATCCTGTGTCCAGAGTATAGAACAGGAAAGAAGGTACCATAAAAGAACTGGGGAGTAGTAGTGCATGGAGTGAGACTCTAAAAGGTGCAGCAAGAGGAGGGGGGATGGAAGAGATGTGAGGAGGATGTTCAAGATATTGAGAGAAGTGTGGTTGAACATGGGAGTAGAGAAGACCAATACTCATAAAGGAATATTGGTCAAAGCATTATTAGACAGTGGTGCTACAGGAATATTTATAAACAGAAAGCTCACAACAAAGCATGTGTTATGACTCAACCAGAGGAAGAAGATATTTCAGACATTGTGGACTTGTACTATAATTGGACAGACTAAAATGGACAAGAATCTATTTATAGAATAGGCTAAATATAGAATGGAGATCTGCAGAGATAAGATAAGATAAGGAATCATATGACAGATCACATGATGGAACCTTCTAGAAGGATCACAGGATAGTTACTAAGCATATGTAGTAGTAAACACAGAACTTGTATAAGTAGTAGCTGAGTCCAATGAGAACTCCATTGAGTTCTCTTCATTTTCTCAAATGTTGAATGCCTCTGCCTAAGCATCTTGCCTAGGTAGTCATTACATTAGAACTTGATTCCACTTCCAGACACCATCCACTACCAGACCCTACCTACCCTTACTCTCTATTACTTTCAGTTGCTAGTCATCATGACCAGTAACCACAAACCATAGTCAGGCCCAGACTCAGGGGGACTTGCTTGCCAGTTAGGGACAAGTGGTAGAGGAACAGCTCCATACCCAGGCACTGTTCCAAGACCTGACCTTAGCCTTTGGGTGGTGTTGTTCATAGAGTACTTGTAATTTTTCAAACCTTAGAATCTCATGCTGAAGGCCTATTGTGGTCTGTATATGCAGGGGAATAGTGCCCACCTCTTAGAGAAGCACTGCTAGTGTAGAGATCTCCTTCTTAGAAGTGATCATCTAACCCTATTATTAAGGTAGTAGTTAGTAGGGCATTAGGTATCTGGCTGGGAGAAAATTGTGTGCCCCAGCAGATGTAGTTCTAAGTGAGTTAAGATTGTGCTGCTATCCAACAAGGAGATCTACACCTCCTCAGAAGAAGAAGAAGAAGAACAGTCACTACCACCATCACCACCTTCCGTTACCATGTCTCAATCATCATCTAGGGGTCACCCCCAGCAACAATAGCAACAACAACAGCAAAATGAACCAACACCTGAACAGATAATGCATTATCTGGCTCAGCAAGCAATGGCCATTCAAATGCTGTTGCAGAATGGAGGAGGGGGAATAGAGGCAGCAAAGCCTCTAACTTTTGTAGGAGAGAGGGAGAAAGTGATAGGTTTTACCAATGCATACCACCTATATGCAGGTATGAAGTTGGGAAAAAGGACAGAGGGGGAGAAAATATCATGGGTGTTGTCATATGTGCAAGGAGGTGTGGTGGAAGTATAGAAAGAAAATATTTTGGAAGAGATCACACAAGAAACATCAGCAGTGATGATGGTGGAAGAGTTGTTTACCAAAATGAGGAGTGAGTTTGGGGAGTTTGACAAGTAGCTAGGAAAGGTAGATGAATTGAGAATGCTGGAGCAGAGAAGTAGGACTTGTGATGAGTATGTACAGCTCTTCAAGAAGACTGTAAGAGAAAGTGGCTATGAAGGGAGGCTGCTAGTAGAGGAGTTCAAAAGGGGATTAAATGGGAATATCAGAAGAAGATTGGCCAAGATGGAATATCCACCCAGCACTATTACAGAGTAGCAGGAGAGAGCGGTCAAGTTGGACTGCAATATCAAGTAGAGTAGAGCAGAGGAAAGAGTGTTGGGGGGAAAGACTACAGTATGGGTACCTATGGGGCCAAATATGCAACACCAAGGAGGACAAAGGCCCTCTTGGGACCAAAGGAGTGGAGGAGGTTTCAATGTAGTAAAAGGTCCTGGATTCAGGCCTTAATGGAATGGTGGAGATTTTAGAAGTACTAGCTTCCAAGGAGGTCAGAACCAAGGAGACAATGGGGCAAGAGACCCCAATGCAATGGATGTAGACAGGAGAAGGTCCTGGGGAGAAGAAGATTAAAGATGTTTCAACTGTGGAGTATTCAGACATATGGCTAGAAATTGCAGAAATCCAAAGGATATTAGAAGAGGGACTCAAGAGGAGTCAAAAGAGGACAAAGATCAATAAGCCCTCCCAAAATAAATATAATGTACTCAGTAGTCTAAATCAAATGGATTTGGACAAGTACATTGAGAGGGAAGTGAGGCATACACTTAAACCACTAAGAGAGATCTGGCTCAACATTGGACTAGAGAAGATAGATACACATGAGGGGGTGTCAGTAAAAGCCCTACTGAATAGTGGAGCAATGGGGTTGTTCATGAGTAAGAGGTTGACAGAGAGGAAAGGGTTCAAGTTAGAAAAGTTAGGAAGACTGCTAAGAGTGAGAAATGTGGATGGGAGTGACAACAGTAGAGGAGCAATAACATATGAGGCCAAGGCCAATGTGTACTATAAGGGGCATGTGGAAAGAGTAAGACTAGGTGTGTATGAGCTAGGGAAGGTGAATGTCATCTTAGGGATGCCCTGGCTGGTGGTACACAACCCAGAGATCAACTGGGAGATAGGAGAAGTTAAGATAACAAGATATCCACCTATTTGTGGGAAGTATATGGGGAAGAAAGACATAGCAAAAAAAGAGATAGTAAAAAGAAAGAAAGCAAGAAAGACAGATATAGATGATGAGAAAGACTTAAGATGGATAATAGGGGAGAAAGAAAGAATAGAAGGGATGAGAGAAGACCATAGGAAGGTAGAAGAGATGGTTCCATTGGTGATTGAAGGTATTCAGAAAAGTAGAATCTGAAAGGATACCAGCAAGGAAGCCCTAGGATTATGCCACAGATCTTAGACTAGACTTCATTCCTAGAAAAGGGAGAATCTATCCCTTATCCCACACAGAGAAAGAAGAGGTCCAGGTGTTTGTGGAAAGCCAACTAAAGAAGGGATATATCTAACCTTCCAAGTCGCCACAAACATTGCCAGTTCTGTTTGTTCCAAAGAAGGATGGAAAGAGGAGGATGGTGCAAGACTATCAATATGTGAACAAGGGAACAGTGGGGAACAGTTACCCCCTACCCCTGATATCAGAGCTAATTGACAGTATGAGGACCAAAAAGATGTTTACAAAGATAGACTTGAGATAGGGCTATAATGACATTAGAATAAAAGAAGGTAACAAATGAAAGGCAGCATTCATGACCTATATGGGATCATTTGAACCAACTGTAATGTACTTTGGGCTCACCAACTTGCCCGCTACCTTCCAAGCCATAATAGACAATCTCTTTAGAGATATGATAAATAAAGGGGACATTGCCACCTTTATAAATAATGTGCTAGTAGCTACGGAGACGGAAGAGGGACACAATGAAATAGTGGAGGAAGTGCTAAAGTGACTAGAGAAAAATAACCTCTATATCAAACCAGAGAAGTGTGTGTGGAAGGCAAGAGAGATAGGGTTCCTAGGGGTGATTATGGGACCAGAGGGGTTTAAAATAGAGAAAGAAAAGGTGAAGGGAGTAACAAAGTGGCTGACACCCCAAGAGGTGAAGGATGTACAAAAGTTCCTAGGATTGGCAAGCTATTATAGCAGATTTGTCAAAGACTTTGCAAAAATTGCCAAGCCTTTACACCAGTTAGTGTAGGGGGATGAGAAATGAAATTGGGGAGTAGAACAAGAAGAGGCATTCAGGAAGTTGAAGGAAGTCTTTACCACAGAACCAGTGCTAGCAACACCAGACCTGGATAAAGAAATGAAAATGGAGGTGGGTGTGTTAGATTATGCAACAGGAGGGGTATTGTCTATGAAGTGTGAGGATGGAAGGTAGAGGCCAGTGGTCTTCATCTCTAAGTTGTTAAATGAAGCAGAAAGAAATTACAAAATCCATGACAAGGAGATGTTGGCAGTAATTCGTTGTCTAGAAGCTTGGAGATATTTCCTGGAGAGAGCCAGGATAAAGTTTGAAATCTGGATGGACCATAAAAACTTAGAGTATTTTATGACAAACCAGAAGTTGAATCAATGACAAGCAAGATGGGCATTGTTCCTGTCTAGATTTGACTTTACTCTAAAGCACATTCCAGGGAGTAAGATGGCAAAAGCAGATGGACTAAGTAGAAGACTGGATTGGTATAAAGGAGTGGAAAAAGATAATGAGAATAGGATGTTGGTAAGGCCAGAGTGGTTGAGAAAAGTGCAAGTAGAGGAGGTACTTATAAAAGGAGTAGATATACTAGAAAAAATAAGAAAGTCAAAGACAAAAGATGATGAGGTAGTAAAGATGGTGGAAGAAATGAAGAAAGAAGAAGTAAAGATGTTAAGAGATAAAGAGTGGAGAGAGGAAGATGGACTAATGTTGAAAGAAGGGAAGGTATATATACCAGGAGATGAGGGGTTGAGAATGGAGGTAATCCAGTTATACCACAATACACCAGTAGGAGAACATGGGGGGCAGTGGAAGACAGTGGAGTTAGTCACCAGAAATTTCTGGTGGCCAGGAGTAACAAGAGAGGTGAAAAAGTATGTGAAAGGATGTGATCTCTATCAAAGGAATAAGAATTGAACAGAGGTACCAGCAGAAAAGCTAATGCCAAATGAGGCACCTGCAAAACCATAGGCATGTATTACAGTAGACTTCATCATAAAATTACTATTGGCCCAAGGTTATGATGCTATACTAGTGGTGTGCAATTGGCTAATGAAGATGGTACACTTTATTCCAACAATGGAGAAAATGCTAGTAGAGGGATTGGTGAAGCTGTTCTGGGATCATATATGGAAGTTACATAGATTGCTGGAAAGTATTATTTCAGACAGAAGAGCGTAGTTTGTGGTAGGACTCATAAAGGAGCTCAATAGAATGCTGGGAATTGAGATAAGGTTGTCTACAGCATTCCACCCACAGACAGACAGACAGACAGAGTACACGAATCAGGAGTTGGAACAGTACCTATGCATGTTCATAGACCATAGGCAAGAACAGTGGCCAGAATGGTTAGGAACTGTGGAGTTCACTTACAATAACAAAGTGAGCAGCTCAACTCAAGTGTCGCTGTTTAGAGAAAATAGTGGAAGAGATCCAAGAATGGGATTTGAGATGAGAAAGAAGAGGAAGTATAAAGGAGCAGAAGAATTTATGAAGAGGATGAAGGAAGTACAGAAGGAGGCACAAGCAGCATTAAAGAAGGCACAAAGGGAGATGAAAAAGTATGCAGACAAAAGGAGGAGTGAGGGAGAAGAATATAAAGTAGGAGATCAAGCACTGTTGAGCACAAAGGATCTGAAGTGGCAAATGGAGGGGATGCAAATAGAGAAGTTAGTGAACAGATATATCAGACTATACAAAGTGAAAAGGGTCATAGCATTGAATGCAGTAGAGTTGGAGTTGCTGGGGTCAATGAGGATCTATCTGATAGTAAATATGAGTAGGACACAGAGATACAAAGAGCAAGTTGGGGGGTAGAATAAAACACTACCAGCACCAGTGATAATAGAGGGAGAGAAGGAATACGAGGTAGAAAGATTGTTAAATAAGAGAAGAAGATGGGGAAAATGGGAATACTTGGTTAGATGGAAGAGATATATAGTGGAAGAGGATACTTGGGAAAAGAAGGAAAACTTGAAAAACACAAAAGAGCTGATAGAAGAATATGAGGACATATACAAAGAGAGTACAAGGAGAGCAAGAGAAGATCAAAGAGGAGAATTACCAGGGAGGTATACAGCAAAACTGTTATATGGATGGGATGATGGAAAATTTAAGGAAGAATATTTGAAAAAGTTAGAGAGAAATTGGAGATGCTGGAAGAAACCTAAGTTCTTCCAGAGGAAGAATCTTAAAAGCAGGGGATAATGTCATGATTTGGCTAGAGAAAGAATGTAAGAACTTAGTCATGCTGACTTAGAACTACTTCTTATCTGAGTTAACAAGGAGAATTCAATAGAGTTCCCATTTATTTCTTGTATACTACTTATACATTTACCACTTGGTCTGTGTGTCTATCTCCTGTGATCACATGACCTTCTAGAATGTTCCATCATGTGATGTGTCACATGTTACCATTGTTACCTTCTCCTATTACACCTGTTACACTATGTTACAACCTACTTAGGTAAGAAATGAAAATGAAAAGAAAATAGAAAAATGACTTAGGCATTTTAGCTAAGTCATAACAAAGAAGAGATCTCAGACATCATGGACTTGTATTATAATAGGATGGACTAAACGGACAGGAATTCTATTTATAGAACAGCTAAATATAGAATGGAGATCCATGGAGATAAGATAAGATAGGGAGTCACATGACAGATCACATGACAGAACCTTCTAGAAAGATTGCAGGATAGTTACTAAGCATACATAGTAGTAAACATAGAATATGTATAAGTAGTAACTCAATCCAATGAGAACTCTATCAAGTTCTCTTCATTCTCTCAAACATTGAGTATCTCTAGCTAAGCAGCTCACCTAGCTAGTCATTACATTCAGGCACCTGGCCTGTAACTGTAGGAGTCAAGAAAAGGAGGAGAAGAGGAAAACAGTTTCCCAAAATAAATTTGAGGTATTGGCAAGCAGAATGATGCAGTGTAGAGTAAAAGAGAAGGTTAAAGTAAGGCAGCAGGAGAAGTAAGGCATTTCAGGTGTTAGGGGGTGGGGCATTACAAGTGGGAATGCCCAAACATTGAGGTGGAAAGACAGAGAAGGAAGGAAGAGAAAGTGGCGCATGTGGCAAGGCCACAAAAGGTACAGTAGAAGGAGAAAGTATAGAAAAGGAGTCTGGTGCCACAGGGATGTTTATGGATAAGAGAACGGCAGCCAAACATGGATTTAGGCTGCAGAAGTTAGAATGACCCCTCTGGATTAAGAATGTAGATGGAACAGATAATAGCAGAGGAATGATAACACACCAGGTGGAAGTAAATGCATATTATCAAAACCATGTAAAAAGAATGAAAATGGATGTTTGTGATTTGGGAAGGACAGAAGTAATATTGGGCATGTCTTGGTTAGCTGCTCATAACCCAAAAATCAACTGGGAAACAGGAGAGGTCAAAATGACAAGATGCCCACCATTGTGTGGAAGGAACAATAAGATAAAAGAGAAGAAAGAAGCAAAAAGAGGAAGATAAGTAGCAACATCAGAGGAAGAGAAAATAGTTAGATGGGCAGCAGATGAGAAGGAAGATTGGAGAAGAAAGGAGGAAGTTGAGGCAGACTACAGGAAAATAGAGGAAATGGATCCTCAAAAATTCTTGAAGTGGAAGAAGGTCTTTGGAAAGGTAGAGTCAGAGAGAATACCAACAAGAAAGATTTGAGATCATGCAATAGATCTCAAGGAGAACTTCAAACCTTGAAAGAGAAGGATATATCCTTTGTTGAAAACAGAGAGAGATGAAGTTCAAAACTTTGTGACAGATCAACTCAGAAAGGGATACATAAGACTGTCAAAATTCCCTTAGATGTCACCAGTTTTCTTTGTTGGAAAGAAAGACAGAAGCAAGCACATGGTTATGGACTATTGTGAATTAAATGCACAAACTGTGAAGAATAATTATCTATTACCATTAATAACAGACCTAATTGACACAATGGGTAGCAAGAGAGTATTCACAAAGATGGATCTATGATGGGGCTTTAATAGTGTAAGAATCAAGGAGGAGGATGAGTAGAAGAGAGCATTCACAACATGTATGGGGTCATTTGAACTAACTGTAATATTCTTTGGGATGACAAATTTGCCTGCTACATTCCAGGCAATGATGAATGAGATCCTAAGGGACTTGATAAATAAAGGCAAGGTAGCAGTATTCATGGACAATATGCTAGTAGGAACAGAAACAGAGAAAGAGCATGATAAGATATTAGAAGAAGTACTGAGGAGGCTAGAGGAGAATAACTTGTATGTCAAGCCAGAAAAGTGTGTGTGAAAAGTAAGGAGGGATTCAACTTTATGTTTAAACATATCCCAGGAAGTAAGATGGGGAAGGCAGATAGCCTGAGCAGAAGACCAGATTGGAAAGTAGAAGTAGAGAGGAATAACAAGGATGAAGTGTTGGTGAAACCAGAGTGGCTAGAAGTTAGAAAGACAGAGACAGTGGAGGTGATTATAGAAGGAATAGACTTATTAGAAGAAGTAAGAAAGTCAGAGATCAAGGATGATAAAGTAATAAAAGCAGCAGAAGAAATAAAGCGAGTAGGAGTGAAAATGTTAAGAGATGAGGAGTGGAAAGAGATAGATAGGATTATATATAAAGAGGGAAAGGTATACATACCCAAAGATGAGAAGCTAAGAGCAGAGATAGTTAGGCTACACCATGATATGCCTATAGGAGGACATAGAGGGCAATAGAAGACAGTGGAACTGGTCACTAGGAACTTCTGGTGGCCAGGAGTAACTAAGAAAGTGAAGCAATATATGGAAGGATGTGATACCTATTAACGGAACAAGAACCACACAGAGCAACCAGCTGGCAAGTTAATGCCCAACTCTATTCCAGAAAAGCCATGGATGCATATTTCAGCCAACTTCATAACTAAGCTACCACTGGCTCAAGGATACAATTCGATCTTAGTAGTAGTTGATAGATTAATGAAGATAGTCTATTTTATTCCTACTATGAAAAGAACATCAGCAAAAGGACTAGCAAAGCTGTTTAGAGATAATGTGTGGAAGTTGCATGGTTTCCCTGAAAGCATCATATCTAACAGGAGGCCACAATTTGTGGCAGACATGATAAGAAAGCTGAATAGGATGTTAGGGATTGAGAGCAAAATATCAACGGCATTCCACCCTCAAACAGATGAACAAACAGAGAGGATAAACCAAGAGCTGGAATAGTACTTGTGAATGTTTATAGACTATAGACAGGAGCAATGACCAGATTGGTTGGGAATGGCAGAGTTTGCCTATAATAACAAGATACACTCTAGCACTAAGATATCGCCCTTTAAAGCAAACTATGGGCAAGATCCTAGGATAGGGTTTGAGACAAGGAAGAAGAGAAAGTATGAGAGAGCACATAAACTTGTAGAGAAGATGAAAGGATTACAGGAGGAAACAAAGGCAGCTTTGGGAAAGGCACAGGAAGAAATGAAGAAGTATGCAGATAAGAAGAGAGTAGAGGTAGATGAGTATAAGGTGGAGGACTTAGTAATGCTGAGTACCAAGGATTTAAAGTACCAAATGATGGGAAGGTGAATGGAGAAGCTAACAGAAAGATTTGTGGGTCCTTACAAAGTCAAGAAGATTATATCATTGAATGCAGTAGAACTAGAACTACCTAGTACAGTAAAAATACATCCAGTAGTCAATGTTAGTAGGATATGGAAATATGTAGGACAGGTAGAAGGACAGAGAAAGGAGCAATCTGCTCCAGTAGTCATTGAGGGAGAAAAGGAGTAGGAGGTAGAGAAAATACTCAATAAACAATAGATTAGAGGAAAGAACAAGTATTTGGTATGGTGGAAAGGCTTTATAGCAGAGTCAGATACCTGGGAAGGAAAGAAGAATTTAGGGAATGCAAAGGAAGCAGCTGAAGAATTTGAAAGGGAATATCACAGGGACACAAAAGAGGTTAGAAGACAAGAGAGAGAAGAAAGTAAAGGAATATTTGCAAGAGGTAAATTACCAGGAAGATTTACAGCAAGAAAGTTGTTTGGGTGGACTAATAAGAAGTATGATGAAGAGTACTAGGCAAGACTAGAGAGAAATTGGAAGAGATGGAAGGAAGGATGAGTTAGAGGCAGAAGAACCTTAGAGACAATCAAGAAGGAAGAAAAAGAAGAAATTAAACAAGAAGGTTTGGAACTGAGGAAACAGGAAAAAGAAGATGACAAAATGGGTAACATCTATGACCCATACTACAAGCTATAAAAAATCCTTGGGATGAGGAACCTTGAGAGGGGGGTGGTGTCATGACTTGGCCAAATGCCTAAGTTATTTATTATTTTCTTTTCCTTTTCCCTTCTCTTTCTTACCTAAAGTTGTAACAGTATGACAGTGTGACATAGTGTGATGGTGGATGTGACAGAGGCATTCATGTGACATATCACATGATGAGATATTTTTAGAAGGTCATATGATCATGGGAGATAGGCATACAAACCAAGTGGAAAATGTATAAGTAGTGTATAAGAAATAAATAGGAACTCTATTGAGTTCTCCTTGTCAACTCAGACTAGGAGTGCAACTAAGTCATCTCAGGCTAAGTTGCTACAACTTAGCTGTTTTGCCAAGTCATAACATACATATACTAGCTACTCTGCCATGTAATCTGCATGTAACTATATATGACTACATCATATGACCTAATTATCTAATCTATTATGTAGTTGATTGCTTATATAATCCCCTTATGTAATACTTATATTATGTTTTTGTATTTTCTATACTACTGACCAAGTGGTTGATAACAACCTGTATGCAGGCATGAAGCTAGAAAGAAGGATAGAGAGTATCACAAAAGGCCATTTACTGATTTGTGATTGTTGAATTTGAGTATTCAAGGTACAAAAATGCAAAGTTTAGACAGTGACAAAAGATGTTGTTAAGTCTGAGATCCAATCCTCAGACAAAGAGTCTTTATATATAGAAATGTAATGGTTTGTGCTCCAAGACAAACTATCACATGCTACTACCTATTGTTCTACATATGGTAGTGCCTTTGTACTATAGTAGGGCTGTCCTTTGTCCTATTCAAGAACAGATGAGTTATCTATGGGTAACCAATAAAATGTCATATACAAACATTGAGGACCTTCTATCTCCTCAAATACATATTGCCTTGAGGTCATTTTGGGGTCAATCTAAGCAGAATGAGGAGTACTATTAGTGCTCCAAGAAGCAAAGCATCAATTATGGCAGTTCCTGAAATATTGGCAATTTACTATAGTTTTATCTACTGATTGCCTGGTAGCTTGGTAAATACTAATTGCATTGAGACGCTCTAGGCATTGTTCAAAAGGTCTTCTTGAGAACTCTTGAGCACCTTTGAGACTATGGGAATTGATGAAGAATTGATAGAGATATGGTCTGAATAAAGTTTGTGACAGAGAGGGAGAAGATATCATAGATGCTGCTATATGTGCAGAGAGGGATAGTAGAGGTCTGGAGGGAAAACATTCTGGAGAAGATAATATAGGGGACATCAGCAATGACAACAATAGAGAAGCTTTTCACCAAGATAAGGAGTGAGTTTAAGGAGTTTGATGAGCAGTGGAGAAAGGTGAATAAGTTGAGGATATTAGAGTAGGGGAATAGAATATGTGATGAGTATATATATCATAACTCAGCCAGAGGAAGAAGATATTTTGGACATTGTGGACTTGTACTATAATTGGATGGACTAAATGGACAAGAATCTATTTATAGAAAAAGGCTAAATATAGAATGGAGATCATGGAGATAAGATAAGATAAGGAGTCATGTGACAGATTACATGATGGAACCTTCTAGAAGAATTACAGGATAGTTACTAAGTGTACATAGTGGTAAATACAGAACTTGTATAAGTAGTAGCTGAATCCAATGAGAACTCCATCGAGTTCTCTTCATTCCCTCAAACATTGAGTATCTCTAGTTGAGCATCTTGCTTGACTAAGTTATTACATTAGAACTTGATTCCACTTCCAGGTACTATCCACTACCAGACCCTATCTACTCTTACTCTCTATTGCTCTTGGCCACTGGTCATCATGACCAGTAGCCACAAACTATAGTCAGGCCTCAGACTCAAGGGAACTTACTTGCCAGTTAGAGACAAGTGGTAGCAGAATAGTCCCATACCCAGGTGCTGTTCCAAGACCTAACCTTAGCCTTTGGGTGGTATCATTAGTAGCATACTTGTACCTTTTTCAGACCCTTAGAACCTCATGCTGAGAGTGCATTGTCACTCGTACATGCAGGGGAATAGTGCTAACCTCTTACAGAGGCACTACTAGAGTAGGGATCTCCTTCTTAGGAGTAATCATTTAACCTTAGTATTAAGACAGTAGTTAGTAGGGCATTAGGTGTCTGGCTGGGAGAAAATTGTGTGCCCTAGCAGATGTAGTTTTAAGTGAGTCAAGATTGCACTACTATCTGACAAGGAGATCTATACCTTCTCAGAAGAAGAAGAAGAAGAAGAACTATCACCATCACTACCTCCTACTACCATGTTTCAATCATCATCTAGGGATCATCCCCAACAACAACAACAACAGCAAAATGAACCAACACCTGAGCAGATAATGCACTATCTGGCTCAGCAAGCAACAGCCATTCAGAGGCTATTACAGAACAGAGGAGGGGGAATAGAGACAGCAAAGCCTTTAACTTTTGAAGGAAAGAGGGAGAAAATAACGGGTTTCATTAATGCATCCTACCTATATGCAGGTATAAAGCTAGAAGGGAGGACAAAGAGGGAGAAGATATCTTGGGTACTATTATATATGCAGGGAGGAGTGGTAGAAGTGTGAAAGGAGAACATTTTGGAGGAGATTATATAGGGGACATCAGTAGTGACAAAAGTGGAGAAGTTGTTTACCAAAATGAGGAGTGAGTTCAGGGAGTTTGATGAACAATCAAGGAAGGTGGATAAGTTGAGGATGTTGGAGCAGGGGAGTAGGACTTGTGATGAGTATGTACAGCTCTTCAAGAAGACTACAAGAGAAAGTGGCTACAAAGAAAGGCCACTGGTAGAGGAGTTCAAAAGGGGGTTGAATGGAAATATTCAGAGGAGGTTGGCTGAAGTGGAATTACTACCTAGCATGATTACAGAGTGGCAAGAGAGGGCAGTCAAGTTGGACTGCAATATTAGGCAGAGTAGAGCAGAGGAAAGAGTGTTGGGGGGAAAGGCTATGGTACAGGCACCTACAGGGCCAAATACACAGTACCAAGGAGGGCAAAGGAGTGGAGGAGGTTTCAATGTGGTGAGAGGTCCTAGATTTAGACCTCAATGGAATAGTGGAGGATTCAAAAGTACTGGCTTCTAAGAAGGACAGAATCAAGGAGGTGATGGGGCAAGAGACCCCAATGCAATAGATGTGGATAGGGGAAAGTCTTGGGGAGAAGAAGATCAGAGATGTTTCAATTGTGAAATTTTTGGACATATGGCAAAATACTGTAGAAATAGGAGAGACATTAGAGGAGGGACTCAGGAGGAGTCAAAAGAGAATAGAGATTAGTAAGCCCTCAGCTGGTCTCCTCAAATAAATACAATGTACTCAGTAGTCTGAATAAAATGAATTCAGACAAATGCATTGAGAGGGAAGTAAGGCATATACTTAAACCACTAAGAGAGATCTGGCTTAATATTGGACTAGAAAAGATAGATACACATAAGGGGGTGCTAGTAAGAGCTCTACTGGATAGTGGAGCAACAGGGTTGTTCATGAGTAAGAGGTTGGCAAAGAAAGAAAGGTTCAAGCTAGAAAAGTTAGAAAGACTGCTGAGAGTGAGAAACATAGATGGGAGTGATAATAGTGGAGGAGCAATAACACATGAGGCTAAGGCCAATGTATACTATAAGGGGTATGTAGAAAGAGTAAGACTAGATGTATGTGAGCTAGGGAAAGTGGATGTCATCTTAGGGATGCCCTGGCTAGCAGCACACAACCTAGAGATCAACTAGGAGACAAAAGAAGTTAAGATGACGAGATACCCACCTATTTGTGGGAAGTATACAGGGAAGAAAGATATAGCAAAGAGGAAGATAACAAAGAGAAAGAAAACAAGAAAGGCAAATATAGACAATGAGAAAGACTTGAGGCAGACAATGGAAGAGAAAGAAAGAATAGAAGAGATGAGGGAGAACCATAGAAAGGTGAAGGAAATGGTACCCAAGCAGTTCCATTGGTGGTTTAAAGTATTCAGAAAGGTAGAATCAGAAAGAATGCTGATAAGAAAGCCCTGGGATCATATTATAGATCTCAAACCAGACTTCATTTCTAGGAAAGGAAGGATCTATCCCTTATTCCACACAGAGAAGGAAGAGGTCCAGGTGTTTGTGGAAAGCCAACTAAAGAAGGGATATATCCAACCTTCTAAGTCACCACAAACATCACCAGTTCTGTTTGTTCCAAAGAAAGATGGGAAGAGGAGGATGGTACAAGACTATTGATGTGTAAATAAGAGGACAGTAAAGAACAGCTACCCCCTACTCCTGATATCAGAGTTAATTGATAGCATAGGGACCAAGAAGGTGTTTACAAAGATGGACTTGAGATGGGACTACAATAACATTAGAATAAAAAAAGGTGACAAGTAGAAGGCAGCATTCATGACCCACATAGGATCATTTGAACCAACTGTAATGTACTTTGGGCTCACCAACTTACCTGCTACCTTCTAGACCATAACAAACAACCTCTTTAGAGATATGATAAATAAAGGGGACATTGCCACCTTCATAGATGACATGCTAGTAACTACAGAGACAGAGGAGGGGCATGATGAAATAGTAGAGGAAGTGCTGAAGCAACTAGAGGAAAATGACCTCTACATTAAACTGAAGAAGTGTGTATAGAAGGCAAGAGAGATAGGGTTCCTAGGGATGATTATGGGACCAGAGAGGTTTAAAATGGAAAAAGAAAAGATAAAAGAAGTAACGAAGTGGCCAACACTCCAAGGGGTAAAGAATATACAAAAGTTCCTAGGGTTGGCAAACTATTATAAAAGATTTGTCAAAGATTTTGCAAAGATTGCCAAGCCCTTATACCAGTTAGTGCGAAAGGATGAGATATAGAAATGGGAAGCAGAGCAGGAGAAGGTGTTCAGAAAGTTGAAAGAAGTCTTTACTACAAAACCAGTACTGGCAGCACCAGATCTGGATAAAGAAATAAGAATAGAGGCAGATGCATCAGACTATGCAACAGAAGAAATATTGTCAATGAAATGTGAGGATGGAAGGTAGAGGCCAGTGGCCTTCATCTCTAAGTCTTTAAATGAAACAGAAAGAAACTACAAAATCCATGACAAAGAGGTGTTAGTAGTAATTCATTGTCTAGAAGCTTAGAGACATTTCCTAGAGAGAGCCAGGATAAAGTTTGAAATCTGGACAGACCATAAAAACTTAGAGTATTTTATGACAAATCAGAAGTTGAATCAATGACAAGCAAGATGGGCATTGTTCCTATCTAGATTTGACTTTACTCTGAAACACATTCCAGGGAGTAGGATGGCAAAAGCAGATGGACCAAGCAGAAGACCAGACTAGTACAAGGGAGTAGAGAAAGATAATGAGAATGGAATGTTGGTAAAGCCAGAGTGGTTGAGAAAGGCACAAGTAGAGGAGGTACTTATAGAAGGAGTAGATATACTGGAAAAGATAAGGAAGTTGAAAACAAAAGATAATGAGGTAGTAAAAGTAGTGGAAGAAATGAAGAAAGCAGGAGTAAAGATGTTGAGAGATAAGGAGTGGAGAGAGGAGGATGGGTTGATGCTAAAGGAAGGAAAAGTATATGTATATTGAGGACAGAAGTAATCTGGTTGCATCATGATATACTGGTAGGAGAATATGGGGAGCAGTGGAAGACAGTGGAGTTAGTCACCAGAAACTTCTGGTGGCCAGGAGTAACAAGGGAGGTGAAAAAGTATGTAGAAGGATATAATCTTTATCAAAGGAATAAGAATTGAACAGAGGTACCAGCAGGAAAGCTAATGCCAAACAAGGCACCTGCAAAACCATAGGTGCATATTACAGCAGACTTTATTATAAAATTACCATTGGCCCAAGGTTACAATGCTATACTAGTGGTATGCAATCAGCTAACAAAGATGATGCACTTTATTCTAACAGCAGGGAAGACATTGGCAGAAAAGTTGGCAAAGTTGTTCAGGGATCATGTATGAAAACTACATGGATTGCCTGAAAGTATTATTTCAGATAGGGGAGCACAGTTCACAGCAGGACTCATGAAGGAGCCCAATGAAATGCTAGAAATTGAGAAAAAGTTATTTATAGCCTTCTATCTACAGACAGACGGGCAGACGAAGTGCACAAATCAGGAGTTAGAACAGTACCTACATATGTTCATAGATCATAGGCAAGAACAATGGCCAGAGTAGTCAGAAACTGTGGAGTTTGCCTACAACAATAAAGTGAACAGCTCAACTTAGGTATCACCATTTAGAGAAAACAGTGAAAGAGATCCAAGAATAGGATTTGAGATGAGAAAGAAGGAGAAATATGAAGGAGCAGAAGAATTTATGAAGAGAATGAAAGAAGTACAGGAAGAGGCACAAGCAGTATTAAAGAAAGCACAAAGGGAGATGAAAAAGTATATGGATAGAAAGAGAAGCAAAGAGGAGGAATACAAAGTAGGAGATCGAGTACTACTGGGTACAAAAGACTTAAAGTGGCAAATGGAAGGGATGCAGATGAAAAAGCTAGTGGAAAGGTATATAGGACCATACAAGATGAAGAGAGTCATATTGTCAAATATAGTAGAGTTGAAGTTGCCAGAATCAATGAAAATTTGCCCAGTGGTGAATGTTAGTAGAATATAGAGATACAAGGAGCAAGTTAAGGGGCAGGAAAAGATACCACTAGCACTGGTGATAGTAGAAGGAGAAAAGGAGTAGAAAGTAGAAAGATTACTGAATAAAAGAAGAAGACAAGAAAAATAGGAATACTTAGTTAGATAGAAGGAATATATGGCAGAAGAGGATACTTGGAAAAAGGAGGAGAACTTGAAGAATGCAAAGGAGTTGATAGAGGAGTACAGGGATATATATGAAGAGAGTGCAAGAAAAGTAAGAGAAGATCAAAAAGAAGAATTACCAGGGAGATACACAGCAAAGCTATTATATGGATGGGACAATGGAAAATTCAAGGAGGAATATTTGAAGAAGTTAGAAAGAAATTGGAGATGTTAGAAGGAACCTAAGTTTTTCTAGAGGAAGAACCTTAAAAGGGAAAGTAATATCATAATTTGGCCAGAGAAAAAAGAGATTTTGAACATTGTGGACTTGTACTATAATCAGATGGACTAAATGGACAGAAAATCTATTTATAGAAAAGGGCTAAATATAGAACAGAGATCCAAGGAGATAAGATAAGATAAGGAGTCATGTAACAGATCACATGATAGAACCTTCTAGAAGAATCACAGAATAGTTACTAAGCATACATAGTGGTAAATACAGAACTTGTATAAGTAGTAGCTGAATCCAACAAGAACTCTGTCAAGTTCTCTTCATTCCCTCAAACATTGAGTGCCTCTAGTTGAGCATCTCACTTGACTAAGTTATTACAATATGCAGATCTTCAAAAGGACTGCATGAGGAAGCAACTATAAAAGAAGACTGCTGGTGAAAGAATTCAAGAGGGAGCTAAACAGTAGTATCAGAAGAAGATTGGCTGAGGTAGAATCTCTGCCTAGCACAATTACAGAGTGGTAGGAGAGGGTGGTAAGGTTAGACTGTAATATTAGACAGAGTAGAGCAGAGGAGAGAGTATTGGAGGGAAAGGCTATAGTATAGATACCTATAGGGCCAAATGCACAGCACTAAGGAGGGCAGAGACCCCCTTGGGGCCAAAAGAGTAGAGAAGAGCCCGACACAGTAAGAGGTCTGGAGTTTGGGCCTCAGTGGAATAGAGGAGGGTTCAAGAGCACTGGCTTCCAAGAAAGTTAGAATTAGAATAGAGCAGGGGTAAGGAGCTCCAATACAATGAACATTGATAGGGCAAGGTCCTGGGAAGAAGATAGAGGAGGAGATAGAGGAGGAGATCAGAGATGTTTTAATTGCAGAATATTTGGACACATGGCAAAGAACTGTAGAAATAGGAGAGATGTTAGAGAAGGGACTCAAGAGGAGTCAAAAGAGAATGGAAATCAGTAAGCCCTCAGCTGGTCTCTAACAAAAATACAGTGTATTAAATAGCCTAAATAAAAATGGTTTAGAAAAATGCATTAAGAGGGAAATGAGGTAAACACTCAAACCACTAAGGGAGATCTGGCTCAACATAGGGCTAGAAAAGATAGATATACATGAGGATGTGTCAGTGAAAGCTCTACTAGACAATGGGGCAATGGGGTTGTTTATGAGCAAAAGATTAGCAGAGAAAAAAGGTTTTAAGTTAGAAAAACTAAAGAGACCATTGTGAGTAAGAAATGTAAATAGTAGTAATAATAGTATATCATGACTTGACACAAGCAAGATGAGATTTCAGATATCCTAGACTTATATTATATTCAGATAGACTAAATGGACAATAATCTATTTATAAAAACTATTTATAGAATAGATCTGAGGAGATAAGATAAGATAAGGAGATCATGTGATGTGTCACATAATAGAATCTTCTAGAAAGATCATAGAATAGTGACTAAACATATAGAAAATATATAAGTAGATAACTGAATCCAATGGAAATTCTATTGAGTTCTCTTCATTCTCTCCAATGTTGAGTGCCTCTAGTTAAGTGTCCCACCTAGCTAGTTGTTACATAGTGAGGGAGCAATAACACATGAAGCAGAAACCAATGTGTACTACAAAGAACATATGGAGAGAGTGAGAATGAATGTGTGTGAACTAGGAAAAGTGGATGTCATTCTGGGAATGCTATGGCTAGCAGTACACAACCCAGAGATAAATTGGGAGATGGGAAAAGTCAAGATGACTTGGTACCTACCTATTTGTGGAAAGTATACAGGGAAGAAAGAGATAGTTCAGAAAAGAAAAGCAAGAAAGACAGACATAAACGATGAGAAAGACTTGAGGTAGAAAATAGAAAAAAGAAGGAACAAATGGAAGAGATAAAGGAGGAACAAATGGAAGAAATAAAGGAAGACCATAGAAAGGTGGAGGAGATGGTACCCAAGCAGTTCTATCAGTGGTTGAAAGTGTTTGGGAAAATAGAATTGGAGAGGATACCAACAAGAAAACCCTGGGATCATACCATAGATCTCAAACCTAACTTGGTACCAAGAAAAGGAAAAATCTATCCCCTATCATGAACAAAGAAGGGAGAGGTCCAAGCATTTGTAGAAAGTCAACTTAAGAAGAGAAGGATGGTGTAGAACTATTATTATGTAAATAAGGGAACAGTAAAGAACAGCTACCTTCTACCCCTAATTTCTGAGCTGATTAACAACATGGAGACCAAGAAGGTGTTCACTAAAATGGACTTGAGATGGGATTACAACAATATCAGAATAAAAGAAGGTAATAAGTGGAAAGCAGCACTCACAATTCATATAGGCTCATTTAAACTCACCTGCTACTTTCCAAGCCATGATAAATGACCTCTTTAGAGATATGATCAACAAAGGGAATATTGCCACTTTCATACATGACATGTTAGTAGCTACAGAGACAAAGAAGGGGCATGATGAAATAGTGGAGGAAGTATTGGGGTAACTAGAGGAAAACAACCTCTACATCAAACCAGAGAAATGCATATAGAAGGCAAAAGAAATTGGGTTCCTAGGGATGATCATGGGACCAGAAGAGTTCAAAATAGAGAAGGAGAACGTCAAAGAAGTAATGAGGTAGCTAATACCCCAAGGAATAAAAGACATTCAGAAGTTCTTGGGCTTAGCAAATTATTATAGGAGATTTGTCAAAGACTTTGCAAAGATAGCCAAGCCTCTACATCAGTTAGTAAGAAAGGACAAAAAGTAGAAATGGGGATCAGAGCAAAAGAAAGCATTCAGGAAGCTAAAAGAAATCTTCACCACAAAACTAGTGCTGGTGGCACTAGACCTAAATAAGAAGATAAGAGTAGAAGCAGATACATGTGATTATGTGACAGGAGGTATATTATTGATAAAGTATAAGGATGGAAAATGAAGGCCAGTAGTGTCATAACTTGGTATAAGCAAGATGAAATCTCAGACATTGTAGACTTGTATTATAATTAAACAAAAGGACAAGAATTCTATTTATAGAAAGCTATTTATAGAATGGAGATCTGAGGAGATAAGATTAGATAAGGGAGTCATGTGACCTGTCATATGATAGAATCTTCTAGAAGGACCATAGAATAGTGACTAAGTATATATAGTAGTAAATATAGAATGTATATGAGTAGGTAGCTGGATCCAAAGGGAACTCTATCAAGTTCTCTTTGCTCTTTCCAATGTTAAGTGCCTCTAGTTAAGCATCTCACTTAGCTAGTCATTATAAGTAGCCTTCATTTCTAAGTTGTTAAATGAAATGGAGAGGAACTATGAGATCTATAACAAAGAGATGTGGGCAGTAATTTGTTGCTTAGAAGCCTAGAGGCACTTCCTAGAAGGAGCCAGGATAAAGTTTGAAATCTAGACAGACCACAAAAACTTGAAGTATTTTATGACAAGCCAGAAGTTAAATTGTCAACAAGCAAGATAAGCATTACTCCTATCTAGATTTTACTTTAAAACATGTCCCAGAGAGTAGAATGGCAAAAGCAGACAGACTGGATAGAAGACTAGATTAGTACAAAGGAGTGGAAAAGGATAATAAGAATAGAACACTAGTGAAACCAAAATGGTTAAGGAAGGTATAAGTAGAAGTATTGATTGAAGGAATGGATATATTGGAGAGAATAAGAAAAGTAAAGTCTAGGAACAATGAAGTTATAAAAGCAATAGAGGAGATGAAGAATGTGGGAGTTAAAATGCTAAGAGACAAGGAGTGGAGAGAGGAAGACAGATTAATGCTGAAAGAAGGAAAGGTGTACATACCAGGGGAGGAAGGGTTGAGAACAGAAGTAATCCAGCTATACCATGACACACACCAGTGAGAGGACATAGAGGGCAGTAGAAGATAGTAGAGTTAGTCACCAGAAACTTCTGGTGGCTGGAAGTAACAAAGGAGATAAAGAAATACATAGAGGAATGTAATCTCTGCTAGAGGAACCAAAACTAAACAAAGGCACTAGCAAGGAAGCTAATGCCAAATGAGGTACCTGCCAAACCATGGGCTCATATCATAGCAGATTTCATTGTTAAATTGCCATTGGCCCAGTGTAGTGCCTAAGTCAAGATACCTTAAATACCCTCCAAGTCTAAGTTGACAAGGAGAACTCAATAGAGTTCCCATTTATTTCTTGTACACTACTTATACATTTACTACTTGGTCTATGTGCCTATCTCCCATGATCACATGACCCTCTAGAATATTCCATCACATAACATATCACATGTTACCTTACATCATTGTCACTCCTGTCACACTATGTCACAACCTACTTAGATAAGAAAAGAAAATAGGAATAAATGACTTAGGCATTTTGACCAAGTCATGATACCCAGGGGTATAATGTAATACTAGTAGTGTATGACCAACTGACTAAAATGGCATACTTTATTCCAATGATAGAAAAAATATCAGCAGAGGGGTTAGCAAAGCTGTTCAGGGATCATGTTTGGAAACTACATAGATTGCCTGAAAGTATAATTTCAGATAGAAAAGTGTAATTTGTGGCAGAACTCATAAGGGAACTTAACAGGATGCTAGGAATTGAGACAAAGTTATCAATGGTATTTCACCCACAGACAGACAGATAGACAGAATGTACAAATCAGGGTTGGAACAGCACCTACATATGTTCATAGATCACCAGCAAGAGTAGTAGCCAGGGTAGCTAGGAACTATAGAGTTTGCCTATAACAACAAGATAAATGCCTTGACTCAAGTGTTGCTGTTCAGAGCAAACAGTGGGAGAGATCCAAGAATGGGATTTGAGATGAGAAAGAAGAGAAAATATAAAGGAGCAGAGAAGTTTACCAAAGGGATAAAGGAGATTCAGAAAGAGATACAAGCAGTGCTGAAAAAGGCACAAAGAGAAATAAAGAAGTACACAGACAGAAAGAGAAGTGAGAGAGAAGAGTACAAAGTAGAAGATTGAGTGTAATGACTAACTAGGTGAGATGCTTAGTTAAATACACTCAATGTTGGAGAGAATGAAGAGAACTTGATAGAGTTCCCAGTGGAATCAGCTAGCTACTTATATACATTTTGTATTTACCCTTGTGTATGCTTAGTCACTATCCTACAATCCTTCTAGAAGATTCTGTCACATGATATAAAGACTTGGTCTGAGATAACTTAATCCTACTCCTTATCCAAGTTAACAAGGAGAACTTGTTAGAGCTCTCATTCAATTACTATACACTACTTATATATTATTTACTGTTTACCACTATTTATAAAGTCCTGCACATTCCTTTTCATCTAGCTATTCCATATGTCTGATCTTTTAGAAATTAAAAGAAAAGAAAAAGAAAAGGAATATAAATAATGACTTAGCTATTTTGCCAAGTCATGGCATATGATGTATTATATGACCCTTATTTAATCTTTATCTTCTTGGATCTCTATTCTATAAATAGCTTTCTATAAATAGCTTTCTTGTCCATCCAGTCTGTTCAAATATAGTACAAGTCCACAATGTCCAAGATCTCATCTTGCTTATGTTGAGTTATGACATTGAGTACTACTAAGTACCAAGGATTTAAAGTGGCAAATGGAGGGAATGCAAATAGAAAAGTTAGTAGAGAGATTTGTAGGACCCTGCAAAGTAAAAAGGGTCATATCATTGAATGCAGTAGAATTGGAACTACCAGGATCCATGAAAATTCACCCAGTAGTAAATGTCAGTAGAATTTGAAGATACAAGGAGCAAGTAAAGAGGCAGAAGAAAGTACCACCAGCACTAGTGATAATCAAAGGGGAAAAGGAATATAAAGTAGTTAAACAAGAGGAGAAGACAAGAGAGATAGGAATATTTGGTCAAATGGAAAGGATATATAGCAGAGGAAGACACTTGGGAAAAGAAGAAAAATCTGAAAAATGTGAAAGAATTGATAGAGGAGTATGAGAACATATATGAGGAAAATGCAAGAAGAATAAGAGAAGACAATAGAGGAGAATTACCTAAGAGATACATGGCAAAGTTGCTATACAGATGGAATGATGGAAAATTTGAGGAGAAATACTTGAAGGAGTTAGAAAAAAGTTGGAGACAATGGAAGGAACCTTAAAAGGAGGGTAATGTCATGACTTGACACAAGCAAGATAAAATTTTGGATATTGTGGACCCATATTACAATTAAATAGACAAATAAACAAGAAAACTATTTATAGAATGGAGATCTGAGGAAATAAGATTAGATAAGGGAGTCATGTGATACATCACATGATAGAATCTTCTAGAAGAATCATAGGATAGTGACTAAGTGTATATAGTAGTAAACACAAAATGTATATAAGCTATCATGACCTGGCAAAACAGCTAAGTCAATATTTTTTTCTTTTTTCTTTTCTTTTCCTTTTAGTTTCTAAAGATCAAATGTGTGGGATAGCTGGATGAAAAGAAACATGCAGGACTTTATAAATAATAGCAAATAGTGGAAAATGTATAAGTAGTGTACAGTAAATAAATGAGAACTCTAATGAGTTCTCCTTGTCAACTCAGACCAGAAGTGTGATTAAGTTGTCTCAGGCTAAGCCACTATGTGGGTAGGTAGCTAAATCCAATAGGAACTCTATCAAGTTCTCTTCATTCTCTTAAACATTGAGTACCTCTAGTTGAGCATCTTGCTTAGCTAGTCACTACAGTACCAGATGGTGGATGTTATGACTTAGAATGTCTAAGTTATTATTTCTTTTCTTTTTCTTTTTCTTTTTCTATGTAGTTGTGATGGTATAATAGTGTGACATAGATAGCACATAACATGTCACATGATAGAATATTTAAGAGATCATGTAATCATGAGAGATAGGTGCACAGACCATGCAGAAATTGTATAAGTAGTGTACATGAATAAATAGGAACTCTATTGAGTTCTCTTTGTTAACTCAGACTAGGAGTACAACTAAGTCATCTCAGGCTAAGTTGCTACAGTGGGAAGGCAAACAGAGAAGTTAACTGAGAGGTTTGTAGGACCTTACAAAGTAAAAAGGATTGTATATTCAAACACAATAGAATTAGAACTACCTAGTACAATAAAAATTCATCTGGTAGTCAATGTTAGTAGAATATAAAAGTATATAGGGCAAGTAGAGAGGCAGAGAAAGAAGCAACCTACTCCAGTAGCTACTGAAGGAGAAGAGGAATAGAAAGTAGAAAAGATATTAAATAAGTAGTGAATCAGAGGGAAAGACAAGCACTTAGTACAGTGGAAAGGATTTATAGCAGAATCAGATACTTGGGAAGGAAAAGAGAACTTAGGAAATGCAAGAGAGACAGTTGAAGACTTTGAGAGGGAATATCATAGGAATATAGATGTAATGACTAACTAAGCAAGATACTCAGCTAGAGGCACTCAATGTTTGAGAGAATGAAGAGAACTCAATGGAGTTTCTGTTGGATTCAGCTACCTACTTATACATATTCTATGTTTACTACTATATATGCTTAGTAACTATCCCATGATCCTTCTAGAAGATTCTATCATATAATGTATCATATGATTTCTCCTATCTAATCTTATCTTCTTGGATCTCCATTCTATATTTAGATTTCTATAAATAGATTTATATCTGTCCTAATATAATACAAGTCCACAATGTCTATGATTTTGTCTTGCTCATGCTGAGTCATGACAATAGAAGATATTAGAAGGCAAGAGAAAAAAGAGAATAAGAGAATATTTGCAGGGGGAGAATTACCTGGAAGGTTTACAACAAGAAAGTTATTTGTATGGTTAGACAGGAGGTACAACAAAGAATATTGGGGAAGACTTAAAAGAAATTGGAGAAGATGAAAGGAAGAACAAGTTAGAGGTAGGAGAACAATGGAAATGATCAGGAAAGAGAAAGAATTTGAGCAAAAAATTGGAACTTAGGGAATGGACAGAGGAAGATGATGAGATAGGGAACCTATGGGACCCATATGATGAGTTATAAAGAAAATCCTCAGGACAAGAAACTTTAAGAGAGGGTAATGTCATGGCTTGGCCAAAATGCCTGGGTCATTATTTTCTTTTTCTTACCTAAGTAGTGTGACATAAGTGTGATGATGGATGTGACAAAAGTAGCACATAACACATCATGTGACAGAACATTCTAGAAGGTCATGTGATCATATGAGATATGTCATGACTCCACATAAACAAGATAAGATTTCAAAGATTGTGGACTTGTATTATTAAATAGACTAAAAGGACAGGAAATCTATTTATAAAAGCTATTTATAGAATGGAGATCTGAGGAGATAAGATTAGATAAGGGTTATGTCACATGTCACATGACAGAATCTTCTAGAAGGATCATAGGATAGTGACTAAGCATACACAGTAGCAAATAGAAAAGAAAATAGAAAATGACTTAGGTGTTTTGGCCAAGTCATGACAGACAGAATGCATCCCTTTGACATCTACGCTGGCCATCTGTGCACTCAAATTTTGGGTCAAGTAATACACATGATACTTATACAAGATAGAACCAAGTTGTTGTCATATTATTCCCCTGACCCTGACCTGAGAATTAGGGACATAGCAGATCTCATAGCTGAGCACTGGTATACTTATGCCACAATGCATGACAGATGGATGGCTAATGGGTTGGGATGATGGGCCACTGTTTTGAGTCTCAGCCAAGTGCAGAAGCAATTTATACATGCCATTGCCTAAGTGGTCATTGGGATACCCCAAACAAGTGTGGACCTCTAACTCAAGGATTGGCAGAAAGTGGACGGAGTGCATTAACAAAGAGTCATTGGGAGAACTCGAGCAAAAGAAGGAAATAGGAAACCTGCTGGAGTGAGAATGCAAAGTACGTCATGTCCTCAGCTAAAGTACTTGCAGATGTTTAAATGAATAGGTGAACTAGGAGTCCCAATGAGCTACTCTACTTGAGTTTTCATTTGTCCCTCTCTCGATGTCTAAAAACATGTTTTTCCTTCAGCGAGTGTTATTGTCTAGACTACTCCCTGTTCCTGCAACTACGAAGCCTCTGTGAAAGTCATTAGAACAACTTTTCCATGTAATAAGTGTCCCTGTTGAAAAGAAAGAAGCCTTGGTGCATATGGGCAGGTGACAACGTGCTTATTTGCACGAATGGATGTTAGGCCAGGGAGACGGTCTGACTCAGAGCCACCGTGGATGTCAAGTGAGGGGAGAGATTTTGAGACTCAATGCACGCTTTCTTTGCATGCCAACACTGGAAAAGACACCTGACACTCAATAGGTTGACAATTGTTCATCACCTATCCCATCTTCAGTATCCACACACTGACCATCTGCATGCTGAGTTCTGGGATCCAGAAGATTGCATAATGTTGATCTGGTGCTCTATTCACTAGAATCCCAGTAGTAGACCTAACAGCATTGTGGATGACAGGGCCAGGGACAATGAGTCAGTGTTTAGATCCCAGCCAAGCACAGCCAACATTGATAGTTTTATTCAGGTAGAATTGGCGGAGCTTTCAAGTTTGACAGCAAGTGGATGTAACACACTACCCAAGAGTGACCAAAACAACTCGAAGAAAGGGGGAAGGTGTTGGGGAGGCTGCTCAAGTAAGGAGCCCAAGGCACACAATTACACCCCCCTGTACAATTTTATCTCAAAGATCCATTGCTATAGACGAGTCCCAAAAATGTGTAACGAGCAGAATATATTGTATTCTGTGCTAGTATATAAACAATTAACAGCCACATACTTTGCGATGAGGATCCTTCTCTTTGATCTTCACCTTTAATTTCCCGAATGCTGCAAGTAATAAACAGTCTGTTGCTTGCGGATAGCCAACTCGATTTCATCCCGATTTCTA
>Ga0153969_1000002_pt1 | contig 60739 bp, 46 predicted proteins | sample TSGA053MetaG_FD_104702 | JGI IMG/M metagenome (GOLD analysis project Ga0153969, IMG submission 104702) | Attine ant fungus gardens microbial communities from Georgia, USA - TSGA053 MetaG | ecosystem: Host-associated > Fungi > Mycelium > Unclassified | place: USA: Georgia, George L Smith State...
GCATGGAAGGATAATCTATTGGATGAGTTGGCCAAGGGGGAGTCAGAGGTGGAGTCAGCAGAGCAACTATTTGCAAAAATAAGGGACGACTTTGGGGAGACATCGGAGGAGGAGAGAAAAATAGAGCAACTGAGGACAATCGAGCAAGGAGGGAGAACCTGTGACGAATACATGCAGGAATTCAAAAAGGTTGCCAGAGGAAGTGGTTATGAGAGAAGGCCCTTCATTGAAGAATTTAAAAGAGGACTAAACGGGGCCATCAGGAGGAAGCTGGCAGAAGCAGAGGAACCACCAACCACCATTGGAGAGTGGCAAGAGAGGGCAGTAAGACTGGATAGAAACCAGAGACAGAGCAGGACAGAGGAAAGAGTATTGGAGAGGAGTGCAGCACACCCAGGGGGAAATGTGCAGCCTAGAAGGGGAGGATCATATGGGGGAAGAGGAGGACAGATAACATGGAGAACAGGAGGAGGGTACAGAGGAGGAGGAGGAGGAAATATGCCTAATAGAGGAGAAGCTCAAATGGGTCCAAGAAGAGACCCCAATGCAATGGATGTGGACAGAGGAAGGGAAGGAGACAGGATGTGCTATGTGTGTGGAAAGTGGGGACATATGGCCAAAAACTGCTGGGAAAGACATAAGGGAAGAGTAGTAGAAATGCCGCAGGAGTCGGCAAAAGAAAATGGAGGACAGTGAGCTCTCGGCTGGCCTCCAGTAATGTATACAGTGTATTGCGCCCAGAAAAACTGGGCAATAAAATGAACTCTACCAATACCACTGAGAGAGTAAGGGACGTACGACAAACAATACAACCACTAAGGGAAGTCTGGTTGAAAGTGGGGCTAGAAAAGTTGGAAAACCATGAGGGAGTAGCAGTGAAGGCGTTATTGGATAGTAGGGCAACAGGTCTATTCATGAATACGACCTTTGCAAAAGAAAAGGGGTTTAAAATGGAAAAGTTGAAAAGACCCCTTTTAGTCAAGAATATGGATGGAACAGTAAATGCAGGGGGGGCCATAATGCATCAGGTCGAATGCAACATGTTCTTTAAAGGACATGTGGAAAGAGCAAGGATGGACGTATGCAATTTAGGGAAGACAGAATTAATACTGGGAATGCCATGGCTAGCGGCCCATAATCCAGAAATCAATTGGGAGAAAGGAGAAGTAAAGATAACATGCTGCCCACCTATCTGTGGAAAGAGAAAGCAAGGAGGAAAGGAAAAGAAAGTAAGGAAGGCAGAAAAGAATGAGGACAAGGAAGTAGTAAAAAGGCTAGTGCCCCAGAGATTTTGGAAATGGAAAAAGGTATTCGGAAAGAGGGAGTTGGAGAGAATGCTGGTACAAAAGGTCTGGGACCATGCTATAGAACTAAAAGAGGGGTTTACACTGAGGAAGGGAAAAGTATACTCGCTATCAAGGGAAGAAAGGGAGGAAGTACAGACATTTGTGGAGGACCAGCTGAGGAAAGGGTATATCCGACCCTCCAAGTCACCCCAGACGTCGCCAGTACACTTCGTGGCAAAAAAGGATGGCACACGGAGAATGGTACAAGACTATCAACACATAAACCAGTGGACGGTAAAAAATGGGTACCCCCTACCCCTCATTGCAGATATACTGGATGGAGTAGGAAAGAGAAAGGTGTTTACAAAGCTGGATTTGAGATGGGGATATAATAACATCAGAATCAAGGAAGGAGATGAATAGAAGGCAGCATTCACAATGCATATCGGAGCGTACGAACCTACAGTCATGTACTTCAGATTAACAAACTCTCCTGCCACCTTCCAAGCAATGATGAATGACCTGTTCAGGGACCTTTTAAACCAAGGGGATACAGCGACCTTCATTGACAACATCCTAGTGGCCACAGATACAGAAGAAGGGCATGACGAGCTAGTAGAGGAGGTACTAAGGAAGTTGGAAGAAAATGATCTGTTTGTAAAGCTAGAAAAATGCAGATGGAAAGTAAGGGAAGTGGAATTTCTGGGAGTGGTAATTAGCCCAAAGGGGGTAGAGATGCAAAAGGAGAAGGTGGAAGGAGTCCTAAACTGGCCGGCACCTAGGAACGTCAAAGAAGTACAAAAATTTCTAGGACTCACCAATTACTACAGAAGGTTCATAAAGAACTTTGCTAGGATAGCGGCACCACTGCACATGCTAGTCAGAAAGGAGCAAAAATGGAAGTGGGAAAAGGAACAGGAGGAAGCGTTCGAGGAACTCAAGGCAGAATTCACCACGGAACCCGTCCTAGCCATTCCAGACATTGACAGAGAAATAAGAGTGGAAGTGGATGCATCAGACTATGCAACGGGGGGAGTGTTGTCAACAAAGTGCGAAGATGGGAAGTGGAGACCAGTGGTCTTCATCTCTAAATCGTTGAACACCACGGAAAGAAATTATAAAATCCACGATAAAGAGATGCTGGCAGTTATAAGATGTCTAGAAGCATGGAGGCACTACCTAGAGGGAGCGAAACTCGAATTTGAAATCTGGACAGACCATAAAAACCTCCAGTACTTTATGATGAGTCAGAAGTTAAACTGCAGACAAGCGAGATGGGCCCTATACCTATCACGGTTCAATTTCATGTTAAAACATGTTCCAGGAAAAAGCATGGGGAAGGCAGATGGATTAAGCAGAAGACCAGACTGGTAGGAGGGAGTGGAAAGAGATAATGAAGACCAGAAGTTGATAAAACCAGAATGGATCAGGGGAGTAGAAATGTTGATAGAGGAAGAGAATCTAAGAGAAAGGATCAGAAAGGCGCAAGAAGGGGATGAAAAGATAGTAGAAGCAATAAAAGAGTTAAAAGGGGCAGGAATAAAAACACTAAAAGACGAAGAATGGGGAATTGAGAACGGAATAGTACTAAAGGAAGGAAGGATATACGTACCGGAAGGAGATCTCAGGAGGGAAATAATACAACTACACCATGACACTCCATTAGGGGGGCACAGAGGGAGATGGAAGACGACAGAGCTGATTAGTAGGAATTACTGGTGGCCAGGGGTAACGAAAGAAGTGGGAAGATATGTGGAGGGATGTGATGCGTGCCAGAGGTACAAAAACCCAAGCGAAGCACCAGCAGGAAAGTTAATGCCCAACACGATCCTGGAAAAGCCGTGGAGTCATATATTGGCAGACTTCATCACCAAGCTGCCACTAGCCCAGGGATACGACGCAGTCTTAGTAATATGTGATTGTTTTAGCAAAATGGCACATTTTATAGCGACAATGGAGAAAACATCAGCAGAAGGACTCGCAAAGTTGTTTTGGGACCACATATGGAAATTACATGGACTTCCAGAAAGTATTATATCGGATCGGAGAGCGCAGTTTGTGGCGGGAATGATGAAGGAGCTGAATAACTTATTGGGAATCCAGACAAAGCTCTCGACAGCCTATCATCCGCAAACAGATGGGCAGACAGAGAGGATAAACCAAGAGTTGGAGCAATATCTAAGGGTCTTTATTGATCATAGACAAGAGCAGTGGCCAGATTGGTTAGGAATGGCAGAATTCGTGTACAATAACAAAATCCACACGGCTACAAAAACATCGCCCTTCAAAGCAAACTATGGTCAAGATCCAAGGATGGGATTTGAAGGAAGAAGAAAGAGGAAGTATGAAGCGGTAGAAAAATTTGTAGAAAAAATGAAGAAAATCCAGGAAGAGGCCAAAGCAGTGCTAGGAAAAGCACAGGAGGAAATGAAGAGGTTTGGGGACAGGAAACAAGGAAAGGGGGAAGAATACAAAGTAGGGGACTTAGTACTGCTGAGTACGAAGGACCTGAAATGGCAGATGAAAGGAAGGAGGTCAGAAAAACTGACTGAGTGCTTTGTGGGCCCCTACAAGGTAAAGGGGATTGTCTCGAGCAATATGATAGAGTTAGAACTACCAAACTCTATCAAAATACACCCTGTAGTTAACGTAAGTAGAGTGCAACTCTATAAACCACAGGTAAAGAGGCAGAAGAAGATACTACCAAAACCAGTCATCATCAAAGGAGAAGAGGAATTCGAGGTGGAGAAAATCATAAACAAAAGAACGGTTAGGGGAAAGGAGAAGTTCTTAGTGAGGTGGAAAGGCTATATGGCAGAAGAAGATACCTGGGAAAGTAGGGAAAATCTGGAGAATGCAAAAGAACTGGTAGAAGAGTTTGAGAGGGAGTACAAAGAAGAGAACAAAGAACTAAGGTGACAAGAGCAAGAAGAGAAAGAGAAGGAGTTCAGCCAAGAATTACCTAGGGAATTCACAGCAAAACTACTATACGGTTGGGGGAAAAAAAGGTATGAAAGAGAGAGGGAAAAAAGATAGGACAAAAATTGGGATCAATGGAAAAATTCCTTGGGACGAGGAAACTTGAAGGGAGGGCCCATGTTATAAGAACCTCAAGTAGGAAAAGGCTTCCCATACATGGAAACACTCAACCTAACAATCTCCAAAGTAATACAATGGAGCAAAGACATAAACAGGATAGGGTCTTAGCGAGCCAAGTCATGTGACAAGGTCAGGTGACCATAGAACATTCTGGAAAGGACATGTGACCGGAACTCTAGAGTACAGCCACTGTAGTAATAGTATAAGTAGGGCTGCAATCCAATGAAGAACTCTATCAAGTTCTTTCTAAATATCCATCTAGGATGACCACTGAGAACATTCACTGTTCCTTGGTAACAGGCTCCTTGTTACAAGGTCCCACAACTCTTACTCTCTTATTGCTCTTGACTAGTAGTCATTACAACTGCTAGTTATCACCATAGCTGGGCCCTAGACTAGAGAGAATTTGGTAGTCAGTTAGAGACTGCTAGTGGTGGTATAGTACTAAACCCAGATATTATATCCAAGACCTGACCTTACAATTGGGTAATATTGTCTGTAGTCTACTTGTACACTTTTCTCTGTATCAACCTTGTACTAAAGGTCTATTGTAATCTATACATACAAAGGAATAATGTTGCTTCTTAAGAGAACATTTAGAATATCAAGCCTCCAACTTATAGGAAGAAATTTTATCAGACTTGGACTTTATAAGGGCAAGCACTGAGATGCAAGACTAGATATAGCTTTGTTGAAAACAAAGCTAAATTCTAATTAATCTAATTGCTATAATCAAGAGATGGAAAAACTGTATAGTAATTAATGGCTTAGGGTTCCAAGTTCAGTCTAGAATATGACACAGTGTGACCTAGGTATCATGCTAGTGGAAAGGGGCATGATAGTACCCTTTTTCTAAGGTCATGCCCTTATGGCTATTAGTATGGTAAGATAATATTAGGGGTTGGGAGAGAGGGAGATTAGACCCAGTTTTGAAAGATATTGGTTGTGAAAATCCTGAACAATTTTACCAGTATGATTCAGTTCCAAAGTATTTAGCCATGAATACTCCTTGTCTGTTCCTTTATAGTCTGCCCAATGAACATAGTATAGAAGAGAAGGCTTTTGTTGATAATCTAACTTTGTATCCAATATTTATGCAATTCCATATTCCAGATCTTTCTTGACAATAATTGGAGGGAGTGGAGAATTGGTATGGTTTAGGATGTTACTTGTGATAGTTGGTTCCAGTTGTGAAATGTAGAATACCAGATGGATTGCTCAAAGGTAGTATGGTAATTTGACTTGGTATAAGTGTGCACTTGGTTTTTCTGTTACATCAAATGGTTGCAGATACTTTTCTGATAGTTTTTTGGTAGATCTTGTAGTTTTGATATACTTAGCTAGAATAAACATAGTGTTGCCAACTTTAATAGAGAGAGGTTTAGATCTGTGAGCATTACTGTACCCTTGATAATATGCTTGAGCCTTGGCTAAGGACTGCTTTAGTTTGGAATAGACAGATTCTAGATTACTAAAGTAAGTCTTTGTAGCTTTGGAAGGGAGACTATCTAAGAATTAGGTTTGCAATTGAGGATGATAACTCTTGTTAGCAAAAAAAGAGGAGATACTAGTAGAGGCTGAGGGGGTATTATTAAATGCAAATTTAGCTAAGGGTAGAAGTTGAGCCCAGTTTGTCTGCTGGTAGTTACAGTAGATACACAGATATTGTTCTAAAGCTTGATTTGTTCTCTCTATTTGGCTATTGGCCTCTGGGTGTTGCAAACTTTATTCAGACCATAACTCCAGAAATACTTGACCAATTTCAATGATCTAAATGGCCACTGAAAGCCCTTAAGAAGACCTTTCAAAAAGTACCAAAAATGTCTCAAAGCAATCAGTATTCACCAAGTTATCAGCAGATCAGTCAGTGATCACCAAGTTACCAGACACTAAATTGCCAATATCTCAGAAACCACTTAATATAATTATTTGCTTCAATGACCATTGTGAAGCTCTCTTCAATGCACTTCTTTTGGCTATAAATAGAACCAGAGGTGATAAGATCCCATGGAGATACAAGGTCCTCAATGTTTGTATATAATACTGATCTTTACCCATAGATTATCATCTGTTCTTGAATAAAACAAAGGACTGTCCTAAGATGGTTAGGTTATCTCTATTTTAAGAACAATAGCACTTCTATATGTAGAACAATAGGTAGTGATCATGTGGTAGGCTGTTCTGGTGTACAGACTACCACAATCATATATTTAAGAACTGTATATCTAAGAATAAACCTCAGACTTAACAACATCTTTTGCTGCTTGTCTAACTTCACTTTTTTGAACACTTTGATTATCAAATCAATCAATCACAAATCAGTAAGTGGTCATTTGTGATACTGGGTGGTGACCTGATATGAAATAAAGCTTGATATTTAGGGAGTCAGCTAGTAATCTGAAGAATACTAAGACAAATGGGCCTTAGTCAGAAGTAATATAGGAAGGAGCACCATGTTTAGAGAAAACTTGTTTAATAAAAAGTTCTACCAATACAGGAGTATTGAAAGTATTATAGATTAGTATGAAGACTTCTTGTTTAGTCAAGCAGTCTATAATCATAAGAATATTAGTAAATCTATCTAAGAGGGACAAATACTTAATGAAGTCCATTGAGATTGACTCCCAAGGTCAAGGTAGAATTGGTAATTGTTTTAGAGGACCATATGGTTTATGGTAATGAGATTTATTTCTGTTGTATATGTTACAAGTTCTTATAAAATTTATCATAAAGGTTTTTATGTTTGGCCAAGCAAACTTTCTCTATAGCAACTGTAATGTCTTGGTTTAACCCAAATAACTAGCTAAAATATGATTGTAGTAGAATTGCAGTGCATAGAGGCATAAATTCCCCATATTAGGAATATAGATCTAATTCTGATATAATATGCAACTCTTCAAGTCTTTCGACCAAAAAGAATCTATAATTGTAGTTTGAATTGCCAATAACTTTACTGCTAATCTGTCAAGAGGCAAAGTAGCATTGATATCCTCCAACAATATTGTCAGGTTCAATACCATCTCTTATTCTAATATCTGGTTTGATACTTGAGCTGCTCTAAGCATTAGTTTAAGTTGTTGGAGTTGAAAAATGGATTTTGTAAGGGTAGTTACTTGGTTCCTCAAGTCTTTTGCAACTTCTTCAGAACACTGATCCTGTCTTCAAGTCAACATGTTGGGTTTAGCTTCTAATCTTCTAGATCTGAAATAGATCTTGAGGTTGAACTAGAACAGAAACTCCAACTAACAAGCCTATTTCCAAGTCAGTGCCTTAGATTCACAGAAGTATTCTAAATTGCAGTGATCAGTAATAACTTCCACTAGTACTTAGGTTCCTTTTAGGTAGTGCTCTTACCTTTTAAAAGCCTCAAAGATTGCTAGTAATTCTTTATCATATACATTGTAGTTTAGTTTGGCTAATTGGAATGTTTGTAAATAGAAAGCAATAGAGTGAAGTTTATCCCTCTAGTAGGAAGAGATGATTGCTACTAGAGCAAAATCAAATATGTCTGTCTTGATAATGATAGGTATCTTAGGATTCCAGTGATCCAATACCAGGGCTATTAAGAATGCTTTTTTTAGTCTTGCAAAGACTAGTTCACAATTGTCAGACCAAAACCAGTCTATATTCTTCCTAGTAAGATGAGAGAGAGAGAGTGATATCTCAGAGTAGTTGTTGATAAACCTACTATAGAAATCAGCAAAACCCAGAAATGCCTAAGCATTTCCCTAATCTTTCTAGAGGAGTCAAGCAAATTAGATACTAGGGGGATTGGGTAATGGTCCTTCTGAGTGATTCTGTTAAGTTCTCTATAGTTGATACAGAGATATAGGAAATCATTTTTCCTTTGTACAAACAATACTAGAAAGCTACAAAGACAGCAAGATAGGTATATTAATTCTAGTTTAAGATTCTCCTCTATGAATTTATGCAATATCTAGAGTTCTAGCATAGATAATGAGTATATTGGACCTAATGGTGGCTTTACTTTCTCCTCAATTTGAATAGAAAGATCATAGTTGCAATAAGAAGGGAGTTGTTTGATTTTATTTTTACTGAAGAAATCTGAAAATTCTTGGTAGTTCTCAGATAATCCACTTAGTTCTGTGTTTTCTTCAATTGGCAAAATGGTATGCCTATACAAGGTTTCTAGATCTGTGGGTGATATCTAGAAGAAAACTGCTTTCCTTTGTTTACAAGCTCTCCAAAATACTGCTACTCCTATTAGTAAAACTGTAGGAGAATTCTAGTTATCTGACTCTTTGGTTTTGCCAGGCCTATGTAGGAAATTGAGGGGATTGAGGGACATTAGGATAATATGAATAACTCTCTTCTTCCAGTCAATAGAAGAGTTGACTCTCTTCAACCAATCATATTCCAGGACTAACAGAGAGTTCTTGTCTAGGGAAGTGGTATAAAAATCAAGCTTTGACAATGAACCACAAGTGAATTTGATTGGTAAGGTTGCAACTTCTTTTACATAGTTGTTTATAGTACTATCTAATAGAGATAATAGTAGAGGGCTAATTTTTTTGGTAGCTAGATTGTGAAAAGAGACAAAAACAGAGTCTATGAATGAAACTGATAAATCTGAGTCCAACAACACCTTTGCTGGTCTTGGAAAATAGTTTGAGCAGACTTCTAGATGTAAGGCCTTGGTTTTGGAAAATAAGATAGCACAGGAAACAATGTATAACTCCCTAAGAGAGTCTAGACAGTTAGCTTCTTAGGAGACAAGGATGCTGTCAACTTTTTTATGTGGGCTCTGATACAGAACTGATAGAGACAACCCATATAGTATGGCCCTCTGAAAGAATCTGTTGTCTGGCAGTCTGTTTAGGGAAAAGTCTAGCTAAATACCCTGAATTACCATAATGCATGTACAATCTAAGGTCTATTCTTCATTGGTGTTCTGCTGGTGTGAGTTTGCTATCTTGTCATAATACAGCCAAAATAGCTAAGTTATTATTTATATTTCTTTTCTTTTATTTTTCATTTGATTAAATAACCAGTAGATATACAAGAGAAAATGACTCAAAAGAGATACACAGGACTTTATAAATAGAAGTAAATACAGAATGTATATAAGTAGTATATAATAATCAAATAGGAACTCTATTGAGTTCTTCTTGTTAACTCAGACTAAAAGTGTAGTTAAGTCATTTCAGGCTAAGTCACTATATATCTAGATCTAAGATATGTAATGGCTTGGGAAATTGACTTATTCTTAAGGCAGAAGAAAGTGTTTGGGTATAGTCAGGGATAATAGAAGTGGATAGTAGTGTTTTGTTCAGAATATTACTAGCTAAGGGTGTTTCAAACTTTAGGTCCTTTGAAAAACAACTCTGGACAACCTTTATAGTTTGATATCTCTGTCTGTTATCTGAGACTCTCCTCCAGTAGTTGTTATCAATCTTCAGTACTACTTTCTTCAAGCTCTCAAAGATAGAAATGTCTTCTTTGCTAAAGTGCAATTTTTTGCTAATTCTCTTGGATATAGTATTCTTAACCACTTTCCAAAGGGAACAATCTCTCTATCTGATCTTATTCTAATATTTTGCAAATTGTATAAAGTAAGTTACCATCTTTCCATCATATAAAAAAGGAATTGCTATGATTGTATTTTCATCATCATCCTTTGAAGTATAGGACTTGAAAATATTTGACAATTTTTGAATGAAGACAAACTAGTCCTTGAGAAAATTAAAGTCTTGGAGGGGATCAGATTCATTGATGAAGGGTTCAAAATAGTCCAATGTTATTCCTTTTAGGTATGAAATTGCAAAAAATATTTTCTCCATATCTTTAGTGAACTCTCTTTTACAGGCTCTAAAGTAAATTTGACACTGAAATATGAAGGTCCAGAGGTTATCAGTACTACTTCTACTGAAAGTGTCTGGTTCTCTGATCCCTTTAAGCTTCCTCTGAGTACATGGTGGAGGTTGTCTAGCCAGATTCAGTAGAGCTGTTCTAAGCTCAAGATTGGAAATGTCTGGTGCTAAACTAGGGGTAAGTTATCTAATTGGGCCTAGTAAGGATGAGTCTGGGTTCTTCTTCTCCTGCTCTCCTAGGTGCTGCTCAACTACATCATCCAGAGGATTCTGTGATGTCTATTTCTAATTACAGACATGGGAAGCTATAAAGGATTGTTCAATTGGAGTGGTTATAGTTTTATAAGGGAGGTTTATCTCTAGGTTCTCTCTATGTACTCTTTGCTCTGCTCAGAAGTCTGTTGGATTAGAGAGTAGATCCAACCAATTACTGAGATTATAATCTACATAGTACCAAAGATATTGCTCTAACACCTGGTTTACTCATTCTATTTGTCCATTTGTTTATGGATGATATACTGTCAATATTGTAGATTCTATTCCTAAAATCTTGTACTATTCTTGGAATAGCTTGGCTAAATATTGTATTTCTCTATCCAAAATTATTTGTAGAAACAGTCTATATAATGAATAGACCTTGTTATATAGTAACTATACCATATCTTTGAATGAGAACCAATTGTTAATAAAAATGAAATGAGCTCTTTTTTGTGTACCTATCAACAATAACGTAGATAGTGTTATAACTATTTGACTTTAGCAATTGTGTGATTAAGTCTATTGAGATTATTTCCTAAGACCCATTAGGTACCTTATTAAGTACAAGTGGTCCAAAAGGTTGCTATATATAATTTTTCATCTGCTAACATATATTATAATCTATAACATATTTCTTGACAAATGTTGTTATCCCAGGCCACCAGTAATTTCTGGAGACCAACTTATAGGTCTTTCATCAACCTGGAGGTCTGGTGGATAGCAAATCATGGTGTATTTTAATGATCTATTGTTGTAATGTGTCTTTTACACTGTGGGGAATATAAACTTTCCCTCTGTACAAGAGTAGTTTGTTCTCATAGTTCCAGTCTTATTGTTACAAACTTTATTTGGACTATAACTCCAGGAATACTTGACCAATTTCAATGATCTAGATGGCTACCAAAAGCCCTTAAGAAGACCTTTCAAACAGTACCAAAAATGTCTCAAAGCAATCAGTATTCACCAAGTTATCAGCAGATCAGTCAGTGATCACCAAGTTACCAGATACTAAATTGCCAATATCTCAGGAACCACTTAACATAATCATTTGCTTCAATAACCATCATAAAGCTCTTCTCAATGCGCTTCTTTTGGCTATAAATAGATCCCAAGGCAATAAGATCCCATAGAGATACAAGGTCCTCAATGTTTGTACATAATACTGATCTTTACCCATAAATTATTATCTGTTCTTGAATAGAACAAAGGACTGCCCTAAGATAGTTAGGTTATCTCTATTTCAAGAACAATAGCACTTCTATATGTAGAACAATAGATAGTGATCATGTGGTAGGCTGTCTTTGTGCACAGACCACCACAATCATGTATTTAAGAACTATATGTCTAAGAATAAACCTCAGACTTAACAACATCTTTTGCTACTGTCTAAACTTTGCTTTTTTGAGCCTTTTGATTGTCAAATCATCAACTCACAAATTAGTAAGTGGCCATTTGTGATACTTATAAGGATTTTCCAAATTCTCTTGGACCAGACTTAAGTAACATCTTATAGTCTTTTGTGACTTTGTTTAATAAGAGTGTAGCTTTGATCTCCCTTAGGATTACTTCATCATTTATTAGCATCTCATAAGTAGTCTCTAGTACATTTATAGCAAAGAACTCAGGTTTTAGCAATATTTGGTTTGTATTGTTGAGGTCTGTCCCTATTTCATAGTTTGCTTATCTGGACAAGAGATTTTCTGCCTGCATTATCATTTCCAGTTTATGATAGAGTATAAAGTTGAAACAAGTCATGAAAAGTGTTCATTTTGCTTGCTTCCTGGTCAGCTTTTGAGCTGTTCTGAAAAAAGTAAGGTTTTGATGATCCGACCAGATCTCAACTTTATATAGATATCCCTCCAAATAGTATTTGTATTCCTCTAGTCTCTGAATTACTACAAGTAGTTCCTTGTCATAGATTTCATAGTTCCTCTCATAGATGTCTAATAACTTGGAAAAGAAAGCTACTGGATACTACAAATTAGTTCATATATCTTTCTAAGATAAAATAGCTCCTGCTATGAAGTTGCTAGCATTAGAGATAACTTAAAGAGATCTTTGTCATTTGGTATTCTCAGAACTGGAGCTATAGTAAAGGTCTTTTTCAGTACCTCAAAAGCATTTTGTTGCTCTATACCCTATGTCCAGGTACTATCCTTCTTGGTCAAGTTGGAGAGTGGCTTTGATATCTTGGCAAAGTTCTTAATGAACCTATAATAGAAATTTGCAAAGCCTAAGAATGCTTATACTTGCTTGACTTTAGTTAGTACTGGCTACTCTAGAACTCCTAAAAGTTTCTTCTCATCTATTTGTACTTTATTTTCTGAAATAATTATACCCAAATACTTGATACTACTTTGCTCAAAGAAACACTTTTCTGCTTTAGCATAAAGATTATTAAATTAAAGCCTTTTTAGTACTTTCTTGACCAACTGCTTGTATTCCTTCAAATATGTCCCAAATATTAGAATATCATCTAAATATACTATTACTAGTCATATGCAAATCAAGTCTTCTAATATGTTATTCATTATGCTTTGGAAGATTGCTAGTGCATTGGAAAAACCAAAATACATGACAGTTGCCTCAAAAAGGTCTTGCCTTGTAATAAATGCTGTCTTCTATTCATCTCTTTCTTTGATGTAAGTATTGTTGTATCCCTACCTCAAGTTAATTTTGGTAAAAATTGAGGCTTTGCTGAGTGATTTAATCAAGTTGGCTGTTCTAGAGATTAGATAGCAATTTTTGATAATAATTCTATTGAGGGCTTTATAGTCCATAATAGGTCATAAGCTTCTATTATGCTTCTTTACAAAGAAGAATGGAGCTGCTATTGGACTAGTAGATAGTTGGATATACTCTTTTCTGAGTTTTTCATTGATCCATGTATCAAGAGAGTTTCTTTCCACTAGAGAGAGCAGATAGACCTTGGTTGGTTTGGGAAGTATTGTGCCTTCTACAAAGTCAATTGCATAGTCATATGGTTTCCATATTAGTATTCTCTTTGACTTATTCTTTGGAAACACATTCCCATACTCATATAGCTACTCTAGTATATAAGCCTTCCAGGTCTTTGTGTCTTTGCAATCTGAGTCCCTATTGTAAGGACTTAGACTGAAACATTTTAGAACTACTCTTAGTCTGAGTTGACAAGGAAAACTTGATGGAGTTCTTATTGATTATGGTACACTACTTATACACCTCCTATGTTTACTTCTATTTATAAACTTCCACATATCTCCTTTTGGTCATTCCATCTTGTGCATCCACTGATTTCCTAATTAAAAGAAAAAAAAAAGAAAAAGAAAATAAATAATGAATTAGCCATTTTTGGCTATGTCATGACACCTATATTGGTCTCGATTGTTGAATATAACTGCAATTATCATTGCCTATTGATGACTATCTAGATTAGTTGTGTCTGTCTAGCTAAGAATATGGTTGTTGGGATCCTCATCTTCTATATTTTTCAATAAGAGAGATCCACTAATATCCAGTTTGAGGTGAAGTTCATTAGCTCTTGTTTTTGTATCTCATATTTTACAGGCTTTACTAGCATATATATCTAGGTACCTAGTGAGCTCCCATTGATCTTTTTGCTAATCAATATTTGGATTATGCTTATACAAGTATAAATACCCAATTATTATCTCCTTATTTCCTAAGTTGGTAACAAAGAGGTACTAGGTCGTCTTGTGTGATCCAATTTCTATATAAGCTTGACCATACTCAGTTATCTATCTTGCCTTGTTGGGAGTGCTATCTACATTGATTATACAATATGAATTTGCCAGTTTATGTATTACTAGATTATTATTTTCCATGACAACTCTGTTGATGAAGTTTGTAGTAGCTCCCAAATCAATTAAAGCCTTAGTTTGTATTTTTTTTCCATGTACCCAAAGTGTAACTGAAATTTTAAAGAAGATAATCTTATTGTATGCTATATTATTACAAGATTCCAGTACTATTTCTGACTTTTGTGAGCTAATAGAGGATACACTTTCCTTTGACTGTAGATCACAGACATTATACTCTACAGTTTCAAGAGAAAATCCAATTTGGGTGTTCTCTTTTTCTTTCTATTTGGGAGAATAGGATCAGAGATTTTCTCAATTGACATGCTATTAATTCTGATGTTCTTAGAAAAGGAATCTAGATCATCACTGTCTTCCTCCAATATTTTTATCAGCCATACTCTAAACAACTGATTTTTATTCTTGCTTGGACCCAGTGGAGATAGTTTCTGGAAAAATGTTTTATTAGGATACTTGTCCTTATTACCAGACTTGTTGTAACAGTCTACCATATTGTGTATCTTTGACTTATTTTTAAAGTCTTTTCCAGCACATATTTAATAGTATTACAAGCTCTTCTTTTTCTTTCTCTGAATCTCATTTATTTCTATTATGTCTAGGTTCTTTTTTTCTATTATGTCTAGGTTCTTTTTTTCTTTACTCTTCTCTCCAATTGCCTCTGGACCAAATATTGCACTCTAGGCCTTGTCCAGATATAAGGTCTTATATGCTTGCATCAACAATTTGAGGTAGTTATTCTATATTTTTGGAGATTAATTTATTATTTTGTAAATAACAAGCACATCTCGTAGTTCATCAGGGATGACCTTCTTCATTTTGTCAATATAAACTTCATTGCTATAGTTAACAATTCCTGCCAATATCTTGTATTGTTCTATGTACTTGACAAAGCTCTTCTTTGCTAGGTCCTTGTTGATCTAGAGTACTATTAATTTCTTCTTTGCTTTCTTCTTGTTATCTTATTGTATCACAACCTATGACACCAGGTTATCCATTAGTCATACAGTATATATTCCTCAGTCATTAGCTAATCTTCTCAGTCTTGTTCTTAATCTAGTTACCTCTCTGTCTAGGAATTACACTATTACTCTTTAACTATTAATATCCAGGGATACCTCTCTACTCTAGTGAATACCCAAAAGGGCCAGCATAGTGGTAGTATAGCAGAGAGCTGCAGCTGAGCCCTTCTGACTTTTTCTGAGACTTGATATGTTGTCTGTAAATATTTTTGAGTTCTTGGACAAAGTTACCCCAAGAACCAATACTTAATCCTGTTTCAACCTTGTCATAATACGATTTCATATATATGCTAGTAGGAGCACATAAATAGGTAAGAGCACATACAATCTTTTGATTATCTAACATAATACTAAATGCCAAGTAATACAAAGTAATTTGACACAACTAATCATATAAGTGCATCTTGTTTTCAGAGCCTGCAAATGTTGGTGGCTCTGGTATTTTGGTTTTGGAGGTAATGTTTCCTTCAGAGAATCTTGTCAGCTCTCTCCAAACAGATGACCTCTATCTCCAAAGTCACAATTCTATCATATATAGTAGTCAAGACACCATTATAATAATTAATTGCTCCATTGAATACCTGATTAATATAGTTCTTGAGAAGAAGAGAGATTCTTTAATATACATTTTATAGTATCTGTATTTCAGTCTCATTCCAAGGTATATGCTTAGTACTTATGCTATCTTTGACAAGTGTACCCCAATTCTCAGCACTGAAATGTCATGAGTTGCCTTGACTATAGGAAGATCTATTTATAGAAAGATAGACAAGGGAATTGAACCAGTAGTCTCTTGGCTGATTGTAAAATACCATCAATGTAAACAAGAGCAAATAGCATACTTGTATAAGTAAGTAGTACAATTGACTGAGAACCCCATCAAGTTCTCTTTATAACTCTCAAAGACTTAGTTACTAAGTCAACTCAACTTGAGTTGCACAATAGAAGAACTTAATATTACTTTTTGGACTCTACTTATCTTGAGCCTTGTCTATTCTTTACTCTCATAATATTTCAACTCTCAACCAGTAATTATCACAATCACTAGTCATCTCCATACATAGCCAGGCCCTTGGCTTAAGGGAACTTGGTAGTTAGTTAAGAACTGCCAGTAGCAGTGTAATACCAAACCCAGGTATCATATTTAAGACCTGACCTTACAACTGGATAGTGTTTAGTAAACTACTTGTATCCTTTTATCTTATCAACCTTGTGCTGGAAATCCATTATAATTCATATATGTAGAGAAATAGCAATACATCCTTAAGAAGTTGCTTGGAGTAGAGATCCTCTTCTTAGAGATAATAGTATAACCCTAGTACTAGGGCAGTAGTCAGTAAGGCAGTAGAATACTTGGCTGGGTGAAAATCTAAGTATTTCAGCAAGTGTAAAACTGTAGCTTAGAAAAAAAACTCTGTTATTAGGGACACTACACAATATCTCTATAGTAATACAACAAACTCCTAAGTAACATGCTTATAGAAAAGCAAGCCCTTGCTTCACTAAGGGTATAACTAGAGAAAAGACAAAAAAGAGAGTGTTGGAGTTGTAGGAAGTTCAGGCACCTAGCCTGTAATTGCAGGACAAAGAAAAGAGAAAAGGAGAAAAAGAAAAAATCCCAAAAGAGATATAAAATGTTGGTAACTAGGGTGATGCAATGTAAAGTAAGACATAAAGTAGAGATGAGATGGCAGAAAAAAGTAAAGAAAGAAGTAAAGTGCTTTAGATACTAGGGAGTTGGACACTGAAAATAAGAATATCCAAACATAGAAGTAGAAAGAGAAAGAAGAGGAAAAGAAAAGATAGTGCATATGGCCAGGCTACAAAAGACACAGTAAGAGAGGAGGCTGTAAGGGTAACTGAAGTGGAATAGACTTTAGAAGAATCCTTAGTAATATTATACTTCTAAATATATTATAACTTATCTCTAGGAGAATTCTTAGAGATTAGGATAAGGCTCCTGGGGTATACTTCTATAATATATATACTCCTACTGTTAAGATGTCCCTGATCCTATAGTTCTGTTAGTCAAGGTTAAAAGTCTCCAAGTCAAGCTAAAGAGGATTAAATATTACATAGTAATATTCAATTAAGTACAGGGTCACTCTGGGCTGTGAGTCTAGTGTCTCAGAGATGGCATTAGTAGGGTCCTCTTGCAGAGGCTAGTGTATCCTATATGGGAAAAGGCATAAGAATACTATGACAAGTAGAGTATGCTCCTAGAAGGTGCTCTTCTACTTAATAGAGGATAGATCATAAAGGAGATAGTAGCAACCTATATATATTGTGGAGGATATGAGGACAGAGAGGTACAGACCTATGAAAATCAAGGACAGAGCTTTCTTCCCAAAAGACAAGTAAGAAATGTATAGTGTGACCTTTGTCAGGAAGCATAGAATTGGAGAGATGGAGAAGCAAGGAGGGGAAAAATAACAAGAGTACAGTGTATGGAATGTAGAAGAAGAGATACTATAAGAGAATGTATGTCAGAACAAGAAAGAAGAGAGATCTTGTGTTCAGAGTATAGGACAGGAAAAAAGAAGCCATGGTAGAATTGGAGAGTAGCAGTATATTCCATAGAGAGAAAAGTACAATAGAGTAGTATATAGGCAGAGGTTCTGAAAAGTATAGCAAAAAAGAAGGATAAGTAAAGGAATATCAGGAGAACATTCAAAATGTTGAAAGAAGTATGGCCAAATATTAGAGTAGAAAAAGTAGATACTCATGAGAGTATGACAGTAAAGGCACTCTTGGATAATAGCACAACAGAAATGTTTATAGACAAGAAAATGATAGCAAAACATAAATTTAAGCTGGAGAAACTAGATAGACCAGTGACAGTTAGAAATATAGATAAAACAAACAACAGTAGAGGGGCTATTATATACCAAGTGGAGATAAATGTATATTATAAAAGCCATATAGAAAGGATGAGAATGGATGTATGCAATTTAGAAAGAATGGACATCATACTAAGTATACCATAGTTGTAAGTGTATAACCCTGAGATAAACTAGGAGACAGGAGAAGTCAAAATGACTAGATGTCTACCAATATATAGAAGAAAGATAGCAGTGAAAGAAAATATAGAAAGAAAGAAGAAAGTAGAAAAAAGAATCAGAGTAGTAGGAAAATTAGACAGAGATGAATGGAAGATGTTAGTAGAAGAGAAATTCAATGACAAAGTCAAATTAGATAGAGAAAAAGTAAGAAAGATGATACCACAAAGATTTCACAAGTGGCTTCAAGTGTTTGAAAAGACAGAGTCAGAAATAATGCCAGTGAGAAAATCTTGGGACTATGCAATAAATCTGAGAAAAGATTTTGTACTAAGAAAAAAAGGACATACTTAATATTGAGAGAAGTGAAAGTGAAAGTGAGAGAATTTGTGGAAGAACAGTTGAAGAAAGGGTACATTAGACCCTTAAAGTCACCTCAGACTTCACTAGTATTCTTTGTGAAGAAAAAGAATAAAAGAAAAAAAATGGTATAGGACTATCAATACCTGAACAAAAGGATAATCAAGGATAACTATCTATTGCCATTGATTTTGGACTTGATCAATACTATAGGTATAAAAAAGATGTTCACAAAGATGGATCTGAGATAGAGGTACAACAATGTACAGATAAAGGAAAAAGATAAATAGAAGGCTACATTTACTATGCATCTAGGAATGTATAAACCCACAGTTATGTTTTTTGGTCTCACAAACTCACTAGCAGCTTTTTAGGCAATAATGAATGATATTCTTAGAGACTTAATTGATACTGACTTGAACAAGGAAATAAGAGTAGAAGCAGATACATTAGAGTATGCAACAGAAAAAGTGTTATCAATAAAGTATGAAAATAAAAAGTAGAAACCAGTGGTCTTTATCTTAAAATCATTGAATGAAGCAGAAAGGAATTATAAAATTTATGATAGAAAGATGTTGGCAATCATTAGATGTCTAGAAGAATAAAGGTACTTGCTAGAAGGTATACAGAACAGATTTGAGATTTAGAGTAATTATAAAAATCTCAAGTATTTTATAAGTAGTCAAAAGTTAAATAAAAGACAAGTATGATAGGCTTTATATCTGTCGATGTTTGACTTTCATCTGAAACATATGCTAGGAAGTAGCATAGGATGAGCTAATAGCCTAAGTAGACAACTAGACTGGCAGATTGGAGTAGAGAGAGATAATGAGAATAGAGTATTAGTAAAAAAAGGAGTGGTTAGAAGTAAGAGTAATACAGGTGATGGAAGTTGTAATTGAAGAAGTAGACCTACTAAAGAAAATCAGGAAATTAGAAGCAAAAAATGACAAAGTAATAAAAGCAGTAGAAGAAATGAAGCAAGCAGGGGTAAAGATGTTAAGAGATGAAGAATGGAAAGAAGAGAATGGCCTAATATTGAGAGACAGAAAAGTATATGTACACCATAAGATAAAAAGTTGAGGGTAGAAGTAATCCAGTTATACTATGATATGCCAGTAGGAGGACATAAAGAGCAGTGGAAGACAACAGAATTGGTTACTAGAAACTTTTGGTGACCAGGAAAAATAAAGGAAGTCAAGAAGTATATAGAGTTTTATGATACATACCAGAGAAACAAAAATCACACAGAGGTACTAGCAGAAAAATTAATGCCTAATGCAGTACCAGAGAAACCCTGGAGTCATATAGTGGCAGACTTTATTACAAAGTTACCACTAGTATAGGAATATGATATAATTCTGGTAGTATGTGATAGAATGACAAAAATAGTATACTTTATATCTACTACAGAAAGGACTTCAGTAGAGGAAGTAGCAAGACTGTTCTGAGATTATGTCTAGAAATTATATGGATTACCAGAAAGTATTATAACAGATAAGAGAATACAGTTTGTAGTAGGAATGATAAGGGAACTAAATTAAATGTTGGGGATCAACACCAAATTGTTAACAGCTTGCCATCCACAAACAGATAATTAGACAAAAAGAATGAATCAGGAATTAGAACAATACTTGAGAATGTTCATTGATCACTGTTAGAAATAATGGCCAGATTGGTTAACAACAGTAGAATTTGCATACAACAATAAGGTGTAGACAAGTACAAGAGTATTACTGTTTAAGGCAAATAATAGACAGGATCTACACATGGAATTTGAGAAAAGAAAGAAGGGGAAATTGAGAGAGCAGAAGAGTTTACAAAAAGAATAAAGAAAGTACATGAAAAAGCAGAGACAGTGCTAAGAAAGAGCTAAGAAGAGATGAGGAAATATGCTAATAGAAAAAGAAATGAGCCAGAGGAGTACAGAGTGGACAACTGGGTGCTCTTGAGCACAAAATATCTTAAATTTCAAATATAAGAAAGATGTTTAGAAAGATTGACAGAGCAATTTATAGATCCTTATAAGGTAAAAAGGATTATATCAACAAATACAATTGAACTAGAGCTACCAAGTACAATAAAAATACATCCAATAGTAAATGTTAGTAGAGTATATATGTACAGAGATCAAGTAGAGGGCCAGAAGAAAGAATGACCTCTTCCAGTGGTAATCAAAAGAGAAAAAGAATACAAGATAAAAAAAACTAAATAAAAAGAAGTTTAGAGAGAAAGATAGGTATCTGGTACAATGGAAGGGATATACAGCAAAAAAAGATACTTGAGAACCAAGGGAGAATTTGGAGAATGCAAGGAATCTAGTAAAGAAGTTTGAAAAAGAATATAGAGAAGAGTCAAGATAAACAAAGAAAGAAGATCATAAAGAGTTTTATAGAGGAGAATTACCAGAAAGGTATATGGCAAAGATATTGTATGGATGGGATGATAAGAGATTTGATCAGGAATATTGGGGGTGATTGGAAAAAAATTGAAAACATTAGAAGAGAAAGTAATAAAAAGAAAGAAAAACATTAGAAATGATCTAAAAGAAAGAAGAACAAGAATAGGAAATAGTAGGACCAAGAATAGAAGAGTGGAACAAAAAAGACAAAATAGGCAATCTATAGAACCTATACAATGAACTGTGAAGTTCTTGGAACAAGGACCTTTAAAAAAAAGGTACTGTTATAAGTTGCCTTGACTATAGGAAAATCTATTTATAGAATGATGGACAAGAGAATTGAACCAGCAGCCTCTTGGCTGATTGTAGAATACTATCAATGTAAATAAGGGCAAATAGCATACTTATATAAGTAAGTAGCACAATTAATTAAGAACTCTATCAAGTTCTCTTTGTAACCCTCAAAGACTTAGCTACTAAGTCAACTCAACTTAAGTTACACAACATGAAATCAGAAAAGAAAACAGTAGTGGTAAAGTTGTTGAAAGTTGATATATCTATTTAAGTAATTAATTATGGTTCTTGAGTATGTTTTCAAGAGGGTAAAAGGAAAAAATACCCAAATTTAGCCTCTTAATGCCATTATGTTATACTGAATACCATTCCAATTATATTATGTCTATGAAATAGTGGTATTGAGCTTTAGAAGAGCTTTACAAATCTCTGGTACTCTAGTAGCTAGTTTGGAAAAATCTACATTCTTTAGATGCTTACAAGTACTCTTTAGCATTTTTTACTCTGTTATAAGTTGGCTTTAAAAAAGGAAAATATCTCTCATATATTCATCAACTTGATAGGAAATCTCCAGAAATATAATACAGGAAAGATATAAATAGCATGTAATAGTATTATATAAGAACTATATAGTTATTAGTCATAGTTTTGTAACTATGGGAAGTAGGTACATAGACCATAGGATATTTGTATAAATACTAGTAGAAATCTAATAAAGGACTCTATTGAGTTTTTCTCTTTCAATTGTCACTAGTTGGGGTCAGAGCTTTAGTTCTAAGTTTGTACCTTAACATTAGAACTTGATACCTTAGACAACCCCTCACCTCAAGGCCTTGCTAATACTTACTCTTATCATTGTCCTTGTTAGTGAACACAGTACTCATAGGCTTTTTGGAAGCTAGGTCCTAGATATAAAGGGAACTTTGCAGTTAGTTAGAGATTATAGATAGAGAACTTGGACAATACCAGTGTCCTGGCTTTAAGACCTAACCTTACTTTCTGGTATTGCTATATACTTTCTTTTTACTATCTACTCTGTGCTACAGGTGTATTATCATCTGTCTACACAGGGAAACAATGATAAAGCTCTTAAAGTAGAGGTTCCTTTTTAGGGACAATAGTTGTTTCACTCTTGGTAGCTAGAAGTAAACACCATAGCTACCCTATCTAACCAAGAAATCTATATATCCTCAGAAGAAAAGGAATCATCACCACTACTATCTATGTTTCATTAATAGCAACCTGAGGAGTCACATACTCCTACTCTACTTCTATTATCTCAAGAAGAACAACTTCTTACCTTGATTGCCAGCCTGCAACAGCAGGTAAACACTATGCTATAATAGCAGGGAGGAAGCTAAGTAGAATTGGCCAAGCTTTCTATATATGAAGAGAAGATAGAGGAAGTGAATGTATTTGTCAATGTTGCTTGCTTATATTTGAGTATGAAGATGATAGAAGAGATAGAGGCAACAAAGATGGCCTGGATGCTGTCTTATATATAGGGAGGAGTGGCTGAGATATGGAAGGATAACATATTAGATGAGCTATCAAAAGGAGAGTCAGAGGTGGAGATAGTAGAAGAGCTATTTAAAAAAATAAGGAATGAGTTTGGAGAGACAAAAGAGAAAGAAAGAAAGATAGAACAGTTGAGAACAATAGAACAAGAGAGTAGAACATGTGACAAGTATGTCCAGGAGTTTAAAAAGATAGCAAGAAAAAGTAAATATAAAAGGCAGCCCCTCATTGAAGAATTCAAAAGAGAATTAAATAGAAGAATTAAAAGAAAGTTAGCAGAAGCAGAAAGCCCCCCCAGCTCAATAGAAGAGTAGCAGGAAAGATCAGTGAGGCTGGATAGGAATCAAAGGCAAAGTAGAGTAGAGGAGAGAATATTAGAGAGGAATATAGCATGTTTATTGGGAAATATGCAGTAAAGAGAAGGATTTGGGAGAAGATTGTATGGAAGGAGAGGAGAGCAAATCATGTAAAAGGCAAGGGTTCAAAACTTCAGAGAAAGATATCAAAATAGGGAAAATCAGTATAGGAGAACCAAAACTAGATCAGAACCAATAGCAGTAGATAGAGGAGATAGAAGAGGAGGATATTGAATTTGTTTCAACTATGGAGGATTCAGGCATATGGCTTGGGATTGTAAAAGTAAAAGACAAAGAGTTGGAGAGAAAAGGAGAATCAATCAGGGAGGCAAGTTGTCAAAAGAGAATAGAAGTCAGTAAGCTCCCAGCTGCTCTCCTATAATAAGTATAATATTTTGAAATATATAAAATTAGACAATAGATCAAGTATCCAAAATATTGAGGGAATAAGAGATGTAAGAAGAACAATGAAACCACTAAGAAAAGTATAGATACAAGTGGAGGTAAAGAAAATAGATACTCACAAAGGGGTGTTTGTTAAAGTATTGTTGGATAGTAGAGCAATAGGGTTATTTGCAAATAAAAAGTTTGTGGAGAAGTAGGGATTTAAGAAAAAGAAATTGGCAAGGCCAATCCAGATCAGGAATGTAGATAGAACAGACAATAGCAGAGGAATAGTAATGCATAAGATAGAATGCAACTTGTATTACAAAAGATATATAGAACAAGTAAAGATAAATATATGTAATCTAGAAAAAATAGAGATGATCTTGGAGATATTATGGCTGGTAGCTATCACAAATAGCTACTTACTGATTTGTGATTTGATAATTCAATGATCAAAAGGCTTAAAAAAGCAAAGTTTAGACAGTAACAAAAGATGTTGTTAAGTATGAGGTTTATCCTCAGATATACAGTTCTTAAATACATAATTGTGGTAGTCTGTGCACAAGAACAGCCTATCACATAATTACTACCTATTGTTCTATATATAGAAGTGCTATTGTTCTTAAAATAGAGATAACCTAACTGTCTTAGGGTAGTCTTTTGTTCTATTCAAGGACAAATAGTAATCTATAGGTAAAAATCAATGTTATGTACAAACATTGAGGACCTTGTATCTTCATGAGATCTTATTGCCTTAGAGTCTATTTATAGCTGAAAGAAGAACATTGAAGAGAGCTTTATAATAGTTGTTGATTACATTAAGTAGTTTCCAAGATATTAGCAATTTAGTGTTTGGTAACTTAGTAATCGCAGACTGATCTACTAATAACTTGGTAAATACTGATTGCTTTAAGACATTTTTGGTACTGTTTGAAAGGTTTTCTTAAGGACTTTTGGTAGCCATTTAGATTGTCAAAATTGGTCAAGTATTCCTGGAGTTATGGTCCAAATGAAGTTTGTGATAGCAGTATACAATTCTGAAATTAACTAGGAAAAGAGGGAGGTGAAAATGACAAGGTGTCCACTCTTGTATAGAAGAAACCAGAAAATAGGAAAAAGCAAAGGAAAATAGCAAATAAAAAGAAAAGAAAAGCTAGATGAGAAAGTAGTAAGAGAATTAGTACTGAAAAGATTTTGGAAGTAGAAGAAAGTATTTAGAAAGATAGAGTTAAAGTGAATACCAATACAAAAGGCCTGGGATTATGCAATTAACTTAAAGGAGAGATTTGTGCCAAGAAAGGAAAAAGTATATATATTGTCAAGAGAAATACAAGAGGAAGTATAGGCATTTGTAGAAAATCAACTGCACAAAGAATACATTCAACCATCAAAGTCACCACAGACATCTCCAGTCTATTTTGTAGTCAAAAAGGATAAAAAGCAACAAATGGTATAGGACTATAGGCACATAAACTAGTAGACAATAAAAAACAGCTATCTATTACCACTAATTGCTAATATCCTAGATGGAGTAGAAAGTGAGAAAGTATTCATGAAGTTGAATTTGAGGTAGGGATATAGCAATGTCAGTGTTAGTGTGGAGTCATAAAGACTTAGAGCTCAACTAGGGTAGTTATTTAGGAAGAACTCAATAGAGTTCTTTATTGGATTCTACTAGGTACTTATACAAATATTAGATGGTCTGTGCACCTATCTCCCACAATCACATGACCCTTACTAAGAACTATCTATATCTTACATAATCCTTCCCATGCTATTTATATCTTTTCTGTATTATATTCTTGGATGTTTTCTATTAAGTTGATGAATGTACAAGAAATAGTTTCCTTCTTGGGAGTTATCTCATAATAGTTAGAATCAAGGAAGGAGATAAATGGAAAGTAGCCTTTACAATATATATAAAAGTATATAAGCCTACAGTTATATACTTTAGACTCACCAACTCTTCTGTTACTTTCCAAACTATGATGAACAACCTCTTCTGAGATATAATCAACTAGGGAACCACTGTAACTTTTATCAATAATATTATTGTGACAATAGAGACAGAAAAGGGGTACAATGAGATGGTAGAGGAAGTATTAAAGTGGCTGGAAAAAAATGACCTATTTGTAAAACTAAAAAAGTACAAGTGAAAAGTCAAAGAAGTAGAGTTTTTAGGGGTGGTAATCAGACCAAAGGGAGTAGAGATATAGAAAAAAAAGGTAAAAGGGATATTAAACTGGCCAGTTTCTCAAAATATAAAAGAAGTACAGAAATTTCTAGGGTTAGCCAACTATTACTAGCAGTTTATCAGGGATTTTACCAGAGTAGCAGTACTATTGCACCTACTAGTAAGGAAGGAAGAAAAGTAGAGATGGGGAAAAGAGTAAAAGGAAGTATTCCAGGGCATGAAGAAAGTATTTATATTAGAACTAGTACTAGTAGTACTAGATCTGGACAGAAAAATATGGATCAAAGCTAATACATCTAACTATACAACAGGAGAGATGTTATTGGTGAAATATAAGGATGAAAAATGGAGACCAGTAGTATTTATATCTAAGTCAATAAATCCAACCAAAAAAAACTATGAAATTCATGACAAAAAAATGCTAGCAGTAATCAGGTGTTTGAAAGCATAGAGATACTACTTGGAAGGGGCAAAAGTATAGTTTGAGATATGGATAGACCATAAGAACTTGCAGTACTTTATAACTAGTCAAAAGCTAAACCATAGACAAACCAGATGAACACTATACTTATCTAGGTTTGACTTTGTACTTAAGCATGTACTAGGAAAGAGTATGGAGAAGATAGATAGGTTAAGTAGGAGACCCAACTAACAAGAAGAAATAGAGAACAATAACAAGAATAGAACACTGATAAAGTCTGAGTGAATACAAAAAGAAGTAAGAAGAGAGGAAAGACATTGATTGAAGAGAAAAACCTAAAGGAAAAAATAAGAAAAGTATAGAAAGGGGACAAAGAAGTAGTCAAGGCAGTAGAGGAACTAAAGCAGTCAGGAATAAAAACACTAAAGAATGAGAAGTGGTCCATTAAGGAAAAACTGGTACTAAGGGAAGACTAAATCTATATACCTGAAAAGGGAGGGCTGAGAACAGAAATAATACAACTGCACCATAATACACCAGTAGGAGGGCATAGAGGAAGGTAGAAAACAGCAGAATTAGTGGGAAGAAATTATTGGTGGCCAGGAATGACAAAGAAAGTAGGGAGATATATGGATGAATACAATATGTGTCAAAGGAACAAGAATTGTACAGAAGCTCTAGTAGGAAAGCTGATACCAAATACAATCCCAGAAAAACCATGAAGATACATCAGTGCAGACTTCATTACCAAGTTACCACTGGCCCAGGAATATAATGCAATATTAGTAGTATATGATCAATTTACAAATATGGTCCATTTTATTGCTACTACAGAAAAAATATTAGCAGAAGGGTTAGTAAGGCTGTTCCAAGACCAAGTATGGCAACTTCATAAACTCCCAGAAAGTATTGGATTGGATAGAGGACCTCAGTTTGCAGCAGAAATAATGAAGGAGCTAAATAAGATATTGGAAATCAAGACAAAATTGTCAATAGCCTATTACCCACAAACAAATAAACAAACAGAAAGAAAGAACCAAGAATTGGAACAGTACCTCTATATATTTATTGATCATAGGCAGGAGCAATAGCCAGAATGGTTAGGAACAGTAGAATTTGTCTACAATAATAAAATCTACTCAACAATGAAGATCTCACCTTTTAGAGCAAACTATGGGCAAGATCCAAGAATAGAGTTTTGAAGGAAGGAGAAGAGGAAGATACAAAGTAGTAGGAGAGTTTGTAGAAAGAATGAAGAGGATTCAGAAAGAAGCAAAAGCAGTGCTGAAAAAGGTATAGGAGGAGATAAAATAATATATAGATAGGAGGAGAGAGAGAAAAGAATACCAAAAAGAGGACTTAGTAATGCTAAATACAAAGAATTTAAAGTAGTAGATGAAAGAAAAAAAAACAGAAAAACTAACAAAATAGTTTAGAGACCTATACAAAGTGAAAAGGATAGTCTTAACAAATATAATCAAGCTCAAATTACCAAGTACTATTGAAATACATCTAGTAGTTAACGTAAGTAGAATATAACTGTATAAACTACAAGTAGAGAGTCAGAAAGTAATTACACTGCAACTAGTAGTCATACATAGAGAAAAAGAGTATGAGGTAGAAAAAATCTTAAATAGGAGGAAGATACAAGAAAAGAATAAATTTCTAGTCTGATAGAAGGGGTATACAGCAGAGACAAACACATAAAGAGAACAAGAAAATTTAGAAAATGCAAAAAAGTTAGTAGAGGAGTTTGAAAGAGAGTATGGAGAAGAGGCTAAAAAAACTAGGTGACAGGAACTGGAAGAAAAAGAGAAAGAATTTAGTCAAGAATTACCAAGAGAGTTTATAGCCAAACTAGTATATAAATAGAAAAGGAAAAGGTATGAGAAAAAGAGAGAGAAGAGATGGGAAGAAAATTAGAACAGATAGAAAAGTTTCTTAGGATGAGAAACCTTAAAAGGGAGGTCATATTATGAGTTGGCTCTAAAAAAGAAAAATATCTCCTATATATTTGTCAACTTGATAGAAAATCTCCAGAAATATAACATAGAGAAGATATAAATAGCATGTAATAGTATTATATAAGAACTATATAGTTATTAGTCATAGTTTTGTGACTATAGAAAGTATGTGTACAGACCATGGGAAATTTGTATAAGTACTAGTAGAAATCTAATAGAGGACTCTATTGAGTTCTTTCCTTTCAATCATCACTGGTTGGGATCAGAGCTTTAGTCCTAAGTCTATACCTTAATATACTCCTTGGCTGTAAGCTTATAACCAATTTTGTCTAGCTCTATAATTACATCCTATAATTGGTTGAACCATTTCCATAGTGAGTCATATTGTAGATTTTCAGCCCAAGTCTTGTTTTTGCTCATTTTAGTAAAGAATAGTGATATACAATCCAAGATGGGTTCTAGGAGTTTTTTGTACTCCTTTATATATAATAACTTCTTGGTTTTGTAAAAATATAGTTCTGGGGAGTAGAATGCAAAGTAAAAGTTGTTTACTTTGTACTAGCATAGGATTAATTTGCAAATATCAGTGTTCTCACATGGATAACTTTATGGGGCATTTTTAAGATATACTTTAGCATTGAATATTTCAGTACTTCTTCCAGAACAGAGCCAGAAGAGCAGAAGGACACTTAATATAGTATATAAAGAGGTATTTAATACTATTAGATCATAGATTGTATATGTATAGACAATGGACTTGAGATTAATTTCTACTATAATATCACAAGTGAGTGAGTAAAGTCAGTTAGAATAGTTAAGTCAGTAAGTGATTGAAAAGATATTACAGAGTACACAGAAAGTTGAAGAAGAGAGCATAGTAAACTAACTTCAATATATACTTAACTATTTAGAATTAGTAGAGGATTTAAGTTGGGCTGTAGACCTAGATGAAAGCCTTATCTAGTAGATATGCTGCATTGTATGTGGTATGATGGCTAATACATATATATACCTAATTATTCCCATACCCTCTCTTTTCACTCAAAAAATCCAATAAATTAATTAAAAATTAGAAAAAAGTCAGGAAAAATTGAAAGAAATTATAATAAATCATACAATAAAAATTGAAATAGATAGTGAGCAAAGCGAGCTAACTGTGACCTTACAGACTGTTACAAACTTCATTTGGACCATAACTTCAGAAATACTTGACTAATTTCAATAATCTAAATGGCCACCAAAAGCCCTTAAGAAGACCTTTCAAACATATTATGAGAGTTCCAAAAAGGAAATAAGTTCCTGAGCATTTGAATACTTAATCCAAAACCTCAAGATATACAATGGGGTTGAGATATAAATAGTGTGGGAACTAAGGTCATGTGACAAGGTCAAGTGATTACAGAATATTCTAGAAGAACATGTGATCATGGACTAGTAGTACAGCCACTGTAAAAATAGTATAAGTAGAAGTCCAATCCAATGAAGAACTCCATTAAGTTCTTCTTGAATATCTATCTAGGGTGATCACTAAGAGCATTCACTGTCTATCGATAACATAAGAACTCGATATCCAACAGTGACCTCATACCTTATAGCCTCGTCATCCACTTACTCTCTTATCTCTTTCACTAGTGAGCACAGTACCCACAGATATCTTGGATAGTGGGCCCTAGCTGTAAAGGGAACTTCACTGTCAGTTAGGAACAGTAGGTATATGGCCTGGACAAAGCTCGTGTCCCTGCCTGAAACCTGACCTCTACACTGAGTGGGCTTGTATTTAGTTTCTTTACTATCAGCTCCGTGCTACTAGTCTATTGTGATCAGTCTATGCAGGGGAACAACAGCAATCTTAGAGATTCCCTTCTTAGGAATAATACTGTTCCACTCTTCTCAGTTAGTAGTTAGCTATAAGTACAGACGAAGAAGACTGTTCATCCTCCTACAAGGAATTATCATCATTATTATTATCACTACTACCATTGCATATGTCTCACCAACAGTAATAGCAACAGAGAGAACCCTCTTCAGTACCTATCCCCCACCAAACCAGAGAGGAGTAACTCTTCACCATGATTGCAACTCTGCAGCAGCAGGTTAATACCATGCTTCTTCAGCAACAGAGGAGCAGAGTAGAGGTTGCAAGACCTCAAGTTTTCAGTAGGAAGATGGAGGAGGTAAGTGCATTTGTTAACACAGCTCACCTATATATTAGAATGAAGATAATGGAAGAGGTAGCAACAACCCAGGTGGTCTAGGTGCTGTCATATGTATAGGGAGAAATAGCAGAGGTATAGAAGAATAACTTGCTAGATAAGCTAGCCAAGGGAGAGTCAGAAGTAGAATCAGTGGAGCAGCTATTCACAAAAATAAGAAACAACTTTGGGGAGATATTGGAGGAAAAAAGGAAAATAGAACAGCTAAGAACAATCGAGCAAGGGAGGGGGACCTATAATGAGTATGTGCAGGAATTCAAAAAGGTCACCAGAGAGAGCGGCTATAAGAGGAGGCCCTTTATCAAAGAATTTAAAAGAGGATTGAATAGGAGTATTAGGAGGAAGTTGGCAGAAGCAGAAGAGCTGCCAACCACCATTGGAGAGTGACAAGAGAAAGCAGTAAGGTTGAATAGAAATCAGAGGCAAAGCAGAATGGAAGAGAGGATATTAGGAAGGAATGTGGCACACCTAGGAGAAAATGTGCAGCCTAGAGAAGACTATAGAAGAGGATCATATGGAGGAAGAGGGAGGAAAATAACATAGAGAATGGAAGAAGAGTATAGAGAAAGGGGAGGAGGAAATACATTTAATAGAAGAGGAACTCAAATAGGTCCAAGGAGAGACCCAAATGCAATGGAGATAGACAGAGAAAAGGGAGGGAACAAGACATGCTACATATGTGGAAAGTAGGACCATATGGCCAAAAATTGTTAAGAAAGGCATAAAGGAAGAGTAGTAGAAACGCCACAGAAGTTGGCAAAAGAAAATGGAGGATAGTAAGCTCTTGGCTGGCTTCCAATAACCTATATAGTATATTGCACCCAGAAAAACTAGGAAATAAATTAAACTACACCAATACAACTAAGAGAGTAAGAGATATGCAGTGTACTCTATGGTTGCTAAGAGAAGTCTGGATGAAGGTGGAGCTAGAGAAGCTAGAAAGCCACAAGGGAGTAGCAGTAAGAGCACTACTAGATAGTGGAACAATAGGTCTATTTATAGATATAACCTTTGCCCAAGAAAAGGGATTGAAAATAGAGAAGCTAAAGAAACCTCTATTAGTTAAAAATATAGATAGGACAGTAAACACAGGGGGAGCCATAACATACCAGGTAGAGTATAATATGTTTTTCAAAGGATGTGTAGAGAGGGCAAGGATGGATGTATATAATTTAGGGAAAACAGAGGTGATACTGGGAATGCCGTGGCTAGCAGCCCACAATCCAGAAATAGATTGGGAAAAAGAAGAGGTAAAAATGACACATTGTCCACCTATATGTGGAAGAAGAAAGCAAGGAGAGAAGAAAAAGAAAGTAAAAAAGGTAGAAAAAGACAAGGACGAAGAAACATTGAGAAGACTGGTACCCAAAAGGTTCTGGAAGTAGAAGAAAGTATTTGGAAAAAAGAAGTCAGAAAGAATACCAGTACAAAAGACCTGGGACCATACCATAGAACTGAAAGAGGGGTTCATACTGAAAAAGGGAAAGATATACTCATTGTCAAGGGAGAAAAAGGAACAAGTACAGGCATTCATGGAGGATCAGTTGAGGAAAGAATACATCTGACCTTTCAAGTCACCTCAAACATCACCGGTACACTTTGTGGCAAAAAAGGATGGCATGTGAAGAATGGTGTAGAACTATCAATACATAAATCAGTGAATGATAAAGAATGGGTATCCTTTACTCCTCATCGCAGACATACTGGATGGAGTAGAAAAGAGGAAAGTGTTTACAAAGTTGAACCTAAGGTGGGGATACAACAACATCAGGATCAAAGAGAGAAACAAGTAGAAGGCAGTATTCACAACACATATTGGAGCTTATGAGCCCACAGTCATATATTTTGGGTTAACAAACTCCCCTGCTATCTTCCAAACAATGATGAATGACCTATTTAGAGATCTCATAAACTAAGGAAATACAGCAACATTTATCAATGATATCCTGGTAGCCACAAACACTGAAGAAGGATATAATGAATTAATAGAAGAGGTACTAAAAAGGTTAGAAGAGAATGACTTATTCATAAAACCAGAAAAGTATAAATAGAAAGTAAGAGAGGTAGAATTTCTAGGAGTAGTAATCAGTCCAAGGGGAGTAGAAATGCAGAAGGAAAAGATAGAGAAAGTACTCAACTAACCAGCACCCAGAAATGTCAAAGAAGTGCAAAAGTTTTTAGGCCTTGCTAACTATTACAGAAGGTTTATAAAAGACTTCGCCAGGATAGCAGCACTGCTATATGTGCTGGTCAGGAAGGAGCAGAAATAGAAATGGAAAAAGAAACAGAAGAAGGCATTTGAAAGACTTAAGGTAGTATTCACCACAGAGCCCATTTGAACTATTCCAGATATTGATAGGGAGATGAGAGTAGAAGCAGATGCCTCAGACTATGCAACAGGGGGAGTGCTGTCAACAAAATGTGAGGACAGAAAGTGAAGGTTAGTGGCCTTTATCTCTAAATCATTGAATGCTACAGAGCAAAATTACAAAATTCATAATAAGAAGATGCTGGCAGTTATTAGGTGTCTAGAAGCATAGAGACACTATTTGGAGAGAGCGAAACTCGTATTTGAAATCTGGACAGACTATAAGAATCTCCAGTATTTTATGACAAGCCAAAAATTAAACTGAAAACAAGCAAGATAGGCTCTATACCTATCACAATTTAATTTTGTATTAAAACACATTCCAGGAAGGAGTATGAAAAAGGCAGATGGATTAAGCAGAAGACCAGACTGGCAGGAGAGAGTGGAAAAGGACAACGAGGACCAGAAATTAATAAAGCCAGAATAGATTAGGGGAGCAGAAATAATAATAGAGGAAGGAAACCTAAAAGAAAGAATCAAAAAGGCATAGGAAGGGAATGAAAAGGTAGTAAAGGTAGTAGAAGAGTTAAAGAAAGCAGAAATAAAGATGTTGAAGGATAAAGAATGGGAAATAAAAGATGGGATAGTAATGAAAAAAGAAGGGATATACATACCAGAAGGAAAACTTAGGGGGGAGATAATATGATTGTACTATGACACCCCAGTAGAGAAGCATGGAGAGAGATGAAAGACAACAGAGTTGATTGCCAGGAATTATTGGTAGCCAGAAATAACAAAAGAGATAGGAAGATATGTAGATAGATGTAATGTATACTAAAGATACAAGAATTGAAGCGAAGCACCAGTAGGAAAGCTAATGCCCAATGTAATCCCAGAAAAACCATGGAGCCATATCTTGGCAGACTTTATTACCAAACTGCTATTAGCCCAAAGATACGACGTTATCTTAGTAGTATGCAATCACTTTAGTAAAATAACATATTTCATAACAACAACAGAGAAAACATCAGTAGAGGGACTTGCAAAGCTATTTCAAGATCATGTATAGAAGTTGTATGGACTCCCAGAAAGCATTATATCAGATAGGGAAGTACAGTTTGCAGTGGGAATAATAAAGGAATTGAATAACTTGTTAGGAATCCAGACAAAACTCTTGATAGCCTATCACCCTCAAACAGATAGGCAGACAGAAAGAATAAACCAGGAGTTAGAGCAATATCTGAGGGTCTTCATTAACTATAGACAAGAGCAGTGGCTGGATTGGTTAGGAACAGCAGAGTTTGCATATAATAACAAAATTTATGCAGCAATAAAAATATTGCCATTTAAAGCAAACTATGGTCAAAATCCAAGGATGGGGTTTGAGGGAAGAAGAAAGAAGTATAAAACAGTGGGAAAATTTGTAGAAAGAATGAAAAAAATCCAGAAGAAAGCAAAAGCAGCACTAGAGAAAGCATAGCTAGAGAAAGGATAGGAGGAAATAAAGAAGTTTGTGAACAAAAAGCAAAGGAAGGGAGAGAAATACAAAGTAGGGAACTTAATACTGCTAAGTACAAAGGACTTGAAATAGCAGATGAAAGAGAGAAGATCAAAGAAGCTAACAGAACATTTTGTGGGCCCCTACAAAGTCAAGGGAATTGTCTCTAGTAATGCAATAGAGTTAGAACTACCTAAGTCTATTAAAATATACCCTGTAGTTAATGTAAGTAGAGTATGACTCTATAGACCACAGGTAGAGGGACAGAAGAAGATACTGTCAAAACAGGTCATTATCGAAGGGGAAGAGGAATTTGAGGTAGAAAAAATCTTAAATAAAAGAATGGTTAGGGGAAAGGAAAAGTTTCTGGTAAGGTAGAAGGGGTACACAGCGGAAGAAGATACTTGGGAGAATAGGAAAAACTTGAAGAACACAAAAGAGTTGGTAGAAGAGTTTGAGAGGATATATAGAAAAGAGGTTGAGGAACTAAAGTGACAGGAACTGGAAGAAGAGGAGAAGAAATTTAGTCAGGAATTATCTAGGAAGTTCATGGCAAAATTGTTATATAGTTGGGGAAAAAGAAAATATAAAAAAAAAAGGGAAAAGAGGTAGAATGAGAACTGGAGTCAATAGAAAAATTCCTCAGAATAAGAAAACTTGAAGAGAGAGCTATGTTATGAGAGCCCTAAAAAGGAAATAAGTTCCCAAGCATTTGAACACTTGATCCAAAACCTCAAGATATACAATAGGGTTGGGATATAAATAGTGTGGGAACTAAGGTTACATGACAAGGTCAAGTGATCACAGAATATTCTAGAAGAATATGTGATCGTAGACTAGTAGTACAGCCACTGTAAAAATAGTATAAGTAGAAGTCTAATCCAACAAAGAACTCTATTGAGTTCTTCTTGAATATCTATCTAGGATGATTACTAAGAGTATTCACTGCCTATTGATAACAGGTAGAGGTATAGATTTCTGTTCACGGATGATGGATTCAGAGTACTGTGCTAACTTGCTAGCATAAAAAACTAGATGTAGCACTTAGTAGCTGTCACAAACTTTATCTAGACCATAACTCTGGGAATACTTGACCAATTTCAACAATATAAATGGTTACCAAAAGCTCTTAAGAAGACCTTTCAGATACTACCAAAAATATCTCAAGACAACCAGTATTCACCAAGTTATCAGCAGATCAGTTGGTAATTACCAAGTCACCAGACACTAAATCACTGATATCTCAGGAACTGCTTAACATAATTGTTTGCTTCAATGACCATCATGAAGCTCTCTTCAATGCACTATTTTCAGTTATAAATAGATCCTGAGGCAATAAGATTCCATGGAGATACAAGGTCCTTAATGTTTGTACATAACACTGATCTTTATCCATAGATTATCATCTGTCCTTGAATAGAACAAACAACTGCCCTAAAATGGTTAGGTTATCTCTATTTCAAGAACAATAGCACTCCTATATGTAGAACAATAGGCAATAGGTAGTGATTATATGGTAGACTGTTCTTGTGTATAGACCACCACAATTATATATTTAAGGACTGTATATCTAAGAATAAACCTTAGACTTAACAACATCTTTTGCTACTTGTCTAACTTTGCTTTTTTGAGCACTTTGATTATGAAATCAACTAATCACAAATTAGTAAGTAGCTATTTGTAATAGTAGTAAGGTGGTATCCTAAGCTAAAACATAACCAAGGACAACTTTTCTATTATTTTGAATGGTCCTTTGTACCGGGGTCATAATGCTTGCTCTATAGTACTACTTTATTCTTTCTGCTACAAGAGTAAGAGCTACTTTTGCCTGCTCCAACACTTCTTGTCATTTATACATTAGGTCATTTAAGTCCCTTTGCAGTGACTCTTTGACTAAAATTGGGCCTGTTCTTGGGTGTCTGCCATATTCTAGAAAGAATAGACTTTCTTTGATGTCTTCATGTACTTGATTGTTATATACAAACTCTGCACTAGACAGTAGATCCAACCAATTACTAAGATTATAATCCACATAATACCAAAGATATTGCTCTAATGCCTGGTTTACTCATTCTGTTTGTCCATCTATTTGTAGATAATATGCTATTGACATTGTAGATTCTATTCCTAAAATCTTGTACCATTCTTAGAATAGCTCAGCTGAGTATTGTACTCCTCTATCCAAAATGATTTGTAGTGGCAATCTATGCAATGGATAGACCTTGTCATATAGTAACTGCACTATATCTTTGGATGAGGACTAATTGTTGATAGAAATGAAATAAGCTCTTTTGGTGAGTCTGTCAACAAGAACACAGATAGTATCATAACTATTTAACACTGGCAATTACATGATTAAGTCCATTGAGATTATTTTCCAAGGTCCATTAGATATCTTGTTAGGCAAGAGTGGTCCAAAAGGTTGCTGTGTGTGATTTTTCATCTGCTGATACATATCACAACCCATAATGTATTTCTTGACAAATGTTGCCATCCCAGGCTACCAGTAATTTCTGGAGACCAACTCATAGGTCTTCCACCAACCTGAGTGTCTGGCAAATGGCAAATTGTGATATATCTTAATGATCTGTTGTTACAAGATGTCTTCTACACTGTGGAGAATATAAACCTTTTCTTTGTACAGGAGTAGTCTATTCTCATAGTTCTAGTTTTGCAAGGATTTTCCAAATTCTCTTGGACCAGACTTGAGTAACATTTTATAGTCTTTGGTGACTTCATCTGATAAGAGTACTGCTTTGACCTCCTTTAGGATTATCTTGTCATTTATTGGCATCTCATAAGTAGTCTCTAGTGCATTGATAGCAAAGAACTTAGGTTTTAGCAACACCTAGTTTGTATTGTCAAAGTCTGTCCCTATCTTATGGTCTGCTTGTCTGGACAAGAGGTCTTTCACCTGCACCATCTTTCCTGGTTTATAATAGAGTACAAAGTCAAAACAAGTCATAAAAAGTGTCCATCTTGTTTGCCTCCTAGTCAGCTTTTAAGCTGTTCTGAAAAATATAAGGTTCTGATGATCTGACCAGATCTCAACTTTATATGAATGTCCTTCTAAATAGTGTTTGTATTCCTCTAGTCTCCAAATTACTACAAGTAATTCCTTGTCATATATTTTGTAGTTTCTTTCATAGACATCTAATGACTTGGAGAAAAAAACTACTAGATACCATAGATTAGTTTGTATGTTCTTTTATAATAAGATAGCTTCTGTTGTGAAGTTACTGGCATCAGTGAATAACTTAAAGAGATCTTTATTATTTGGTATTCTCAGGACTGAAGCTATGGTAAAGGCCTTTTTTAGTGCCTCAAAAGCATTTTGTTGCTCTTTGTTCCAAGTCTAGGTACTATCCTTCTTGGTCAAGCTGGAGAGTAGCTTTGATATCTTGGCAAAGTTCTTAATGAACCTATAATAGAAATTTGCAAAGCCTAAGAATGCTTGTACTTGCTTGACTTTAGTTAGTACTGGCCACTTTAGAACTCCTGAAAGTTTCTCCTTATCCATCTGTACTTTATTTTCTGAAATAATTATACCCAAATACTTGATACTACTTTGCTCAAAGAAATACTTTTCTGCTTTAGCATAAAGATTGTTAAATTGGAGTCTTTTCAGCACTTCCTTGATCAATCACCTAAATTCCTTCAAACATGTCCCAAATATTAGAATATCATCTAAATATACTATTACTAGTTGTATGCAAATTAAGTCTCTCAATATGTTATTTATCATACTTTGGAAGGTTGCTGGTACATTGGAAAAACCAAAATATATGACAGTTGTCTCAGAAAGGCCTCATCTTGTAATAAACATTGTCTTCCATTTATCCCCTTCTTTGATACAAATATTGTTATATCCCTACCTCAAGTCAATTTTGGTAAAGATTGAAGCTTTGCTGAGTGATTCAATCAAGTCAGCTATTCTAGGGATTAGATAGTGATTTTTAATGGTAATTCCATTGAAGGCTCTATAGTCTATAATAGGTTATAAGCTTCTATTGTGCTTCTTTATAAAGAAGAATGGAGCTGCTATTAGACTAGTAGATGGTTGGATATAACCTTTTCTGAGTTCCTCATTGATCCATGTATCAAGAGAGTTTCTTTCTACTAGAAAGAGCAGATAAACCTTGGCTGGTTTGGGAAGTATTGTATCTTCTACAAAGTCAATTGCATGGTTATATGGTTTCTGTATTGGCATTTTCTCTAACTTATTCTTTGAAAACACATTCCCATACTCATGTAGCCACTCTGGTATATGAGCTTTCTAGGTCTTTGTATCTTTACAATCTGGATCCCTATATTGGTCTCAATTGTTGAGTATAGTTGCAATCACTATCGCCTATTGATGACTGTCTGGATCAGTTGTATCTGCCCAGCTAAGAATATAGTTGTTGGGGTCCTTATCTCCTATGTTGTCCAATAAGGAAGATCTGCTAACATCCAGTTTGAGATGAAGTTTATTAGCTTCTACTTCTATATCTCATATTTTATGGACTTTACTAGCACATATATCCAGGCACCTGGTGAACTCCTATTGACCTTTACACTAATCAATATTTGGATTATGCTTATACAATTACAAATATCCAATCATCATCTCTTTATTCTCTAAGTTGGTGACAAAGAGGTACTAGGTTATCCTATATGATCCAATTTCTATATAAGCTTGGATATACTCAGTTATCTGTTTCACCTTGTTGGGAGTGCTATCTATATTGATTACACAATACAGATTTGCCAGCTTATAAGTTACCAGGTTATTATTTTCTATAACAACTCTGTTGATGAAGTTTGTAGTGGCTCCTAAATCAACTAAAGCCTTGGTCTATACTTTCTTTCTATATATCCAAAGTGTAACTGGAATTTTAAAGGAGGTAGTCTTGTTGTATACTATATTATTACAAGATTCCAGTACTACTTCTGACTTTTGCAAGCTAATAGAGGGTACACTTTTCTCTGACTGTAGATCACAGACATTATACTCTATAGTCCCAAGGGAAAATCCAATTTGGGTGTTCTCTTTTTCTTTTCACTTAGAGGAACAGGATCAGAGATTTTCTCAATTGACACACTATTAATTTTAACATCCTCAGAAGGGGAATCTGGGTTGTCACTATTTTCCTCCAATATCTTCATCAGCTATACTCTAAATGACTAATTCTTATTCTTGCTTGGATCCAGTGGAGATGGTTTCTGAAAAAATGTCTTATGAGGACACTTGTCTTCATTACCAGGCTTGTCATAACAGTTTATAGTATTATGTATTTTCAACTTATTCTTAAAGCCTTTTCCAGCATATATCTGATAGTATTGTGAGCTCTTCCCTTTCTTCTTCTGAATCTTATCTATTTCTATTATATCCAGGTCCTTTTTTCCTCCACTCTTCTCTCCAATTACCTCTGGACCAAATATTGCACTCTAGGTCTTGTCTGGATGTAAGGCCTTATATGCTTGCATCAACAATTTAAGATAGTCATCCCATGTTTTTGGAGATTGATTTGTAATTTCATAGATAACAAGCATATTTTATAGCTCGTCAGGGATAACCTCCTTCATTTTGTCAATGTAAACTTTGTTACTATAGTTGACAATTCTTGCCAACATCCTGTACCATTCTGCATATTTGACAAAGTTCTTCTTTGCTAGGTTTTTGTTGACCTAGAGCACTGTTAATTTCTTCTTCACTCCTTTCTTGTTATCTCATTGTCTGTAAATATTTTTGAGTTCTTGGACAAAGTGTTATGAGAGCCCTAAACAGGAAAAGGTTTCCCACACATTTTAACACTTAATCCAAAACCTCAAAGCATACAATGGAGTAAGGATATAAATAGAGTAGGGACTCAGTAAGTCAAATTATGTAACAAGGTCAGGTGATCATAGAACATTCTGGAAAGAACATGTGATTGCGGGACTCTAGGGTACAGCCACTATAGTAGTAGTATAAGTAGGGCTGTAATCCAACAAAGAACTCTATTGAGTTCTTCTTGAATATTCACCTAGGGTAATCACTAAGGACATTCATTGTCTATCAATAACACAAAGTCTCCCCAAGAACCAACACTTAATCTTGCTTCAACCTTGTTATAATATAATTTCATAGATATGCTGGTGAGAGCATGTAAACGGATAAGGGCACAATTGATTTTTTGATCATCTAATATAATACTAGATGCTAAACAGTATAGAGCAATCTGGTTCAACCAATCATGCAGATATATCTTATTTTCAGAGCCTGTAAATGTTGGTGGCTCTGGCATCTTGGTTTTGGAGACAATATTCCCTCTAGAGAGCTTTATCAGCTCTTCTCAAAAATGGACAGCTTCTGTCTCCAAAGTTGCAATTTTATTATAAGTGGTAGTCAAGATACTGTTATAGTAATTGATTGCTCCATTGAGCATCTGATCAACATAGTTCTTAAGGGTTAGAGTAGTACTCTAATATACATTTCACAGTATCCATATCTTTATCTCATTTCAAGACATATGCTCAGGGCTGATACTATCTCTAACAAGTATGTCCTAGTTTTCAGCACTGAAGTCAGCAAAGGAAACAGTGGTAGTGAAGTTGGTAAAAGTTGACATATCTAATTTAAGTAATTAATTATGGTTCTTGAGTATGTTTTTAAGGGAGTAAAAGGAAAAAAGACCTAAATTTAGCCTCTTAATGCCATTATATTACACCAAATACCATTTCAATAATATTATGTCTATGAAATAGTGATATTGAGCTCTAGAAGAGCTTTACAAATCTCTGGTACTCTAGTAGCTGGTTTGGAAAAATCTACATTCTTCAGATACTTATAAGTGCCTTTCAGCATTCTTTACTTTTTAGCTATAAGCTTGTGACTAATTTTGTCCAGTTCTATAATTATATCCTATAGTCAATTAAACTATTTCCACAGTGAGTCATACTGTGGATCCTCAGCCCAGGTCTTGTTTTTGCTCATCTTAGTAAAGAATGGCAATATGCAATCCAAGATAGATTCCAGGAGTTCTTTGTACTCCTTGATACATATTAACTTTTTTGTTTTGTAAAAATGTAGTTTTGGGGGGCAGGATGCAAAGTAGAAGTTGTCTATTTTGTACCAGCAGGGATCTGCTTCAACAAGTCTGTCATAGAGTTTAGTGGATAGAGTGGGTTCCATTTCTATCCTTTCTAGTAATGACTTCTCTGTTGCACTCTCCTTTTTCAGCAAGAGGCATTCAGCAAGAGTCTTGGTGTTTCTGATGGTAGGCATAGCTTGAGGGCAAAAGTGAGTACAACAATCCTAGTTCAGTGGATGAAGTGTAGTAGATAGAAACTATACTACAACTATACTAAAAGTGTTCTTCCAACAATGTAGGTTCTGTCTTGAGGGGAGAGTTTAACATCATGTCTAGTTTTTCACACTGGCTCATAGAGGAGAAATAGAGGTCTCAGAGTGGTTCTAGCCATCTGTAAGGGTTTTTTGGAAATGTTTATACAAATCCAAAGTCTTTCAGGACCAGCTGTGATACACAAGCTAGTCTGCTCTCAATAGTTTGAGAGACAGACCTTCCCCTTTACATCTAGAGTCTAGCCTACTATAGAGATAGATCCTTGACAGAAACCCACTTTAAGCTCTCAGTAAGTTATCTGTTCTGTAACAGAAATAGAAACTCCTCTATAAAGATAGGTCCTTGACAGAAACCTATTCTAGACCCTCAGTCAGTCATCTGTCCTGTAACAAAAACAGAAACACTCTCAGAAAAGTCATCTTGTTCTATAACAGAGACAAAGAGACCCCCTTATAGCTCCCTAGACCTATATCTAGAATGAATACAACCTTATGTTCTTTACAGAGACAATAGGAACAGAAAACAGTAGACTTAACAAACTATCACAAATGGCCACTTACTGATTTGTGATTTGCTGATTTTATAATCAAAAGACTTAAAAAAGTGAAGTTAGACAAGTGACAAAAGATGTTGTTAAGTTTAAGATTTATTCTCAGACATATAGTTTTTAAATATATAATTATAGTGGTCTGTATATTAGAATAGCCTACCATATGATCACTATCTATTGTTCTACATATAGAAGTGCTATTGCTCTTGAAATAGAGATAACCTAACCATCTTAGAGTAGTCCTTTATTCTATTCAAGAATAGATGATAATCTATGAATAAAGATCAGTGTTATATACAAACATTGAGGACCTTGTATCTCCATGGGATCTTATTGCCTCAGGATCTATTCATAGCTGAGAAAAGCATATTGAAAAGAGCTTCACAATGGTTGTTGAAACAAATAATTATATCAAGTAGTTTCTGAGATATTAGTGATTTAGTATTTAGTGACTTGGTGATCACCAACTGATCTGCTGATAACTCAGTGAATACTGATTGCTTTGAGATATTTTTAGTACCTTTTGAAAGATCTTCTTAAGGGCTTTCAGTAGCCATTTAGATCATCAAAATTGGTCAAGTATTTCTAGAGTTATAGTCTGAATGAAGTTTGTGACAGGAATGTAACATAGTGTGACTTAGGTATCATGCTAGTGGAGAGGGGCATGACATAAAGTAGGGATTTTCTCTACAAAGTGATAGTATAACCCTAGTATTAAGGCAGTAGTCAATAAGACAGTAGAGGTTTAGTCTAGGAAACTATTTGCCCAGATAAACTTACAAAATTAGACAAGACAAGAAAGATAATTGCCACTATCACAAAAGTGATAAAGAGATAAAAGATACCAAAACCAAAGAAGATGAAGAAGAAACTTGGAACAATAACACAATGTCTCAAGCTATACCTATACCTATTATGAGCATACAGGAGCAGTGTTAGTATAGGGTTATGAAGACTTAAGGCTCAACCAAGGTAGTTGTTCAGAAAGAACTCAATAGAGTTCCTCATTGGATTCCCCTAAATACTTATACAAATATTAGATGGTCTATGCATCTACCTCCCACAATCATATGACTCTTACTAAGAACTATCTATATCTTATATAATCCTTTCTATACTACTTATCTACTTATATCTTTTTTGTATTATATTCTCAGATGTTTTCCATCAAGTTAATAAATACATGAGAAATAGTTTCCTACTTGGGAGTTGTCTTATAATATAGCCCTCTCTTTAAGTTTTCTTTTCCTAAGGAATTTTTCCATTGTCTCCAGTTTTCCTCCTATTTTTTTTCCCTCTGTCTCTTGTATTCCTTATTTGACCATCTCTATAGTATCTTTGCTGTAAACCTCCCTGGGAGTTTCCTTGAGAATTCCTTTTTGTTGTTTTCTTCTTTCTGTTATCTTACTTCTTTAGCTTCTTTCCTGTACTTCTTTTCAAACTCTTCAACCAGCTCCTTTGTATTCTTCAGGTTTTCCCTACTTTTTCAAGTATCTCCCTTTACTATATACCCCTTCTATTGTACTAAGAACTTTTTCTTTCCCTTAACTATTTTTTTGTTCAGTATTTTTTCTACCTTGAATTCCTTTTCTCCTTCAATGATAACTGGTTTTGGTGGAGTTTTCCTTTGTTCTTCCACCTGGAGCCTGTACAACCATACTTAACTTATGTTAACTATAGGGTGTATCTTAATAGAACTAGGTAGTTCTAATTCTATAGCATTGGTTAAGATAATTCCCTTAACCTTGTAAGGTTCCACAAACTACTCTATTAACTTTTCTGATCTCCTTCCTACCATCTGCTGCTTGAGATCCTTTGTACTTAATAGTACAAAGTCTCTAACTTTATACTCTTTTCCTTCACCTCACTTTCTATCTGTATACTTCTTTATTTCCTCCTGTACTTTCTCTAATACTGCTTTCATCTCTTTTTGGATTTTTTTCATTCTTTCTACAAACTTCCCTGCTATCTTAAACTTTCCCTTTTTTCTTCTCTCAAATCCCATTTGTGGATCCTGACCATAGTTTGCCTTAAAGGGAAATACTTTTGTAGTTGAATAAATTTTGTTATTATATGCAAATTCAGCAGTTTCCAGCCAGTCTGGTCACTGCTCCTGTCTGTAATTGATGAAGACCCTCAGGTATTGTTCTAGCTCCTGATTGATTCTCTCCATTTGCTTATCTGTTTGGGGATGATAGGCTGTTGACAGCTTTATCTGGATCTCTAACAACTTGTTCAATTCCTTCATTATTCCTACTACAAACTGTACCTCTCTGTCTAATATAATGCTCTTTGGAAGACCATGTAATTTCCAAATATAATCCCTAAATAACCTAGCAAGCTCTTCTGCTAATGTTTTTTCTGTAGTTGCTATAAAGTGTGCTATTTTACTGAAACAGTTGCAAACTATGAAAATTGTATCATAACCCTGAGCCAAAGGTAGTTTGGTGATAAAGTCTACTGAAATATAACTCTATGGTTTCTCTGGGATTACATTAGGCATTAGTTTTCCTGCTGGGGCTTCATTTCTATTCTTGTAACATTAACAAGTATTATATCCATCTACATATTTTCCTACTTCTTTTGTAACTCCCAGCTACCAATAGTTTTTTGTTAGCAGTTCCATTATTTTCCATCTCCCACCATGACTGGCATATTGTAATACAGCTGTATTATCTCCTTCCTTAACTTCCCCTCCAGCATATAGATTTGTCTCTTCTTTATGACTACTCTTTTCTCTATTATCTACTCTTCATCTCTTAATGTTTTCATCTCTGCTTTTTTTAGCTCCACCACTACTTTAACTACTTTTTTATTCCCTTCCTATGCTTTTCTAATTTTATTTCTTAGGTTGTTTTCTTCTACTAGTGTTTCTGTTTTCTTTATCTATTCTAGCTTTATTAGTATTTGGTCCTTATTATTATTTTCTACTGTCTCTTACCAATCTAGTCTTCTACTTAGCCCATCTACTTTCTCTATACTTTTTCCTAGAACATATTTCAAGGTAAAGTCAAATTATGATAGGTATAATATCTATTTAGCTTATTTTCAATTTAACTTCTAGCTAGTTATAAAATACTAGAGGTTTTTGTGGTCTGTCCAAATTTCAAACTTTACTTTCACTCTCTCTAGGTAGTGCCTCCATGCTTCTAAGTACTGAATTACTATTAGCATTTCCTTGTCATGAATTTCGTAGTTTTGTTTGGTTGTATTTAATAACTTAGAGATAAAAACAACTGGTCTCTACTTCTTATCCTTATATTTCACCAATAGTACTCCTTTTGTTGCATGGTCTAAGACATTTGCCTCTACCCTCATTTCTTTGTCTAAATTTAGGATAGCTAAGACTAGTTCCATTATAAACACTTCTTTCAGTCTTCTAAATGCTGCTTTCTGCTTTTCTCTCTATCTCTACTTTTCCTTCTTTTTGACTAGTAGGTGCAAAGAGGCTGTGATTTTAGCAAAGTCCTTAATAAATCATCTGTAGTAGTTTGCCAGTCCTAGAAACTTTTGCACTTCTTTTATATTTCTTGGTACTGGCTAGCTTAGGACTCCATCTACCTTTTCCTTCTGCATTTTTACCCTCCGAGGTCTTATTAATACATCTAGGAATTCCATCTCCTTTATCTTTCACTAACACTTTTCTGGCTTAACAAATAGATTGTTTTTTTCCAGTCTCTTCAATATCTCCTCTACCAGCTTATCATGCCCTTTCTCAGTGTTTATAGCTACTATTATACCATTAATGAAGGTTGCTGTATTTCTCTGGTTGATCATGTCTTGGAACAGGTTATTTATTATAGTTTGAAAGATAGCTGGGGAGTTTGTCAGACTAGAATACATAACTGTTGGTTCGTATGCCCTGATATGTGTTATGAATACAGCCTTCCACTCATTGTCTTCCTTGATCCTCACATTGTTGTATCTCCATCTAAGATTAAGTTTTGTAAACATCTTCTTCTTTCCTACTCTATCCAGGATGTCTGAAATTAGGGATAAAGAGTACTTATTTTTTATTGTCTATTGATTTATATAATAATAATCTTGCACCATTCTTCTTTTTCCATCCTTCTTTGCTACAAAATAGACTGGTAAGGTCTGTGGTGATTTTAATAGCCAAATATATCTTTTTTGTAGTTGGTCCTCTATGAATGCTTGCACTTTCTCTCTTTCTTCTCTCAATAGTAAATATACTTTCCCTTTTCTGGATACAAACTTCTTTTTCAATTCTATTGCATGATCCCATAGCTTTCAAGTGGGCATTCTTTTTGATTCCTCCTTCCCAAATACTTTTTTCCACTTCCAGAATCTTCTAGGTACTAATTTTTCTACTGTCTTTTCTTCTACTATTTTTCTTACCTGTCTTCTCTCCTATGTTTCTTGCTTTCTTTTTCTACATATTAGTGAACACTATGTCATTTTGACCTCCCCCTTTTTCCAGTCTATCTCTGGGTTATGAGCTACTAGCCAAGGCATATCTAATATTACTTTTGTCTTCCCCAAGTTACACACATCCATTTGTGCTCTTTCAACATGCCCTTTTAAGAATATATTGCACTCTACCTGGTAAGTGATTGCTCCTCTGACATTTGCTGTTTTATCTATATTTCTTACTAACAAGAGGGTTTTTAACTTTTCTAGTTTAAATCCCTTCTCTTTTGTGAACTTGGTATCCATGAACAAATCTGTTACTCTATTGTCTAACAGTGCCTTCACTGCTACTCCTTCATGACTCTCTAGCTTTTCTAATCCCATTTTCATCTATACTTTCCTTAGTGGTTGTGGTACACACTGTATATCTTTTGCTCCCTCAGTATTATTATAACAATTCAATTTATTTTCTAGTTTTTCTAGATACAATACACTATACAAATTATTGAAGATCAGTCAGAAGCTTACTGTCCTCTATTGTTTTTTGCTGACTTTTATAGCATTTCTACTACTTTTTCCTCTCTTTCCTTTCTTTGCCAACAGTTTTTGGCCATAGGGTTCCACTTCCTATATATATAGCATGTTCTATCTCCCTCTCTTCCTCTATCAACATCCATTGTATTAGAGTCTCTTTCTAGCTCCTGTCTCCTCTGATTGTTCTATGCTCCTTCTCTAAAGTTCTGACTCTCTGCCCTCTACATAATCTGTTTCTCTTTTCTTCTATATGATTCTTCCTCAAAGCCTCCTCTAGGCTGTATATTTCTCTATAGGTGCACTACATTTCTTTTTAACATTCTTTTTTCTACTCTACTTTGTCTCTAGTTCCTGTTTAACTTTACCACTCTCTCCAACTATTCTTCTATTATACTAGGGGGACTCTCTGCCTCTACCAACTTCCTTCTTAGTACTTTACTTAACCCCCTCTTGAACTCTTTAATGAGGGGCCACCTCTTATAACTATTTTCTCTTGCTATCTTTTTAAACTCCTGAACATACTTGTCACAGGTTTTTTCCTCTTGCTCAATTGTTCTCAGTTACTCTATCTTCCTTTCTTCTTCTGCTGTTTCTCCAAACTCATTCCTCATCTTGCTAAACAATTCCTCTGCTGTTTCTACTTCTGACTCTCTCTTTAATAGCTCATCTAGTAGATTGTCTTTTTATGCCTCTACTACTCTCCCCTGCACATAAGACAGTACCCAGGCCATCTTTGTTACCTCTAACTTCTCCATTATCTTTATGCTAAGATATAAGTAAGCTGCATTACTAAATACACTCACTTCCTCCATCTTTCCACTAAACAAAGGAGGTTTTGCTATCTCTACTCTTTTTTCTCCATTCTGCTGCAAAAGGGTAGTCACCTGCTACTGCAGGCTGGCTATTAGAGAAAGAAGTTGTTTCTCCCAAGTAAGAGGAGCAGGTTATAATGTAGAAGTAGTAGGTTGCTCTATAGATTGCTGTTGCCAAGACATATATAGCAGTGGTGGTAATAGTGATAGTGATAGTTGTAATGATAATCCCTTATAGGAGAGTAAGTAGTCTTCTTTATCTGAGCTTATAACTAGTTACTGACTAGAAGGGTAAAACAATATTATTTCTAAAAAGGGAATCTCTAAGCTAGACAGACCTTTAAGAGGTTACTATCATTCTTCTATATAGACTAATCACAATGGACCAGTAGCACAGAGTTGATAGTGAAAGACTAAATATAAGTCCACTCAATATAAAGGTTAGATCTCAGGCAGGAACATGAGTTTTGTCTAGGCTATCTACCTACTGTCCCTAACTGACAGTGAAGTCTCCTTTACAGCTAGGGTCTGCTTTCCAAAAAGCTTTTGAGCATTGTGCTTGTTAGTGAGAACAATAAAAGAGTAAGTAGAAATAGAAATATTGAGGCTGCAAGGTGTAGAGTTAATGATGGATATTGAGTTCTTATATTAGTGCAGGGTCATAAAGACTTGAGGCTCAACCAAGGTAGTTGTTCAGAAAAAACTTAATAGAGTTTCTTATTGGATTCCCCTAGGTACTTATATAAATATTAGATGGTTTGTGTATCTATCTTCTACAATTACATGACCCTTACTAAGAACTATTTATATCTTACATAATCCTTCCTATACTATTTATATCTTTCTTGTATTGTATTCTCAGATGTTTTCTATCAAGTTAATAAATACATGAGAAATAGTTTCCTTCTTGGAAGTTGTTTCATTACAAGCAACTGATACAGCTCCTAGTTCAACAAGCTATAGCCATCATGGCCTTACAACAAAAAATCATAGCAATAATAATAGACAGGCAGACATAAAAGACAAATGTAGTAAAACCACCAATGTTTAGTAGCAAAAGAGAGAAGATTACTTCTTTTATAAACATATACTGACTATATATTAGAATGAAGATAGATATAGTATCAGATATAGATAAGATAAGATGGGTGTTGACATATGTACAGGGAGGAGTAGCAGAAACATAGAAAGATAATCTGCTAGAGGAATTAGAACAGAAAACACAAGAGTTCTTAACAGTAAAGGAGTTGTATGAGAAGATAAAGAGAGAGTTTGGAGAAATCAATAAACAATTGATGAAAGTAGACTAGTTACAATTACTGGAACAAAGCAATAGAACATATAATGAATATGTCCACAAATTCAAGAAAGTAGCCAGAGGAAGTGAATATGAGGGACACCCTCTTATAGAGGAATTCAAAAGAGGATTGAATAGAGTAGTCAGAAAAAGATTAGCAAAAGCAGAGCCCATCCAAAATAATTGGGGAGTGACAAGAAAGAGCAATCAAATTAGATCACAATTGAAGGTAGAGTAAAGCAAAAGAAAAGGTGTTTGGAAAAGGAAAAGAAGAGGTAGTAGAGAATCATCCACTACCAAAAAGAAATGAATCACTTCTAAAAAGACAAGGGTTCTTTTGAAATCAAGGAGCAAGGAGTAAAAACTCTAATGCAATAGATGTAGATGGAGGGACTAAAGGCCCAATTAAATGTTATAACTATAGCAAACTAGACCACATAGCCAAACAATATTGGTACAAAGGAGGAAATATTAGAAGAATAAAAGAAGAGAAAATGCAAGAAGTATTAAAAGAAAACAGGAGTCAGTAGTCCCTCAGCTGGCTTCCCAAAATAAATATAATGTACTTAGTAGTCTAAATAACATGGACAATATTTCAGAAAACACTGAAGAGAGAAGAGATTTAAGGCAAATATTTTGATCTCTGAGAGAAGTCTAGATGAACATTGAACTTGAAAAGATAAATACCTATGAAGGGGTATCTATGAAGACACTACTAGATAGTGGTACAACAAGGATGTTTATAAGCAAGCAATTGGCAGACAAACAAGGTTTCAAACTAGAAAAACTGTCTAGACCAATAAAAAATTAGAAATATAGATGGAACAAACAATAGTGGAAGATCAATAACTCATGAAGTAGAAGTAAACATCTATTTCAAAGGATATGTAGAATAAGTCCAGATAGATATATATAATTTGGGAAAGACTGATATAATTCTGGGTATACCTTGGCTGGTAGCACATAATCCAGAAATCAATTAGGAAGTAGGAGAAGTAAGAATAATGAGATGTCCACCACTATATAGAAAAATACCTGAAAAGAAAATTATAAAAACTAGGAAAACAAGAAAAATAAATGTAAATAACAAAATAGATTTGAGATGGGTAATGAAAGAAAAAAAAGAAAAAGAAGTCCAGAAAGAAAAGAGAATAGAAGAAACAGTACCTAAAAGGTTCCACAAATGATTGAAGGTGTTTGGAAAGATAGAGTCAAAGAGAATACCTACAAGAAAACCTTGGGATCATGCCATAGATATCAAAACAGATTTTGTTCCACAAAAAGGAAGAATATACCTATTATCTAGAATTGAAAAAAAGGAAGTCTAGGCATTTGTAGAAGATTAGTTAAGGAAAGGGTACATATGACCCTTAAAATTGCCTTAAACATCTCTGGTGTTTTTTGTACCAAAGAAAGATAGAAAAAAAAAATGGTACAGGATTATAGATATGTAAATAGTAGAACAATCAAGAATAATTATCTACTACTACTTATATCTAATCTTATAGACAATATGGGGACTAAGAAGGTATTTACAAAAATAGACTTAAGATAGAGATATAACAATATTTAGATCTATCACAAATAGCCACTTACTGATTTGTGATTGAGTGATTTGATAATCAAAGAGCTCAAAAAAGTAAAGTTAGACAAGCAGTAAAAGATGTTGTTAAGTTTGAGGTTTATCCTCAGATATACAGTCCTTAAATATATAATTATAGTGGTCTATGTATTAGGACAGCCTACTATATAATCACTACCTATTGTTTTACATATAGGAGTGCTATTGTTCTTGAAATAGAGATAACCTAACTGTTTTAGGGCAGTCCTTTGTTCTATTAAAGGACAGATGATAATCTATAGGTAAAGATCAATATTATATACAAACATTGAGAACCTTGTATCTCCATGGGATCTTATTGCCTCAGAATATATTTATAGCCAAAAAAAGCATATTGAAGAGAGCTTCACAATGGTTATTAAAGCAAATGATTATGCCAAGTAGTTCCTGAGATATTAGCAATTTAGTGTTTGGTAACTTGATAATCACCAATGTTATAAGATAACTTTCAGGAAAGAAAATATTTCTTATGCATTCATCAACTTGATGGAAAATATCCAAGAATACAATGCAGGAAAAGATATAAATAGCATGGGAAGGATTATGTAAGATATGTATAGTTTTTAGTAAGAGTCATATGATCATAGGAGATAGGTGCATAGACTACCTAATATTTGTATAAGTACCTAAGGGAATCCAACAAAAAACTCTATTGAGTTCTTCCTGAACAACTACTTTGGTTAAGCTTTAAGTCCTCACAACTTCACACTAACAGCCAACTGATCTGCTGATAACTTAGTGAATACTGATTATCTTGAGACGTTTTTGGTATTATTTAAAAGATCTTCTTAAGGACTTTTGGTGGCTATTTAGATTGTTAAAATCAGTTGAGTTTTCCTGGAGTTATGGTCTAAATGAAGTTTATGACAAAATCAAAGAAGAAGATAAGTGGAAAGCAGCTTTTACAACTCTGATAGAATTGTTTGAACCAACAGTAATGTTCTTTGGTTTAACAAACTCACCAGCTACCTTTCAAGCAATGATAAACAATCTGTTAAGAGATTTAATCAATAAAGGCAATATAGTATCTTTTATTGATGATGTGTTAGTAGCAACAGAAATGGAGAAAGAATATGATAAAATAGCAAAAGAAGTATTGAGACACATGGAGGAAAATGACCTCTATGTAAAACCAGAAAAATATATATAGAAAGTACAAGAAGTAGGATTTTTAGGAGTAATATTAGAACTGGATAGGATCAAGATAAAGAAAAAAAAGATTAAAGCAGTATTGGAATAGCTGACACCTAAGAATATAAAAGACATACAGAAGTTCTTAGGCTTAATAGACTATTATCAATGGTTTGTTAAAGATTTTGCCAAAATTACCAAACCATTACATTAATTGGTAAAAAAGGATAAAAAGTGGAATTGAAAAGTTGAACAGAAAGAAGCTTTTGAAGGTCTAAAGAAGATCTTCACAATAGAACCAGTGCTAGTAGTACCAGACTTAGATAAAGAGATAAAAGTAAAAGCAGATACATCAGACTATATAACAGGAGAAGCATTGTTAATGAAGTGTAAAGATGAAAAATAGAGGCTAGTGGCCTTTATTTCAAAATTGTTGAATGAAACAGAAAGAAATTACAAAATTCATGACAAAGAGATATTAGCAGTAATCAGGTGCTTAGAAGCATAGAGGCACTTTCTAGAAGAAGCAAGAACCAAGTTCAAAATCTAGACCAATTACAAAAACTTGGAATACTTTATGAAAAATCAAAAGTTGAATCAAAGACAAGCAAGATAGGCTTTATATTTGTTTAGATTCAACTTTATACTAAAACATGTTCCTGGAAAAAGTATGGGAAGAGCAGATGGTTTTAGTAGGAGACCTAACTGGCAAGAGGGAGTAGAGAAGGATAATAAAGATAAGACACTGTTGAAACCAGAATAGTTGACAGTGAGAATAGTAGAGATGTTAATAAAAGGGATGGATATATTAGAGAAAATAAAGAAGTTAGATACAAAAGATAATAAGATGTTGAAGGCAGTAGAAGAAATGAAAAAAGCAGGTATAAAGGTATTATAAGATAAAGAATGGAGAGAAAAGAATAGATTAATGTTGAAAGAAGAAAAGGTATATGTTCTAAAAGATAAAAGGTTAAGAGCAAAAATAATATGACTTCATCATAATATATCTATAGGAGGATATAAAGGACAATAGAAAACAGTAGAATTAGTAATAAAAAACTTCTGGTGGTCAAAAGTGACTAAGAAGGTAAAAAAATATATAGAAGGTTATGATATATACCAACATAGCAAAAATTGAACAAAACCCCCAGTAGAAAAACTTATGCTAAATAAAATACCAGAAAAACCTTGAACTCATATTTTGGTAGACTTTATTACTAAGTTGCCATTAGTATAGGAGTATGACTCAATTCTAGTGGTATGTGATAGAATGACCAAGATAGCTCATTTTATACCAACTACAGAAAAAATAATAGCAGAAGGGTTTTTAAGACTGTTCAGGAATTATATATAGAAATTATATAGGTTGCCTAAAAGTATTATTTCAGATAGAGGTCCACAGTTTGTAGCAGAGTTAATGAAGGAGTTAAATCAAATACTAGGAACTTAACACAAAAAAGTGACTACTAAATAGTGACATGAAGGTATAACAAAATACCTATTCAAAGAACTACATAAATAGCTGAATCCTCATTAGTAAGTAGTCTTGCTAATGTTGTTCTTTTGGTATAATGGTAAACTATATAGTATGTGACTACTGGTCTATAGTACAACTGTAACAGAATTAAGACAAAGTTGTTTACAGCATTTTATCCACAAACAAATAGACAAACAAAGAGAATAAATTAGGAGTTGGAATAGTACTTAAGGATATTTATTAATCACAGGCAAGGGTTATGGCCAAAGTGGCTGGGGATAGCTGAATTCACATATAACAATAAAGTATATTCAGCAACCAAGATGTCACCTTCTAAGAAAAATAGTGGATGTGATCCTAGAATGGGATTTGAAATAAAAAAGAAAGGAAAGTTTGAAAAAGCAAAAGATTTTGTAAAGAAAATGAAAGAGATACAAGAGAAAGCAAAAGTAGCACTAAGAAAAGTGCAGGAAGACATGAAGAAGTATGTAGATAGGAAAAGAGAAGAAACAAAGAAATATATAGTAGGAGATTTAGTGCTATTAAGTACTAAAGATTTAAAGTATCAAATGGTAGAGAGATGATCAGAGAAGCTTATAGAGAGATTTGTTGGCCCTTATAAAGTCAAGGGTATAGTATCAACAAATGTGATAGAGTTGGAATTACCAGGGTCAGTGAAAATACACCCAGTGGTAAATATGAATAGAGTATAAAAGTACTAAGGACAAGTAGAGGAACAGAAGAAAGAACCATCTTTACTAGTAGTTATAGAAAGGAAAGAGAAATATGAGATAGAGGAATCCTCAATAAAAGAATTGTTTGAGAAAAAGAAAAATACTTAGTATAGTAGAAGAGATATATAGCAGAAGTAGATACATGGGAAGGAAAAGAAAACTTAGAAAATGCAAAAGAATTGGTAGAAGAATTTGAAAGGAACTATGAAGAAGAGGGACAAAGAATAAAATAAGAAGATGACAAGGTGTTCAATAGAGGAGAATTACCTGGAAAATATACAGTAAAATTGTTATATGAATAGTGTCACAAACTTTATTTGGACTATAACTCTAGGAATATTCAATCAATTTTGACAATCTAAATAGCCACCAAAATCCCTTAAAAAAACCATTCAAAATGTACTAAAAACATCTCAAAGCAATCAGTATTCACTGAGTTATCAGTAGATCAGTTGACAATCACCAAGTTACCAAACACTAAATTACTGATATCTCTGGAACTACTTGTCATAATCATTCACTTTAATGACCATCATAAAGCTCTCTTTAATGTGCTTCTTTCAGCTATAAATAGAACCCAAGGCAATAAGATCACATGAAGATACAAGGTCCTCAATGTTTGTATATAATATTGATCTTTACCCATAGATTATTATCTGTCCTTGAATAGAACAAAGAACTGTCCTAAAATAGTTAGGTTATCTCTATTATAAGAATAATAGTATTTTTATATGTAGAACAATAGGTAGTAATCATATAGTAGTCTGTTCTAATGCACAGACTACCACAATCATATATTTAAGAACTGTATGTCTAAGAATAAATCTTAAACTTAATAACATCTTTTGTTGCTTGTCTAACTTTGCTTTTTTGAGTCTTTTGATTACCAAATCAGCAAATTGCAAATCAGTAAGTGGCCATTTGTGATAGATAGAACAATGGAAAATTTGAGATAAAGTATTTAAAAAAGTTGGAAAGAAATTGAAGACAATAGAAAGGTAAAACCATTTCTTTGGAGGAGAAATTTTAAAGAGGGGGTAATATTATGAGCTGTCTTGGCTATAATAACTTTTATTTCTTTAATCCTTTATCTTTTACTTTACTTTACTTTTAATTAGATAATAGAGAAGTCACATGATCAGGATCACATAACCTGTTATATTTGTTACAATCTATCACATCCTGTGATAAATTGGTCACATGATCAGTTACATCACATAAGTCACATGTCAAGGAATATTCTAGTAGATTCCATTAGATCATTAGTAGGTCAGGGTTAGTAGCATAGACCATGTATAAAAGGTATAAGTAGTAGCCCACATCTAAGAGGAACTCTGTTAAGTTTTCTTTATTTACCCCAAATAAAAGATAACTCAGTTCTAGGATTAGCTCAACCCAATGGTTGTACTATACAAATCTATAAGTGGCCATTTGTAATATCAATCTCCTATCACTTGTTGTGGTCACATATTTCAGAGTAGTGAAATGTCATCCAAAGAAGAGTAAATTCAGGAGAAACAGAGTGAAAGATATATAACAAGAGTGAAGAATGCTATAAGAGTTAAGAAATATAACTTTATAACTTTATAATATTAATCTACAAACTAAGGAGCTATCATGTACTGGTAGAGTACTTATACAAATTCCAGAATAAAAGTGGTGGTATAAGTATCTTGGTCTACATTATATGTCATGCTTTCTTTACTATCATTGTAACATTTACACTAATTAAGTCTACCTGTCTGGAACTCTCTGAACAATTGATCTTATCTAGTTATACTATACAGTTCTAGAGGCTATTAAGTACTGATACTTCCTAGTACAACTCTAGTTTTGTTTTCAACTAAATTACCATTCTGTCTGTTTTTGACTCTATTTCTCTTGTCTTAGTCAATAAAACTATATTATCTGAATTACCCAAGATCAAGACTTAACATCATGATCCTATAGAAGTAGATAATTTAGGAGGTCAAGAATAGAAATTTTAAAAAAAAAAGAAAAAGAAAAAAATATAAATATTGAATAATACTGAATTTCCAGTATATAACATAGCTGAGTAATACTGTCAGCTAATCTGTCATTTAGCTGTCTACTAAATCTGGCTGTCACAAATGTCATATCTATATTTTTTCCAGTTGTTTCTATTACTAGCCTATAAATTCTTCTCATACTATAGCTGGCTATATAGTAGAATATTTGTAAGGGAATAGTGGTCACCCTTGGATAGGGCTTAGCTAAGTATCTGATTTGCAATCTATCTAGTAGATCTCATCTTATAATGTATATCTATCAACTCCCTTGCTTTTCTGTCTATATGTTGTTGCAATTATTCCAGTTACACTAATTAGGAAGTGCTGTTATTGGACTGTAGCTCATATGACTGTGCTCAGACTGTCTCTTATAGTATATATAAAAGCCTGTATTAGTAAATTTACTCTTACTCAAATATTACTCTAGTTTCTGGGGCCCTTATTTAGCTTTCCAGTGTAACCTCTGGCCTTTAGTTAAATGTTGCCCTTACAATATCTCTGTATACTATATGATAACTCATTATTCAATATACAATCTTGTTGAGTTAAGAATGAGCAATGCAAATCTGAGGGAGAAATTATTGTAAATATGCAATGTATATTGATTTCTACTATATCTATAAGAGCAATGTTAGATAGAAGACCAGAGATCACACTGAAAAGCTAAATAAGGGTTCTAGAAGCTAGAGTAATATTTGAGTAAGAGTAAATCTACTAATACAGGCTCCTATTTATACTATAAGAGACAGTCTGAGCACAGTCATATAAGCTACAGTCCAATAATAGTACTTCCTAATTAGGGTAACTGGAATAATTACAACAATATATAAATAGAGAGGTAAGAGAGTAGATAAATATATATCATAAGATGAGATCCACTAGATAAATTATAAATTAGACACTTAGCTAAGCCTTATCCTAGAGTGACTACTATCTCCTTATAATACCTATGAGATTTTTATCTAAGCCTCTGGCCCAATCTAAACTCTCTACTAATTTTGCCTCAGGATCTATTTATAGCCAAAAAAAGTGCATTAAAGAGAGCTTCACAATGGTTATTGAAGCAAACAATTGTATCAAGCAGTTCCCAAGATACTGGTAATTTAGTGTTTGGTAACTTGGTGAATACTGGTTATCTTGAGATGTTTTTGGTAGCATTTGAAAGGTTTTCTTAAGGGCTTTTGGTGGCTATTTAGATCATCAAAATTGGTTGAGTATTCCTAGAGTTATGGTCTGAATGAAGTTTGTGACAAGTTCACTATACTCCCTTTCTACAACAGTCTATGTGATAGCATATAGTGTTGTCTATCAGCTTACTGTACTCTCTTCCTCTAACAGTCTGTATCACAAATGGCCACTTACTGATTTGTGATTGCTTGATTTAATAATCAAAGTGTTCAAAAAAGTGAAGTTAGATAAGCAGCAAAAGATGTTGTTAAGTCTGAGGTTTATTCTTAGATATACAGTTCTTAAATATATGATTGTGGTGGTTTGTATACAAGGACAGCCTACTACATGATCATTATCTATTGTTCTACATATAGAAGTGCTATTGTTCTTGAAATAGAGATAACCTCACCATCTTAGGGCAGTCCTTTGTTCTATTCAAGGATAGATGATAATCTATGAGTAAGGATCAGTATCATATACAAACATTGAGGACCTTGTATCTCTATGGGATCTTATCACCTCTGGTTCTATTTATAGCCAAAAGAAGTACATTGAAGAGAGCTTCACGATGGTCATTGAAGCAAACAATTATATTAAGCGGTTCCCGAGATATCAGTGATTTAGTATCTGGTAACTTAGTGATCTGTCATAAAATTCATTCAGACCATAACTCCAGGAATACTTGATTGATTTCAATGATCTAAATGGCCACCAAAAGCCCTTAAGAAGACCTTTCAAACAGTACCAAAAACATCTCAAAGTGATCAGTATTCACTGAGTTATCAGCAGATCAGTTAATGATTACCAAGTTACCAGACACTAAATCACTGATATCTTGGGAACCGCTTAATATAATCATTTGCTTCAATGACCATCGTGAAGCTCTCTTCAATACGCTTCTTTTGGCCATAAGTAGATCCCAAGGCAATAAGATCTTATGGAGATACAAGGTCCTCAATGTTTGCACATAACACTGATTTTTACCCATAGATTATCATCTGTCCTTGAATAGAACAAAGAACTGCCCTAAGATGGTTAGGTTATCTCTATTTCAAGAACAATAGCACTCCTATATATAGAACAATAGGTAGTGATCATATGGTAGGCTGTTCTTGTACACAGACCACTACAATCATGTATTTAAGAACTGTATATCTAAGGATAAACCTCAGACTTAACAACATCTTTTGCTGCTTGTCTAACTTTGCTTTTTTGAACACTTTGATTATCAAATCAATTAATCACAAATCAGTAAGTGGCCATTTGTGATAGTGATCACTGACTGATCTGCTGATAACTCAGTGAATACTGATTGCTTTGAGATGTTTTTGGTACTATTTTGTTATTGATAGGCAGTGAATGCTCTTAGTGATCATCCTAGATAGATGTTCAAGAAGAACTCAATAGAGTTTCTTGTTGGATTGAACTCCTACTTATACTATTTTTACAGTGGCTGTACTACTAGTCCATAATCACATATTCTTCCAGAATGTTCTATGATCACTTGATCTTGTCACATGACCTTAGTTTCCATACTATTTATATCTCAACCCCATTGTATATCTTGAGGTTTTGGATAAAGTGTTTAAATACTTGGGAACTTATTTCCTTTTTGGGGCTCTCATAACACTACCACTGACCTTGATATAGGGCCAGAAAGAATGGAAGGGTAGACCTAAGCTTAGTTACACCAACTACACTCTATACCATAGCTATAGAGTACTGTTCCCTTTACACTTAGAGCCTAGTATCTAGTCAAGGTATAGAGAGAGTAGAAGAATCAAAGAGTAAAGAGGGAGGATAGGGAATAGTGATTGAAGACAGAGAAGTCAATAAGCTAGCACTATCACTGTATATTTGTACATATTTGTTTTACTCCCACATATCCAATTTGGGCTGGATATGATGATTGAATTTACTGTTTTAAATTTTTTTTAAAATAAGAGAAGAAAAAGAGAAGTGAATCACAATTTTTTCCAATTTTTCCTGAATTTCTTCCAATTTTTAATAAATTTATTGTATTTTTGAGTGAAAAGAGAGGGTATGGGAATGATTAGGTACATATATGTATCATCCATCATCCCACACATGATACAGTATACCTACTAGATTTATTACTAACTAGAACAATAAAGTGAAACATTTTGTCTGGTATGAACAATAAGACATAGCTAGTTTTGGTATGGTATTTGATATTCCAACAAGCCTTGCCTTCAAATTTCTGGCTTACTCTGTATGTCAATAACTGTAAGGGAACCACACCAAAGTCTACTCCTGATGCACTAGTGATAGTGCACCAGAGCAACCCTGTAACTAATTAAATAACAATTACCTCATATTTAATTAGTTGCCTCCTCCTGCACTCCTCCTGTCCCTGACTGCTAAGATATTCCATAACTAGGGGACTTGTATATATAGTGTAGATTACCCTCCAGGAGCCTCATCCTATTCTCTGAGGAATCTCCTGGAGGTAAGTTGTAACATACTCCAGAGTATATTTATAGACTGAGGTTTCTCCTGGAGTTGCTCCGCTCCAGTTGCCCTTACAATAACTACTGAAACTTAAGTTCAAATGCTGCTTTGAATGGTATCACAATGGCTGTAAACAGGATCAGCTCTAAGTCACCATTTTTTTGTTTGTACCCTCATAAACCCAAGCAATGAGCACTCCTATCCACCAGGATACCCTTACTTCAATGAACAGCTGTGCTGAAGTCAATGGGAGCATAGGTGTGACATTTGTGACAGCCAGATTTGGTTATCACTCGGTCGGCGAGTGGACAGCTGACTGTCCGCCGTGTCACTAGACCAGAGTAGTAACTAAAAATAAACAATGATATGCCAATCTGATCGTCGTTCTGATAATTCTTTGTTTTCCATTTGCTGACAGTCTCCATATCATTCTTCTGTGGTGTCAAGGACAAAAGAAAGAGCATCCATCATTTGACTGAGAATTTCAAAAGTATGTGTATACATAATAGAATAACAACTTATGATCAAAGCCAAAAAAACCCATTGCAATATATCATTCACAGATTGTCTCCATCAAGAAAGAAAAGCCTATTTAATCATTGGAAGAAGAAATGTAGATGGTGGTGGATTGTGACAGACTAACAGTCCACTGAGTCAATGTAGTAGACAGGGGAGAAGGATGCTCACCACGGTATATCGTCGAAGAAAGAGCATTTGATTCATTGAATCATACAATACGGTTTGGTATCCACCTCATTATTGGTATTGGTGGGGACAGAATCAGCAGGATCCTCGTCTTGTGTGAGGATTTCAGCGAGTAATGAATAAAGGCTCATAGTGATTTCAAGAAGAACTGGGTTGTACTGGGGAGCAGAGACGAAGATCCTGAGTAAAGCCTCCATTCTGTGCTATTTTATAGAAGCTCCAAGAAAGCGATATTTTTGGCACAATAGATTCGATTTGAAAGACAATCACAGGTGCATAACGC
>Ga0153969_1000003_pt1 | contig 58434 bp, 39 predicted proteins | sample TSGA053MetaG_FD_104702 | JGI IMG/M metagenome (GOLD analysis project Ga0153969, IMG submission 104702) | Attine ant fungus gardens microbial communities from Georgia, USA - TSGA053 MetaG | ecosystem: Host-associated > Fungi > Mycelium > Unclassified | place: USA: Georgia, George L Smith State...
AGGTCAGGTCTCAGGCAGGGACACGAGCTTTGTCCAGGCCGTCTACCCACTGTCCCTAACTGACAGTGAAGTCCCCTTTACAGCTAGGGCCTGCTATCCAAGAGGCTTGAGAGCGCTGTGCTCTCTAGTGAGGAAGAGTATGGAGTAAGTGTGGTGGGGAAATCACTTGTGGTGCCGGTATAAAGCCAACTGCGTCCTTAAGTGATTTTGAGCAGGGTTCGAGATGAACAGTGCTTGGATGTGGTATATCAAGTTCTTATGTTACCAAGGAACAGTAAATGTTCTCAGTGGTTACCCTAGATAGATGTTCAGAAAGAACTCGATGGAGTTCTTCGTTGGATTGCAGCCCTACTTATACTATTACTACAGTGGCTGTACCCTAGAGTTCCAGTCACATGTCCTTTCCAGAATGTTCCATGGTTACCTGACCTTGTCACATGACTTGGCTCGCTAAGACCCTATCCTGTTTATGTCTTTGCTCCATTGTGTTACTTTGGAGATTGTTAGGTTGAGTGTTCTCATGTATGGGAAGCCTTTTCCTACTTGAGGTTCTCATAACAGAGCCACAGAAAGATAGTTAAGTTTTAGTATAGTACAACTATTGAATTGAGCTAACTCTAGGACTGAGTTGTCTTTTATTTGGGGTGAACAAAGAGAACTTGACAGAGTTCCTCTTAGATTTGGACTACTACTTATACCTTTTACATATGGTCTATGCTACTAACCCTAACCTACTAATAATCTAATAGAATCTACTAGAATGTTTCTTGACATGTGATCTGTGTGATGTAACTGATCTGTCACAGAATTGTGATGGATTGTGATAAATGTGACAGGTCATGTGATCCTGATCATGTGACTCCCCTATTGTCCAATTAAAAGAAAAGTAAAGTAAAAGATAAAGGATTAAAGAAATAAAAAGTTATTATGGCCAAGACAGCTCATAACAACCTCATAGTCCTATATAATTTTACAAGTGAGTCTATTTACCAAATGTTAGTGACTAAAAGTTAGGAGACTGAGTAGAGAAGTTTGCATAATAAGTAGAAGAAGAGAAATGAGTCATCTCTTAGCACTCCTACTGAGGTTTCTAGAAAAGGATAAATCATTTATACATGTGAAGAAGGTGATTTAGTTAGATGAACAAAGGATGAAAGTGTTTTAAAATAAAACACTATGTCATAACAATCAACTACTAGTCTCTTATATAAAGTACTGTGTAACACAATGTATACTTCAGTTCTCATGTTACTTTCAGTGCTAAAGTTATCCTTACAGAGTATTATGTACATGGCCATGGAATCCTTAGGTCAGTGCATAGAAGGAGAGAAGAGTGTGCTGACTCATTGTTGCTTTAGTGATGAAACAAGGAAATTAAGAGAAAACACACCTGGATAATCTACACCATGATCACTACTCCAGTACCCTCTCTTCCCTCCTAATCCTCAATCTCTGGTTTTTTTGTCAATTGTTGTGGGTAGGGAAACTTCATCTCAGGACTTTGATGACAACCTAATACGTGATAATATTACCACATCACTCCATAGATGTGCTGTGCGAGTATCGGGTGACACCAATTCGCCATGGATGAATTGGTTATTGGATGTGATAAAGGTGTGAATTAGTGCAGTTAGAGACAACCTGGTGGGGTGGCGGCAGTGTGGCGGCATAGCTGCAATAACACAGCGTGACTGCGTAAGGACATATGTGAGTGACACAATACTGACAGGTCCCAGTTCAAGCGGCGACTTGACATTAGAGTGTGCGCCGTGTGATGGCTTATTTTCATGTGTTGCTCGAGGCTTTCACGTGCTGGGGAATATTGAGTGTAGTAGTGTAGTTGGTCCTTATTCTGGGCCTTATTAATAACACAGGGCTCGAGATCGTAATAAATCGTAGCTGAAAATAAACAATGACGTGCCAATCTTACCGTCTTTCCGGTGTTTCTTTGTTTTCACATTTACTGATAAGATATCCACATCATTCTTTTGCAGTGTTGGTCAAGCACAAAAGAAAACACGTCCATCATTTGATTGAGAATTTCGAAAATACACATGATACAATAACGACTCGTGACCAAATCAAAAGAAGCCCAATATTAACAGATTGTCTCCTTCAAGAAAACCCTAATTAATCTCCTTCAAGAAAACCCTAATTAATTATGGGAAGAAGAAATGTAGATGGTGGTGATACGATGCAAATAGTGACAGACTGATGGTTCACTTAGTCAAATGTATCAGACAGGAGAGAAGAATGCTCACCGCAGTTGATCGCCGAAGAAACGGGATTTGATTCATAGAATCATACAGTTGAAATTGCTTCCTTCTAGACCATCGCTGGGGACAGAATCAGCGGGATCCTCGTCTTGTGAAAAAATATTGGCTAATAATGAATAAAGCATTACAGTGATATCAAGAAGGACTAGGTTGTATTGGGGAATAAAGATGAGTAGAGCACCCATTTATACGAACCAAGATATATTTACGATGTTTTTGGCACAATAAGGTAAGTCAGGTGATTCATTCAAAAGGACAATAAAGACAATTAAGTGCAGGACTCACACTGCGGACAATCAGCTGATCAGCCAAGGTTTGATGTCAACTGATCGATTCAGTCACATGTCACACTTTTTCTTTTTTTTAAAATGCTCGATCGTAGTCCGCGGTAAAGTGCATAGTACAATAAGACAGCCCATACTACAGAGAGAAACTTGACGAGAAACGCAAAAAACCCCAAAATCACTCGCAACTGATCCAGACACAAGGGGAGTGAGAGAAGGAGAAAAGAGAAAGCAGGAATAAAGGAGCAGCCCTCAGTGATTCCGTGATAGCACCTTTAAGTGATCTACTTGACCAATCGAACGCTCCAGGGTTGTCTGTTAGGAACAGGACAAAGTGTTTGATCATCATGCGATCACCATTTTTGTAGATGAACCAACTGCAATCATTGAGAAGGGGATGTACGCTTCAGGTAGTATCAGTTGATACCGCATACGATATACTCTAGCTGCAATGCTTCAAGTTATCTGCACTTGTACCAAGTGCCGCCTCTTTTACTACATCTGACAATGTTGCCGATGTCACAAATGTGACACATTAGGCGTTTCAGTTGGCTAATCACTTGACATCAAACGCTCATCAAACGCTGTTTGTCTGCCGTGTCAATGGACCACGTCAGCACGTCCTAGAAGAGATCAAATCCTCTATATACCCCCCCAGGCGCCAAGGCCCTCACAGAATTCCTGTCCAAATCCCCTTATCTACTAAAAGACTCCCACATGGGACCATCCGCTCAGGTGCAATGAGGATTTTTTTCTAATCCAGCAATTTATTACGCGGTGTACGTGGACAGTCCGCGGTGATGAGTATACATTAATTCCTTTTCCTTCTAATTACTGCTATAACAATGCTTCTGGACATACCACTGCCCCAACTATTTACTAAAAACTTTGCCCACACCTCCTTCCCCTGGCCTCATCCCTGTAGATACACCCCTGATATTGGGTCCCATTTAGGCCCTCCATGTCTTAGCAATAGTTTGCTTGTTGGGGAATAGAAATCCCCGAAATCCATTCATGTACAGGTCCCCCTATCCGACAGAAACCTTCCCTTAATGACAGACCACAGGAACGATAGGAGATTTGATGATGAAACTCCTATAGCACCACCTTGGGACAACAAATATAGATTTTCCTATTCCTATTCTCTTTTCTCTTTCTATTTACTGTTACAGCAATTCCTCCAGACATGCTGCTACCCCAAACCACTAGCAAACTTTGCCCTTACCCTCCTCCACATGCCTTCCATAGATACGCCCCCTGATGTTGGGCCCTGTTTAGGCCCTTCACGTTTAAGCACTAGCTTGCTTGTCGCTAGGGCTCATCATGGGTGACCCTCGGGCAGTTTGATTGCCACCCGTACTCATGCCCGTACAGTCATGTCTACTCTCCATCAAAGCACGGGTCACCCTTATGTAAAGGGACGGACAAACATGGATACAATATGGGTATACCAACTGCACAGGTATGGCGTTGTAGATTGCATCTAATGTCCTGTTAACTCTGGGTGATCATAATTCAGAATCGTTGGGACTTCGTTTTCTCTCAATCAATGAATTGTAAATTTGATGCTATCGAGGCCAGGGACTTATGAGCTCATCAGTCTGGGTGACATTTGACTGGAGGCACTCGAAATGGGGAGAAGTTGTCACTGATGCTAATTTCAGATGTTACAAAGAAGGTATCAACTTCCAAGCCATGGACAACTCTCACGTCGCACTTGTTGCTGTTCAGCTTGAAGCAGCTTTAGATCAGATTGTTGTGAGAGACCTATGCCTCCAGGTGTTAACCTCGCATTGCTCATCAATGTGCCAAGGATGATGACCTTGTTACTTTAAAGGCGGCAACGATATCCTAAACGTTTATGAAGCAAAAGGTTAGTAAACCGACTAGTGCATCTTTTCTTTCGGCAGCGTCCGTTCTCCTCTGTATATGATATGAGATTGATGGACATTGATACCGATCGATTTGGTACTCCTGACACGGAATATGATGCTCCCACCACCATGCCTGCTGCAGAAATTTACTTGAGTTGTTGGCAATCTCTTGCTACTAGATCCAAGTAGGATTTGATTTACTAGTGAAGGTGAGCTGCCAATGGGAACATACTCAAACATTCCAACGGAAAAATCAGAAAATTTCGAGCCCAGTCTGATCCTGATGAAGCAGAAGGCAATAAATAGGGGGTGAAGATGACCAAGAGGATGAGGAAGAGAGCGAAGGATCTGAAAAGAGCAAGATGCGTAAAAAGAAGATGCGTGTATTTTTTTCCCTTTTGTTTCACTTGTTTTATAAAGATGACGATGATCAAGCCGTGAACATTAAAACGAACCAACATGTTTCGCTCACCTTTTCACTCAAGTATCTTGTCAGTTTCTCCAAGGGTGCCAGTTTAGCCATCAGGATACAATTGATGATGAACAATGATGTTCCATTACTGGTAATGTACCATGCATATCCCTGCTTAGATTCATGTATGTTCATGTGAGGTTTTCTAAGTTTCCTATGATTTCGAGTGATGTACCTCGATCTCACTGTCCTTCGCTATATTTTATCTTGCTTTTCATCGTTGCTCAATTCACATGTAGTTATCTATTCCAACAACGCCCATTCCGATGTATACTACGTCCAGGAATTTGCAATTTGCTTCAATTTATTGCTCTGAAACTTGTTTAGCACGAGATATGGCACAAAATGTTCAACAGTTCCCATTCCTTTTGTCCATGCACTTTCTCTCTATCATTGGGAGAATTTCTGCTCAACCATGACCACTTACTGAGTAGAGGGGCTTTGGGCATCTGAAAGTTTTCTAAGACAATTTGTTGAATGATCAAAACAGGACACAGAGACATCTTGGTTCTATTAATGTAGTATTATAATTATTTGAGTGCCTAAGAAGATTTCACATTGACAAGTGTTATGAAATGCTATGCCATAGCACTAATATGCATTTGTTTGTATTTAGAGCCCACTAGGGGTGGGCATGCCTCAAGGGTAAAGGTAGCAAAAGTCTACCCTTGACTCCTGAAGTTCTTCACTAAAGAACAATGTTTCACTACTCTAAAATACATGACCAAATCAGCAACAGGGAATTGAGGCACAGTGTATGTATTATGACTTAGACTCCAGATGAATTTGTTGCCTAAGGATAACTGATAGTTCTTGTACTATCACTTTCCAAGTGATATCCTGTTAAGGTATTTCAACAAGAGTATATCAAGTTGTCTTCAAGTCAATGTTCACTTCAAAGATGATTGTCAATTATAACAATACTTTCTTGGAGTGTCCTTCCAAGCCAGAAATTTAGGAAAGGAAAAGAAGAAAGGAAGAACTTGAGGTTCTTTACTCTTTCCAAGTGTATTTATGAATATATCCTACTATTTATCCTATTTGAGTGATAGGTAGTAACTATCTGTGACTGTTAGGAATCAAGTTACTAGGTGACTTCCAGTAAGCATTCTAAAAAAATCTATGACCTCAGATTTTCTCAGACTGCTCCATGCTGAGATGTTGAACATAAATTTCAAATTTCAGGGTATTCTAGACTTTACTAGATGTTCCCATCTAAGAAGAATGCAAAACCCACTCTCAGACTTTCTTAGATACCAATTTTCCTTTTTCAGTTAAAGATATCAGAGTACTGTGCTATATGTAGATATCCTCTCTATTACACATCAAGGTCATATACCATATATAGATATTGTCTCTGATATAGAATAAAGCTGGATTAAACACATTAATTTTTTTTATTTCTTCTTTATGAGCTACTGTAAGAGGACTACACCAAGGTCTACTCCTGATACATTAGTGGTAAGTGTACCAGAGTAACCCTGCAACTAATTAAATACAATTACCTAATATTTAATTAGTTTCCTTCTTCTACATCTCTGACTGCTAAGATATTTTGTAACTAGGAGACTTGTATATATAGTATAGATTATCCTCCAGGAGCCTCATTCTATTCTCTAAGAAACCTCCTGGAGGTGAGTTGTAACATACTCTAGAATATATTTATAGACTGAGGTTTCTCCTAGAGTCACTCTACTCCAGTTGTCCTTATAGCTATCAAAGGTCATATGGCAAAGATTCTTTTCAAGGGAATAGAAGCCAAACACAGTGGCAATCTGAGCCACTGGGTTTAGCTTCTGATTAAAGTCAAGAAAAAACTTCAAGAAAAATATTTTATTATAAAAATTATTAACAAGTAAGAAAACTATTTTTTGGCTTGTTGAATATTGATTATGGTTTTATTATTACTATCCTCCTAATACTGGTAGTAATAGCCTTTTTCTAATTAGCTAGTGTTATGACTGAGCAAAATGGCTAAGTCATTATTTTCTTTTCTTTTCTTTTCTTATTTGGACTTATTATACAAAGAAGGAGTGTGGAAAAGTATCACATGATATATCACATGATAGAGTCACATAATGAGTATAGGAAAGTAGTGCACAGACCATATAGTAGGTATATAAGTAGTATACAGAAATTGAACAAGAACTCTATTGAGTTCTCTTTGTCAGCTTGGACTAGGAGTGGAACTAAGTTATCTCAGCTACATTCTTATACTAGAACTCAATACTCTCATTGGCACTGCTTATCATAGAGCCTTGCCAACTTACTCTCTTATCTTTCTTAGTACCTAGATGATACAACTTAGGACTACTATAACATAACTGAACCCTAGGCTTAAGAGGACTTGATAGTCAGTTAGGAACTATTGGTAGAAGTGCAGTATCAAGCTCAGGTATCATGTCTGAGATCTAACCTGCTAATTGAGTAGTATTGCTAGTAGTTACTTGTATTTTTTCACTTTATAAATCTTGTACTAAAGTTCTATTGTAGACTGTACATGTAGAGGAGTAATGCTGTATTCTTAAGGAGACATTTAGGTTAGAGATCCTTTACTTGGGATAATAGTATAACCATAGTATTAGAGCAGTAGTAAGTGAAACAGTAGGTATCTAGCTGGGTGAAGATCTTGCACTCTAGTAAATGTAATAGTAGTAAGATTATTTTCTATTTTGACTTTTCTAGAGACATAACATCATGTTTCTAGAGCAATATAACTCTTTCATGAGCAGGATACTCAACCAATAGCATGCCCTTGCCAAACTAAAGGCAAAGATAAAGAGAAGAGAAAAAAGTGTATATTGGGAATATAAAAAGTTTGGATACCTGGTCTATAACTGCAGGAATAAAAAGGAGAAGATAAAGAGAAAACCAATTTTCCAGAATAAATTTGAGGTAATAGCAAGTAGGGTAATATAATACAGAGTAAGGGAAAAAGTAAATGTATTACAAACTTCATTTGGACCATAACTTCAGGAATACTTGACTAATTTTGACGATCTAAATGGCCACCAAAAGCCCTTAAGAAGACCTTTCAAATGGTACCAAAAATGTCTCAAGGTGATTAGTATTCACTGAGTTATCAGCAGATCAGTCAGCAATCACCAAGTCACCAGACACTAAATCACTAATATCTTGGAAACTGCTTAATGTAATTGTTTGCTTCAATGACCATCATGAAGCTCTCTTCAATGCTCTTCTTTCAGCTATAAATAGAACCAGAGGTGATAAGATCCCATGGAGATACCAGATCCTCAATGTTTGCACATAACACTGATCTTTATCTATAGATTATTATCTATTCTTGAATAGAACAAAGAACTGCCCTAAGATAGTTAGGTTATCTCTATTTTAAGAACAATAGCACTCCTATATGTAAAACAATAGGTAGTGATCATGTAGTAGACTGTTCTTATGCATAGACTACTACAATTATATATTTAAGGACTGTATATCTGAGGATAAACCTTAGACTTAACAATATCTTTTACTGCTTGTCTAACTTTGCTTTTTTGAGCTCTTTGATTATAAAATCAACCAATCACAAATTAGTAAGTGGCTATTTGTGATAGCTACTGTCATAGTTGCACTATAGACCAGTAGTCACATACTGTATGGTTTACCACTACAACAAAAGGATGACATTAGCAAGACTACTTGCTAATGAGGATCTATTTATGTAGTTCTTTGAACAGGTATTTTGTTATACCTCCATGTTACTATTTAGTAGTCACTTTTTTATGACAAAGTATAAGGAGACAAGAAATAAAGAAAAAAGAAGTACAATGTTTCAGGTATTGGGAAATAAAATACTATAAGTGAGAGTGTCCAAATATTAAGGTTAAGAAGGAGAGAAGAAGAAGTAAGGAGGCAGTATATGTAGTTAGTCTACAAAAGGCATAGCAAAAGAAGAGACCAGTACACCCCTTATAGAAAAAGGTACACAAATATAGCAGTATGTAGAGTATGCCCCCAAGAAGTATAGTACTAGAGTAGAGAGGGTAAACAACTAAATGGGAAGTTGTGACATTTGTAGAGTATTGAGAATGCAATTATAAAGACACTAAGATACAGGAGAACTGAAGGCAAGAATTTATTTCAGGTAATTATTTGAGAAATGTGTAGTGTAGTAGTTATCTTGAAGCATGAAGGTAGAGAGAAAATATAGCAAGAAAAAGAGAAGCAGTCAATGTAAACTATAGTTAGCATGAAAAAAAAAATACAATAGAAGGAATATTAGAGAAAGATAAAAAGAAAATTTTGTGTCTAGAATGTAGGGCTAAAAAGAAGCAGCCATAGTAGGATTGGAGAGTAGTAGTGTATTCTGTATAGGGAGAAGTGCAGCAAAGCAGCACGTAGATAGGAGTTCCAAAAGGCATAGTAAGAGAGAGAGGTATAGAGAGAGATATGAGAAGGACATTTAAAATATTGAGAGAAGTATAGTTAAATATTGGTATAGAAAAGATAGATATGTATAAAGATATAACAGTCAAAGTACTTCTAGATAGTGGTACTATGAAGATGTTTATGGACCAAAAAATGATAGTAAAATATAGATTTAGGCTACAGAGACTGGAAAGACCAGTAGTAGTCAGAAATATAGATAGAACAAATAATAGTATAGGGGCTATTATTTATCAAGTAGAGGTGAACATATACTATAAAAGTCATGTAAAAAGAATGAGAATGGATGTATGCAATTTGGGAGAATAAATATAATATTAGAGATACTGTAGTTACAAGTGCACAATCCAGAGATAAACTGGGAGACAGAAGAAGTAAAAATAATAAGGTGTCCACTACTGTGTGGAAGGAATACAAAGTTAAAAGAAGAAAAGAGAGCAAAGAAAGAGACGAGAGTAGCAACCCTAGAAGAGAAAAAGATTATAAGATGGGTAGTAGATGATAAAGAGGATTAGGAAAGAGAAAAAGAAGTTGAAGCAGACCACAGAAAGATTGAAGAAATGGTGCTGCAGAAATTTTTAAAGTGGAAAAGAGTATTTGGGAAAGTAGAGTTAGAGAGGATGCCAACAAGAAAAATCTGAGATCATATCATAGATCTCAAGGAGATGTTCAAACCTAGAAAAGAAAGGATCTATCTTTTATCCAAAAATGAAAGGAAAGAAGTTTAGAATTTTGTAGAGAATTAGTTAAGAAAGGGATACATTAGACTATCAAAGTTCTCTCAGATATCACCAGTTTTCTTTGTGAGTAAGAAAGATAAAAAAAAGAGAATGGTAATAGACTACTGTAACCTAAATAATTAGATAGTAAAGAATAACTATCCACTTCTATTAATTATGGACTTAATAGACAACATAAATAGATCTTTGGTAGGGGTTCAACAATGTGAGGATTAAGGAAGGAAATGAGTAGAAAAAAGCATTCATGACCTATATAAGGTCCTTTGAGCCAACAGTCATATTCTTTGAAATGACAAATTTGCCAGCTATATTTTAGGCAATGATAAATAAAATCCTGAGAGATATAATTAATAAAGGGAAAGTTGTAGCTTTTGTGGATAATGTACTAGTGGGAATAGAGACAGAAGAAGGACATGACAAGATTGTAAAAGAAGTACTAAAGAGGCTAAAGGATAATAACTTGTACATCAAGCCAGAGAAATGTATATGGAAAATACAGGAAATTGGATTTCTGGGGGTCATCATAGGATCCAATAGAATTGAAATAGAAAAGGAAAAAGTGGATAGAGTATTAGATTGGCTGGAGCCAAAGAATGTAAAAGACATCAAAAAGTTTTTAGATCTTGTTAGCTATTATAGGAGGTTTATCAAAGATTTCACTTGAATAGCAAGGCCAATGAATATATTGATAAAGAAAGATATGAAGTAGCAGTGGAGGAAGGAGCAGTAATAAGCATTTGACAAGCTTAAAGAGATTTTTACAACTGGACCAGTATTGGCAGCCCTAGACTTAGATAAAGAATTTAGAGTATCAGTAGATGCTTTGAACTATACTACTAGATGAGTATTATCAATAAAGTGCTCTGATTAGTTGTAGAGGCCAGTCACTTTCATTTCAAAATCTCTAAATGATACAAAAAGAAACTATGAGATTCATATTATAAGCTAGCTCTAAAGAAAAAAAACATTTTCCATATGTTCATCATTTTGATAAAGAATCTCCAGAGATACAATACAAGAAAGGTATAAATAGCATGGGATAGTATTATATAAAAACTATATAGTTATTAGTAATAGTCTTGTGACTATAGAAAGTAAGCATACAAACCATGGGATTTTTGTATAAGTAATAGTAGAAATCCAATAGAGAACTCTATTAAGTTCTTTCTTTTCAATCATTACTAGTTAGGGTCAGAGCTTCAGTCTTAAGTTTATACCTTAATAATTCATAACAAAGAAATATTGGCAGTAGTTAGATATTTAGAAGCATAGAGACATTCCCTAGAAAAAACAATAATAAAATTTGAGATTTGAACAGACTATAAGAATCTCAAATATTTCATGAAGGGATAGAAGTTAAATAGAAAGCAAGCTAAATGGGCTTTATATCTGTCTAGATTTAACTTTATACTGAAATATATTCTAGAAAGTAAAATAGAAAAGACAAATAGCTTAAGTAGGAGACTAGACTAGAAGGTTGGGATAGAAAGAGGTAACAAGAATGAAATGTTGGTAAAACCAGAATAGTTGAAAGTAAGAAAAATAAAGAGAATAGAAGTAATAGTGGAAGGAGTAGATCTACTAGAGAAAGTGAAATAGTCAAAAGTAAAAAACAATAAGGTAGTCAAAGCAGCAGAAGAAATAAAACAAGCAGGGGTAAAGATACTAAGAGCAAAGATGATTAGATTATATTATGATATACCAGTAGAAGGACATAGAGGACAGTAGAAGATAGTGGAGTTAGTTACTCAAAACTTCTAGTAGCTAGGAGTAACTAAGGAGATAAAACAATATGTAGAAGGGTGTGATTTTTACTAGAGAAACAAAACTATACAGAACAACCAGTAGACAAATTAATGCCCAATTTTATATCTGAGAAACCTTAGATACATATATTAGCAGATTTTATCACTAAACTACCATTAGCACAGGGATATGGCTCAATCTTAGTGGTGGTAGATAGATTAACAAAAATAGTCTATTTTATTCCTACTACAGAGAGAACATTGGCAAAAAGGCTAGTTAGGTTATTTAGAGATAATGTGTAGAAGTTTCATGGGTTACCTAAAAGTATTATCTCAGACAGAGAACTCCAGTTTGTAGCAGAATTGATGAGGGAGTTGAATAAAATGTTAAGAATCAAAAGCAAGATGTCAACAGTGTTCTACCCTTAGACAAATAGACAAATAGAGAGAGTTAATCAGGAGTTAGAACAGTACTTAAGAATGTTCATTAACTATAGGCAAGAGTAGTGGCCAGACTGGTTAGGAATAGTAGAGTTTGTATACAACAATAAAGCACACTTGAGTATAAAGATATCCCTCTTCAAAGCAAATTATAGACAAGATCCTAGAATAGAGTTCAAAGTGAGAAAGAAAAAGAAGTATGAAGAAATAGAGAAATTTATGACAAAAATAAAAAAGATTCAGAAGAAAGCAAAAGCAGTATTAGAGAAAGTACAAGAAGAGATAAAGAAGTATATAGATAGGAAGAGAGCAAAAGTTGATAAGTATAAAATAAGGGACCTAGTAATACTAAGCACTAAGGATCTGAAATATCAAATAATTGGAAGAAGAATAAAGAAGTTGATAGAGAGATTTGTAAGCTTATACAAGATCAAGAAGATTATATCATTGAATGCAGTAAAACTAGAATTACCAAGTACTATTAAAATTTATCTAGTAGTAAATGTCAGTAGAATACATAGATATATAGAGCAAGTAAAGGGTTAAAGGAAGGAGCAACCAGCTCCAGTTATAATAGAAAAAGAAGAGAAGTGGAAAGTCAAGAGGATTCTGAACAAGTGATAAGTAAGAGGAAAAGACAAGTATCTTGTATAGTAGAAAGGATTCATAGTAGAATCCAATACTTGAAAAAGAAAGGAGAATTTAAAGAATACAAAGGAGACAATTAAGGAATTTGAGAAGGAATATCAATGAGATATAAAAGATATGAGAAGATAAAAGAGAGAAAAAGGAACATTTAGAAGAGAAGAATTACCAGGAAAGTTTATAGCAAAGAAATTATTTGGGTGGTTAGATAAGAGATATAATGAAGAATATTAGAGAAGACTTAAAAGAAACTAGAGATGATAGAAGGGAGGACAAGTTCAAGAAAGAAGAATATTGGAAACAATTCAGAAAGAGAAAAAAGAGATTAAGCAAAAAGGGTCAGAAATTAGAGAATAGATGGAAAAAAATAACAATGAAATAGACAATATAGTTGATCTATACTACAAGCTGTAAAGTCCTTGGGATAAGAAACCTTGAGAAGGAGGTGGTGTTGTGACTGAACAAAATAGCTAAGTTATTATTTATTTATTTTATTTTTTATTTTCTTATTTGGACTTACTATATAAAAAAGGAATATGGAAAAGTATTACATGGTATGTTACATGTCAGGGTGACATCACATAGTAGAGTCATATGATGAGTATAGGAAAGTAGTATATAGACCATGTAGTAGATATATAAGTAGTATACAGAAATTGAACAAGAACTTTATTAAGTTCTTTTTGTCAACTTAGACTAGGAGTGGAACTAAGTTATCTTGGCTACATTCTTATAGCTAGATGGTATCACAAATGGCCACTTACTGATTTGTGATTGATTTATTGTATAATCAAAGAGCTCAAAAAAGCAAAGTTAGACAAACAGCAAAAGATATTGTTAAGTCTGAGGTTTATCCCCAGACATATAGTTCTTAAATACATAATTGTGGTAGTCTGTGTACTAGGATAGTCTACCACATGATCACTACCTATTGTTCTACATATAGGAGTGCTATTGTTCTTATAATAGAGATAACCTAACCATCTTAGGGCAGTTCTTTGTTCTATTCAAGAACAGATAATAATCTATAGATAATAAATCAATGTTATGTACAAACATTGAAGACCTTGTATCTCTATGGAATCTTATTGCCTCAGGATCTATTTATAGCTAAAAGAAGCATATTGAAGAGAGCTTCACAATGGTTATTGAAGCAAATGATTATGTCAAGCAGTTCCTGAGATATTAGCAATTTAGTATTTGATGGCTTGGTAATTGCCAACTGATCTGCTGATAACTTGGTGAATACTAATTGCCTTGAGATGTTTTTGGTATTGTTTGAAAGGTCTTCTTAAGGGCTTTTAGTAGCCATTGAGATTATTAAAATTGGTTGAGTATTCCTAGAGTTATGGTCCAAATGAAGTTTGTAACAGATACTATTTTTACAAAATATATATTAAAATTATAGACAAAATAAGAACAGTAAGTACATAGTACATAGTATATAGTATATAGTACATAGATGTTTTGAATAGTTAGTATCTAAATTAAACTATTTTCTCAGCTACTAAAACCTTTGATTATCACTAAATTTTATCTTTTTAACAAAAACCAGTCTCTCTTGTATCTTTTACTTGTGTAACTTCATCTCACAAAAGTATCAAATCTAAAAAAGCCCCTATCAAAAAAGAAAAGTCTCAGATTAGTGGTCATCAAGCAAGCTCAGAATTTTACAGATGAAGATACTATCATGCTTGTGTATCTGATAGATAATCATAAGCCTATTGGTTATCAAGGATGGTTAGCACTTGAAAAGGAATATAATAAGTGGGCAAAAACCAATAGTTCAGTCTTATCTAGCTTGTTGATAAAGCTGGAGAAAAACCTACTAGAGATGAAGAATAACCTTTATTATATATTAGAATTTTCAGCATCAATTATAAATGCATTCAGAAAGGTAGCACTTTTCCAGTCAATAATAATGACACCAGATTTTCCAATATTTTTGATCAGAGAGACAAAGACAAGTTAAATATAGAGATTAAGAAAATAAAGAATAAGCAGAAGATACTACTTCCAATAACTACAGTAGTTAAAGGATTCAAGACTAATTCTTTGGTTAAACCAAAACTATATTGTAAATCAAACCTATTTACTCAAGTTACCAAAGCAATGTTAGTATTGGAATCATTTCTTGATCTAAACAAGACAAAGGAGTAGAATCAAGAGTGAACAGTCTATAAAATTGAAAAATTACAAGTTCAATTCTTATAGACAGAGATATAAGATCTTTGAATATAGTATATGAACTTACAAGAAAAGTATATGGATGCAGCATAGTATACTAATGTATTAGTACAAGGTTGTGAAAACTTAGGGCTCAATCAAGGTAGTTGTTCAAGAAAAACTCAATGGAGTTCTCTATTGGATTGTACTAGCTACTTATACAAATATCTATTGGTCTATATGCCTGTCTCCCACAATCACATAACCTTTACTATTACAAACTTCATTTGGACTATAACTCTAGGAATACTTGACCAAATATTTCAAAGCAATCAGTACTCACTGAGTTATTAGCAGATCAGTCAGCAATTACTAAGTCATCAAACACTAAATTACTAATATCTCAGGAACTGCTTAACATAATTGTTCACTTCAATAACTATTGTAAAGCTTTCTTTAATGCACTTTTTTTGGCCATGAATAGACCCCAAGACAATAAGATCCTATAGAGATAAAAGGTCCCCAATATTTGCACATGACACTAATCTTTATCTATAGATTATCATCTGTCCTTGAATAGGACAAAGAACTGTCCTAAAATAGTTAGGTTATCTCTATTATAAGAATAATAGTATTTCTATATGTAGAACAATAGGTAGTAATCATATAGTAGTCTGTGCATCAGAACAGACTACTACAATTATGTATTTAAGAACTGTATATCTAAGGATAAATCTCAAACTTAATAACATCTTTTGTTGCTTGTTTAACTTTGCTTTTTTGAGTCTTTTGAATATCAAATCTCTCAATTACAAATTAGTAAGTGGCCATTTGTAATACTTACTAATAACTATATATCTTACATAATCTTTCCCACTCTATTTATATCTTTCCCATATTATATTCCTGAATATTTCCTATTAAATTAATGAATGCATAAGAAATAGTTTCTTTTTTAAGACTTATCTTATAACATAATGTTTTACAGTACAAGCTGAACATATATTAAGTCTTAAATCAACACTAACATTATCAACATCATTACTCCTTCTCTTTAAGTAGCAATTCTCTTTTAAGCCCTCTTCTAACAAAAAATAGAAGTATTATTCTTGCAAAAGAGGTAAACACATCCCAAAAAATAGCAGTTGTAAGGGAATTATACCAAAGTCTACTCCTAATACACTAGTGGTGGTGTACCAGAGTGATCCTGCAACTAATTAAATTACAATTACCTTATATTTAATTAGTTGTCTACTCCTGCATTTCTGTCCCTGATGGCTGAGATATCCTGTAGTCAAGGGAACTTGTATATATAGTGTAGATTACCCTCTAAAAGTCTCATTCTATTCTCTGAGGTTTCTTCTAGAAGTGAGTTGTAATACATTCCAGACTTATATATATACTGAGGTTTCTTCTGGAGTTACTCTACTTTAGTTACTCTTATAGCAGTAGTATAGTGACTTAGCCTGAGATAACTTAATCATACTCCAAGTCCAAGTTGACAAGAAAAACTCAATGGAGTTTCCATTCAATTCTATATACTACTTATATTTATTACATAGTCTATGCACTACTTTTCCCACACTCATTATATAACTTTATTATATGATATCATTTGACTTTGTAATATATTATCCATAATATATCATGTGATACTTTCTCACACTCCTTCTTGTATAGTAAGTCCAAATAAGAAAAGAAAAGAAAAGAAAAATAAAATAATATCTTAGCTGTTTTGCCAAGTCATGACAAATAGTGTCAATGATAGTTCTTCTATAATGGTCTTTTCAAATTTGGATATAGAATACAGTATTTGTAAGAGAATTGCACTAAAGTCTACTTCTGACATACTAGTAGTAGTATACCAGAGCAACCCTACAACTAATTAAATTCCAATTATCTCATATTTAATTAGTTGTCCACTTCTACATTCCTGTCCCTGACTGCTGAGATATTCCATAGCTAGGGGAACTTGTATATAGTATAGATTACCCTCTAGGAGTCTTATTCTATTCTCTGAGAAATCTTCTGGAGGTAAGTTATAACATACTCTGGACTTGTATATATACTGAGAAATCTCCTAAAGTTACTCTACTCTAGTTGCCCTTATAGTATTTAACTCTAATATCAAGTAGTATTACATATCTACTATTTGTAAATGAAAGCAAAAAATACAATCTTGTCTACAAACCTGTCTAAATACTATATTATGTCAAACTTGTTCATTATCAGACACCCTCTATATTAGTATATAAGTATTTTGAATCTGATTTATACCAACCAAATATGTCTGAAGATTTACAAAATATATACAGGTTTTCAAGAGATGGTGCTGGTGCTTTGAGAAAGAGATATAGTTAGCTAAATAAACCTTGAATAATCCTCATTCCCCATTCTACAGTTTGCTAGTATGAAATTAATCATTGGTTAATAGTAAAAATATACTCCTGAGCAGCAGGATCAATTGAAACTTGCTGACTACTCTTTAGAGAAGCCCAAATTTTGTTTACAATAGATTAATTACCACAAGGAAATACTATATCTGAAATAAGATAAAATCCATTAGGTACAGATATATAAAGTTGTTGATAAATTGAATAGGTAATTTGTATATCATGCCAGCTTTTGAGTGCATTAAAAACAGCCATAAAAATATTTTCTAGTATAACAATCAGTTATTTTACTAATACAATACTCAATAAACTGACCATCTGGTAAAATTATTAATATTATGATCAGTTTTCTAGCTATTATATGTTGTATTTTCTATTTCAGGATTATAGAATGTTTGTACTGAAAGTGATAACCTATTGATTGTAGTTATATTGATGTAAGAGTAACCAAAGTAGAGTAGTCTCTAGGAGAATCTTTAGTAATATTCCACTCCTAAATATATTACAACTTACCTCTAGAAGAATCCTTAGAGTTTAGGATGGGGCTTCTGGGGGTGTACTCTACAATCTATATACTATTACAGTCTATCTGTCTCTGATTCTACAGTTCAGGAGCAAGAGTTGCCAAGTTAAGCAAGAGGCAATTAAATATTACATAGTAATATCTAATTAGATGCAGGGTCATTCCAGAAGGTTGGTCTAGTATTCTAGGGGTAATGCTGGTAGGGTTTTCTTATAATTAAGTTCTATTATAGTGATAAATATATGGTTTTTCTGGCTATGCCAAAGTTACTACCATGGTGTACTATTGTGAGAATCTAGAAGTAGCTCTTGTTGTTGTAAATAGAGACAGTTAAAGTTCTGGTATTGCTACTAAGCATTTTGTGTTTGAAGAACACAGTAGTAAACTATAAGAGCAGCTATATAATATACAAGCAGTATCTTGTCTTTAAAATAATTGAGAAGAGGACATGTTGTATATACAATGTGTTGAATGTATAATGTGACAGTGTGACATTATACCTAAAAAAAGTTTATAGAAATCAAATTTATTCTAAATTTTTTCAGACTGAAATTTTATATATATATTACATTCTTAGATTTTCTTAGATTCTTATAGAAAATTATCTACTACTAATATCTGTTTATAGCAGTCAATTGTCTATAAGTCTATTTGAGTATTCTTCTTTTATACTTTTTTTTTAGATTAGTTCTCTTTTAGATTGAAGTAGTATTTGTTCTTTGATCTTAATCTTTAGGAATCTTTATCAGTAGTCACTACTGATATTAGCCAGTTATAATTATTGAAAGTAATAATTCAGTCTTTTCATCCTCTCTCCTGAGCTCTTTTCTATTTATTATAAGCTGAATATCCAGTTATAACTGTTATCTCTAAGATAATTAGTCTTATAGTGATCATCTAGAAATAAGTCTTTCTCCTACTTGTCATGTTTTTATTTGTCACCTAAAGGGTTTATCATAATAGTATAAACTGAAGGCAAGGTTATTCTACTTCTTTGTTATTATTAACACTCACTCCAGACATTTACAATATATCTAGACTTGAGATATCATAACTTAGCCAAATAGCTCAGTCAATATTTATTTTTATTTATTTTTCATTTCTTTTGATTAGATAATTAATGGACACATAAGATAGTATGACTCAAAAGAGTTATATGGAACTTGGTAAATAGTTGTAAATACCAAATATATATTAGTATAGGATAATTAAATAGAAATTCTCTTAAGTTCTTCTTGTTAACTCACACTAGGAGTGTAGTTAAGTTATCTTAGGCTAAGTTACCATAGAAAAGTAATATGATCTTATTCTTCAATTACTTAGCTTAGGGTTTTAAATCTTGTATATATGCTTATTTATTTCTTTTAGTAATATACTTATAATTTCTACTTCTTTTCTATGTTTACTCTCTAGACTCTAGAGTGCACTTTCATTTATTCCTACTTCTATTCTATTCTAGATATACTCTGGTACTGGATTTGTTATACTGATAAAAAAATAATTCTAGTCCTAAGCCCAAAGAGAGGTACAGCTAAGGTAAACAGTATGGTAAGTATTGTAAATGAGATACAGTATCACAGGGTATTATTATAGTATGATAACATAATTCTAGTAAATTATGATACCCAGGAGTTAAAACAATACTTATAAAAGGACCCTACCAATGGTATCCCTTAAATACTAGTTTAACTCTCTAGAATAACTCTATGACTGATTAAATATTACTATGTAATATTAAATTACTTTTAGTCCACTCCTAAAACTCCTGACTCTAATAACTAGGATTGTAGAAACAGGAACATATAACTAGCAGATGTATATATAATGTAAAGTATCTTTCTAGGAGTTTTGTAGTAACTTAGCCTGAGATGACTTAATCATACTCCTAGTCTGAGTTGACAAGAAAAACTCAATAGAGTTTCCATTTGATTATTGTATACTACTTGTACACATTTTGTATTTACTCTTGTTTGGAGATAAGTTGTAATCTATTATTTGAAGTATAATCTTAACTAAGGATTCTCCTAGAGAACTCTATTTTAGTCACTCTTATAAAAGATTAGAATCTCTCAATAAAGTTTTAAATAGCTATAATAGATGGCCATTGTCAGATTTTTTACAAAATCCAAAGATATAGTGCTAATTATATTAATAGTTTGAGGCTAAAAAGGAAGTATTTTCTTATGTCTAAGGTAATACTAGTAATTATATAATAATCAAGTAATATTAATTAGAAATCAATTGCTGTAGGCTCTGACAGCTAGTCCTAGGTTATATTTCTTTGCCTACTTTAACCCTTTATATACTTTGTTTCTAAATATCTCTTTCTATAGATATTTCCCAGAACATAGTTGGTACTCTGGGCTTTCTGCACCACCACCTATAGAAGTTTACTGAATGACAAAACATCTCCAAAAACAACATTAATATTGCTCTTGCTACTCTGACTGCTTAACTATAATAGCTTATATAGCTAGTCTTGAACTTCTCTTGAACCTCTGTCATAAATACTTCTCTACTACCTATACTACCACTCTCTCTATTGCCTTCTCTTGCATCCACCTCTTCTTATTTGCAAGTTTAGCCAAAACTCCTCTTGCTTCTAGACTTCAATAGAGAACATAACTATAGACAAATATTTCTCAACTCCTGTTCTCTGTATATTGTAAGGGCAACCAAAGTGAAGTGGACTCAAGGAGAATCCTTAGTATTATTATAGTTTGTAAAATCTGTTACAACTTACCTTTAGAAAAATCCTCAGAGATTAGAATAAGGCTCTTGGGATATACTTTATAATATATATACTACTACAGTCTGTCTATTCCTGATCCTATAGTCCTATCAGCTAGGATCAGGAGTTGCCAAGTTGAGCTAGAGGTAATTCAATATTATATAGTAATATTTAATTAGATGTAAGATTGCTCTAGAAGATTGGTCTAGTATTCCAGAAATAGCATTGGTAGAGTTCTCTTATATACATATGGCTGGTTCTAGATCAGTTTGACTTAGAATCTTCTAGATACTAATATTCTTTAAAAGTGAATATGCTGTAAAATGGTCCAAAAACCTCTTTTATCAGAAAACAGATACTAGTATCTTTCTTCTTTAGGTCTAGTTAACTTTTGAATAGCATTTCCAGACTTAATTTTTTTCTGTCAATACAGAGGTAAATACTATCAATACTCTGGAAGGCTTCTCTTACTATTAGAATAACCAGATAGTAGAGGACTATCTAGACTTCTTTTAATCTCTTATCTTTAATACTAGCTATACTAATCTCCAGACCTTGGTTATCAAGTTTTAGAGAAAACTAAGGGTCAGCATTCAAAATCAGATCATAACTATGCTAGTAGACCACCCTAGCAACATAGACTTAGAAGCTTAGTATGAGATTACTAGAAGAATTGACTAAGTTTGTCTAGTAAATAAGGCCTTCTAGTCTAACCAACAATTACTATCTCTTAGATTTGCTTTCATGTGTTTTTCTTCTCTGTTAGTTATTTGCCCTCTTTCTCTAGTAGTTTCCTCTCTGCTGGTCTCACTCCCATTACCTTTCTCTAAATTTGCTCTCCCCAGCTTTATCAATAGTTATAGATGTTAATGTTATTCAGAAATTGTACCTCTTGCCTCCAAAAGGCTGTTATTGCTGTGGAGATATCAACTACTTGGCAAAGAACTATCACTACTGCCTGGATATCAGGCTACTGACAATAGATCTACTGTCCCTCAAAGACTCTGTTTTGGAAGAAGAGAAATCTCTAATCAAAAAGGATTTTGTATAGAGTAGCTGGCAAAAAGTGCACCCTAGCCATCTCTAGTAAATAGGTTTAGTATATTTGGCATAGAAGAAAGTAATACAAGTATAGTATTACAACCTAGATGGCTTAACTCAGATTTACAAGAAAAGGAGCTTTTAAGACAAAGAGTAGAGAAGAGTTTAATTAGTTTGAGTATGAAATAATACTATATAAATTGTCTGTCTATATAGCTTCTGTATAAGGATTTGGTAATATATGATTACTCTGTCCTTAGTAAAAAGTCTAAGAAAAAATAAATAAATTATAGAACAAGAAAAGAGTACGTTATATTAATAGTACATATGGTTTAAGAAGTTAAAGACAGTTAATATAAGAGCAACTAGAGCAAAGTAACTCTAGGAGAAACCTCACTCTATAAATATACTCTAGAGAACATTACAGCTTATCTCCAGAAAAAGCCTCAGAGAATAGGACAAGGCTTCTGGAGGGGTATTCTATACTATATATACAAGTCTATTTATCTTGGAATATTTTAATGGTTAGAGTAATGTCACAAACTTCATTCAGACCATAACTCCAGGAATACTTGACCAATTTTGACGATCTAAATGGCCACCAAAAGGCCTTGAAAAGATCTTTCAAAAAGTACCAAAAATGTCTCAAGGTGATTAGTATTCACCAAATTATCAGTAGATCAGTCTGTAATTACCAAGTCACCAGACACTAAATTACTGATATCTCATGAACTGCTTAATGTAATCATTTGCTTCAATGACCATCATGAAGCTCTCTTCAATGTGCTTCTTTTGGCTATAAATAAATCCCAAGGCAATAAGATCCCATGGAGATACAAGGTCCTCAATATTTGTATATAATACTAATCTTTACCTATAGATTACTATCTGTCCTTAAATAGAACAAAGAACTGTCCTAAGACAGTTAGGTTATCTCTATTTTAAGAACAATAGCACTCCTATATGTAGAATAATAGATAGTGATCATGTGATAGGCTGTCCTTGTGTACAGACCACCACAATTATATATTTAAGAACTGTATATCTAGAGATAAACCTTAAACTTAACAATATCTTTTGTTGTTTGTCTAACTTTACTTTTTTGAGTACTTTGATTATGAAATCAACCAATCACAAATTAGTAAGTGGCCATTTGTAATATAAATAGTATAAAAAGGTTTATGTAATATATATATAGTTCTTAGTAAGAGTTATATAATTGTAGTATCACAAATGGCCATTTACTGATTTGTGAGTTGATGATTTAATAATCAAAAAGCTTAAAAAAGCAAAGTTTAGACAATAGCAAAAGATGTTGTTAAGTCTGAGATTTATCCTTAGACATACAGTCCTTAAATACATAATTGTGGTAGTCTATGCACCAGAACAGCCTACTACATGATCATTATCTATTGTTCTACATATAGGAGTGCTATTGTTCTTATAATAGAAATAACCTAACCATCTTAGGGCAGTTCTTTGTTCTATTCAAGAACAGATAATAATCTATGAATAAAGATTAGTATCATATGCAAACATTGAGAACCTTGTATCTCCATGGGATCTTATTGCCTTGGGATCTATTTATAGCAAAAAAAGCACATTGAAGAGAGCTTCACAATGGTTATTGAAGTGAATGATTACATTAAGTGGTTTCCAAGATATCGGCAATTTAGTGTCTGGTAACTTGGTGATCACTGACTGATCTACTGATAACTCGGTGAATACTGATCGCTTTGAGATATTTCTGGTGCCTTTGGAAAGGTTTTCTTAAGGGCTTTTGGTGGCCACTTAGATCATTGAAATTGGTCAAGTATTCCTAGAGTTATGGCCCAAATGAAGTTTGTGATATATAAAAGATAAGTATATAGACCAACAGATATTTGTATAAGTAGCTACTGGAATCTAACAAAGAACTCTATTGAATTCTTTCTGAACAATCACCTTGATTGAGCTCTAAGTCTTTATAACTATATACTAATATGATCATTGAGACATAACATTATTATAATAGAAAGCAAACTCCCCAAAGTTCTGTCTGTTTTTCAGAGCACTTCTAGAGAGGAGTTTTATTATAGATATATTATGAAATTCTCTGGACTATTTCTATGAGGTCTAGATAGTGGTGGTCACAGCTACTACTCTGCTACTTGAGTAGTATACATGAGTCTATAACTATCATAATATAGCCAAAACATATAGTATAACTATTGGGTTGAGCTAACCCTAGGACTAAGTTGTTTTTTATTTAGGATAAACAAAGAGAACTTAATAGAGTTCCTTTTAGATTTGGGCTATTACTTATATCTTTTATATATGGTCTGTACTACTAACCCTAATCTACTAATGATCTAATAGAATTTACTAGAATATTTCTTGACATGTGACCTATGTGATATAACTGATCATGTGACTCCTCTATTATCTAATTATAAGAAAAGAAAAGTAAAAGATAAAAGAATTAAAAAAATAAAAGTTACTATAGCCAAGATAACTTATAACAAAACAGCTAAGTTATTATTTATTTTCTTTTTCTTTTAATTAGGTGATTGGTAAATATATGAGAGAAAACAACTTAGAAGAGATGCATGGGACTTTGTAAATACAAGTAAATACAAAATGTATATAAGTAGTATACAATAATCAAATAGAAACTATATTGAGTTTTCCTTGTCAACTTAGGCTAGGAGTAGTTCTAAGACATCTCAGTCTAAGTTCTTACAATGACTGGGTATCTAGTAGTTATATCTAAGGAGTTAAACTTGCTTCTTAAGCTGAATTATAGTATAGTTTTTATGACAAGAATTACTTATATTGCCTAAAAAGACTATCTAGCATAACATTGGAGAACTGGACTAATGTTCAGGTCTTCTTAGAGTTTGTTAACTTTTACAAACAGTTTATACAAGACTTTTCAGCTATGGCATACTCTCTCTTTGACCTCACCTACTCTGATCAAGTCTAGACATAAACTGATAAGGAATAAAAGGCTTTTAATGCTCTAAAGATAGTGGTGACTGTAGCAACTTAGTCTAAGATAATTTAATTACATTCCTAGCTCAAGTTGACAAGAAGAACTTAATAGAGTTTTTATTTAATTGTCTTATATTACTTATACACATTTAGTAATTACAATTGTTTACCAAGTCCCATATATCTCTTTTGAATCATGCTGTCTTGTATGTCTGTTAATTACCTAATCAAAAGAAATTAAAAAAATGAAAATAAATATTGACTTGACTATTTTGGCTAAGTTATAATAGTGATCTCCATTCTAGTGTTAGTATTTCCATAAAACTTGAACTTCTTTAGAATTGAGACCAATAGCTTAGACTTTGCTACTGGAGCAGTTGTAAGGGGACATCCTAGGATTATACTTAGTGAGTGTTGATAAATCTATTTTTATCTAGGATTTGGATCTTTTAGTACATATCTAATCTTCTCTGTCTCTCTTTGGTCTAGTTTGTACTTGGTTGATAGTCTATAACTATATTAGGATATTTGGTATTGTTATATTAGTGCTTATGTAATTGTACATAGACTACCTCTAGTAGTATATATAGGAGCCTGTATCAGTAGATTTACCCTTATTCAAATATTACTCTAGCTTCTAGAATTCTTATTAGCTTTCTAGTATGACCTCTAGCCTTGAGTCTAATATTGCCCTTACAGCAGTCTTGTTACAACAGTTGTCCATAGATGGTAAGTGGTATCCAGTGGCCTTCTATAGCAAGTTCTTGTTTCCAGTTAAGTAAAACTACAAAATCTATGATAAGAAGATATTAGCTATTATCCAAGTTCTAGAAGAGTAGAGATACTCTCTTAAAGGAGCAGCTCATCTGGTAGAGATCTAGATGGACTACAAAAATACTATATAATAGTATTATGCTATAAGCAAATTTTGTATGAAAAGTAATATTTGATATACTTTATAATGACAGATTCTTGAGAAGAATTTGCTCTAGAACCTATTATATATATATTCTTAGGCAGAAGTAGAGTTGATGACCAGTCTAGAACAATACCAAAAGTAGACATAGCTTACTACTAAGACTCAAGAGACAAGAGCAATAAGCTGACATCAGGTTATAAGAATATCTCTGATAAAACTGCAATCTAGAACTACTTATAGATAATCATAGTTCAATATTGTTACAGGATCTCTGTTCTATCTTGACTGGTCAAAAAGAGCAAACTTAGAACCAGAGATAAAACTTACAAATAAGCATTGATTTTATCAGTACCACTTTATTTTCAGATAAGATATATTGGTTATCACTCAGTATCATGACTTGGCAAAATGGCTAAGTCATTATTTACTTTACTTTACTTTACTTTTTTTATTTGGACTTACTATACAAGAAAGGAGTATAGGAAAGTGTCACATGACAGGATGTCACAGTGTCACATCATATGATAGAGTTATATATGATGAGTATAGGAGAGTAGTATACAGACTATGTAGTAGTTGTATAAGTAATATATAGAATCTAATAGAAACTTTATTGAGTTCTTCTTGTCAACTTGGACTTGGAGTGTAATTAAGTCATCTCAGGCTAAGTTGCTATACTCAGAAGGGTACAATCTCTTAGTTGAAGTTACTAGATACTTGATAGATAGTCGGAACACTAACTAAGTTCAGAGAGAAGAAAAATGAATAAACTAAAAAGGAGAAAGAAAGTTCTAAAAGAACTACATCTTGAGTATGTGTTATCTTTGATGGGAAGATTCTAGGAGAAGGATACATCATCTTAGAAGTTGAAGACTTAGTATAAGAGAGAAATTAGATTGAAACCAAAAGTAGTAATAATTTTTATTATTATTTTATTTCATTGAGTCTCTGTAATTTGTAATATTTAATATATAGTTCTAGGAGCAGATAGAATGGCAACAAGAAATTATCTTGGTATATGCCTCTATCTCTATTACCTCTGGAATTGTTTGAACATGGTATATTTTAAGTGATAACTTTGGAACCAATATAGTGTTAGGATCAAAACATAGAATATATCAAGACTTAATCTAAAACCAAATTGCAGATTCAACTCAGGCAGACTTTAAAGAGGACAGTGAGCTAAAAAAGCTTGGCTAGATGCATACTTGAATTGCATTACATCCATAAGGTTTGGTATTGGAGATATAGACAAGAGAGCAACTGAGTATAAAGTCTAGGGGAATTAACTAACTGTATTTTCTAGAGGAGCTTTTGTCACAGTATATAAAGATTGATACCTTAGAGAGGATATATGATATAGATCTAGAGCAACCTCATACTTGTTTGACACCAAATAACAATAAAACTTATATAAAGCTGCATATAATTTCTAATATCCCTATTTAATCTCCCATTTCAATTTCATCCTCTCAAACCTTTAGTATACAACTGGGAGCTAGTATTATGCCTTATTGTCTGTTCCAGTGAGCAATTCCTTTTTGCATTCTTTCAGTATGTTCAATATAATGAAGCTGTCTGTGACTCTGGATGATCTTATACCAGAATAGAAATCAAAACCCCTGCCATCACTAATTATCATTGATGGAGAAAAGAAATAGGAAGCAGAGGAAATTCTGAATAGTTACTGGTATTGGAGAAGGTTTCAGTTCTTGGTAAAATGGAAAAAATACAGTAGAGAGCATAACTCTTAGGAGATAGTCTCTGATATTTCTGCTCCTGATCTCATTATAGAGTTTTATCACAAGTATCCTACCACTCCTAGGTACATTTACTACATGGACTTTAATATAATTTTTAAGTCTAGAACAATTACTTTGAGATATAACAATCTTAAAGAGAGGAAAGTATAGTACTGGAGAGAGGAAAAAGCAAAGAGTATAAGAGCAACCAGAGTGGAGTAACTCCAGGAGATTCCTCAGTATATAAACAAAGTTTGGAGTATATTACAACTTATCTCCAAAAGATTCCTTAGAGAATAGAATAAAACTCTGAGAGAATAATCTATACTATATATACAAGTTCCTCTAGTTATGGAACATCTCAGTGGTCAGGGACAGAAATACAGGAGAGGGCAACTAATTAAATGTGAAATAATTGGAATTTAATTAGTTACAGGGTTGCTCTGGTATGCTACTTACTAGTGTGTCAGGAGTGGACTTTGGTATAGTCCCCTTACAAGGAGGGGAGAGATGACAAGAGTACAGTATATGAAGTGTAGAAAAAGGGATACAATAGAAAAAAGAGTACCAGAATGAGAAAGGAGGGAAATCCTATATCTAGAATGTAAGACAGGAAAGAAAAAACTGTAGTAGAACTAAAGAGTAGTGGTGTGTCCCATAGAGGAAAAAGTGCAGCAGAGCAATATATAGACAAAAGTTCTAAAAAGTACAGCAACAAGAGAGGATAATCAAAGGGATATTAGAAGAACATTCAAAATGTTAAGAGAAGTATGGCTAAACATTGGAGTAGAGAAAGTAGATATACATGAAGGCATAATGGTAAAAGTGCTCTTAAATAATGGTATAACAGAGATGTTTATAGACAGAAAGATAGTAGCAAGGAATAGATTTAAGCTATAGAAGTTAGAAAGACCCATAGTAGTGAAGAACATAAATAGTATGAATAATGGCAAAAAAGCAATTACATACCAGGTAGAGGTGAATATGTACTATAAAAGTTTCATAGAAAAAATAAGAATGAATATATATAATTTGGGGAGAACAGATATTATACTAGGTATGCTATGGTTGCAAGTATACAACTCTGAGATAAATTGAAAGACAGAGAAAGTTAAAATGACAAAATGCCTACTAATCTATGGAAGGAGTATAGTAGTAAAAGAAGATATAGAGAAAAGGAGAAAAGTAGGGAGAAGAATCAGAACAATAGAAAAATTGGATAGAGATGAATGGAAAATGTTAATGAAGGAGAAATTTGATAATGAAGTTGAATTATATAAGAAAAAAGTAAAAAAGATGGTGTCCCAGAGATTTCACAAGTAACTTAAAGTATTTAGGAAAGCAAAGTCAAAAAGGATGCTAGTAAGAAAACCTTGGGACTATACAATAAATCTAAGAGAAGATTTTATGCCAAGAACAAGAAGGACATATTTAATGTCAAGAAAAGAAAAAGAGAAATATTAGGACCAATAAAACTTTGCAAGAAAATTTTGCTAGCAAAGATATGGATTTAACCTTAAGGGGTGAACCAGTCTCTATACTGACCCTCAGTCAACCTTTATCTTATTAATAGAAAGTTCAGATAGAAGGAAAGGACAGAGATTAGAAAGTTCAAGAGTTTAGTGAAGTTTTGCCTATGAGAGAACAAAGCTAGTATATACTGATTAATTTGGATATACTACAGATATGCTGACTAATCTGTCTAGGATCCTCTACTAGATTTGGAGATTACAACTAAAAGTGTAACAGAAAGTAAGAAAATTTATAGAGGAGCAGTTGAGAAAAAGATATATTAGACTCTCAAAGTCATCCTAGACTTCACCAGTATTCTTCATAGGGAAAAAGAATAGAAAAAAAAGAATGGTATAGAATTATTGATATCTGAATAAAGAGATAGTCAAGGACAACTATCTATTACTATTGATTTTGGACTTGATTAATACTATGGGTATAAAGAAAGTGTTTACAAAGATAAATCTGAGGTAGGGGTATAATAATGTATAAATAAAGAAAGAGGATGAATGGAAGACTGTATTCACTATATATCTAAAGGTATATAAACTTACAATTATATTTTTTGGTTTCATATACTTGTCAGCAACTTTCCAGGCAATGATAAATGATATTCTTAGAGACTTTATTGATACTGGAAATGTAGTAGCATTTATGGATGATATATTGGTAGGAACAGAGGATGAAAAGAAGTATGAGGAGATAGTAGAGAAAGTGTTAAAGAGAATAAAAGAGAACAACCTCTATATAAAGCCAGAAAAATACATTTGAAAAGTCAAAGAAATTGACTTCCTTGGACTGATAATAGAGGCAGAAGGAATTAAGATGCAGAAAGAGAAAGTGGTAGAAGTTCTTGAATGACCTAGACATAAGACAGTCAAAGATATACCAGAAGTTTCTAGGATTGGCAAATTACTACAGGTAATTTGTAAAATATTTTGCTAAGTTAGCCAAACTGTTGCACAAATTGGTCAGGAAAAATGAAAAGTAGAATTGAGGAGAGGAGCAGAAAGTGATGTTCAAGGAATTAAAAAGGATGTTTACAATAAGACCAGTGCTAGTAGTGCCTGACTTGGACAAGGAAATAAGAGACAGATGTATCAGAGCATGTAACAGAAGGAGTATTATTGATAAAGTATAAGGACAAAAAGTGGAGACCAGTAGTTTTTATCTCAAAGTCATTGAACAAAGCAGAAAGGAATTACAAAATTCATGATAGAGAGATATTAGTGGTCATTAGATGTCTAGAGGAGTAAAGGTATTTACTAGAAGGTATATGAGACAGATTTGAGATCTGGAATGATTATAAAAATCTCAAATATTTCATAAACAGTCAGAAGTTAGACAGATGTTATGAGATAACTCCCAAAAAGGAAACTATTTCTTGCATATTCACCAACTTGATAAGAAACATCCAAGAATACAATACAGGAAAGATATAAATAGCATGGGAAGGATTATGTAAGATCTAGATAGTTCTTAGTAAAGGTCATATGATTGTAGAAAACAAGTATATAGACCAACCAATATTTGTCTAAGTATTTAGTAGAATCCAATAGAGAACTCTATTGAGTTTTCCTGAACAACTACCTTGGTTGAGCTCTAAGTTCTCACAACTGCACACTAACAACAGAAGACAAGTATAATAGACTTTATATTTATCAAGGTTTGACTTTTACCTGAAACATATGCCAGGAACCAGTATAGAATAAGTTAACAGCCTAAGTAGATGACTAGACTGGTGTGGAGAGAGATAATAGAGATAGAGTATTAGTAAAAAAGAAATGGTTAGAAGTAAGAGTGATACTGGTAATGGAAGTTGTAATTAAAAAAGTAGATCTGCTAGAGAAAATTAGAAAGTTAAAAGCAAAAGATAATAAAGTGATAAAAGTAGTAGAGAAAATAAAGTAAGCAGAAGTGAAGATGTTAAGAAATAAAGAATGGAGATAAGAGAATAGTCTAATATTGAGAGATAGAAAGGTATATGTACTATAAAATAAAAAGTTAAGGGCAGAAGTAATCTAGCTATACCATGACATACTAGTAGAAGAATATGGAGGATAGTGGAAGACAATGGAATTGGTCAATAGAAACTTTTGGTGGCCAAGAGTAATAAAGGAAGTCAAGAAGTATATAGAATCCTATAATACATACTAAAGAAACAAAAACCATACAGAGACACTAATAGGAAAGTTAATATCTAATATAGTACTAGAAAAACCCTGGAGTTATATATGTCAGTAACTAACTTAAGAACCTTAAGTTAGGGTTTAACTCAAGATAGTTCTTTAGGGTTAGAAAAGAACTTGATAGAATTTTTGCTTAATTTGTCACAAACTTCATTTGGACCATAACTCTAGGAATACTCAACCAATTTTAACAATCTAAATGGCCACCAAAAGCCCTTAAGAAGACCTTTCAAAAGGTACCAAAAACATCTCAAGACAATCAGTATTCACCAAGTTATCAGCAGATCAGTCTACAATTACCAAGTTACTAGATACTAAATCACTGATATCTTGGGAACTACTTAACATAATCATTTGCTTCAATAACTATTATAAAGCTCTCTTCAATGTACTTTTTTCAGCTATGAATAGAACCAAAGACAATAAAATCCCATAAAGATACAAGGTTTTCAATATTTGTATATAATACTAATTTTTATTTATAGATTATCATCTGTCCTTAAATAGAACAAAGAACTGCCCTAAGACAATTAGGTTATCTTTATTTCAAGAACAATAGCACTCTTATATGTAGAATAATAGGTAGTGATCATGTAGTAGGCTGTCCTTGTATACAGACCACCATAATCATATATTTAAGGACTGTATATCTGAGAATAAACCTCAGACTTAATATCTTTTGCTACTGTCTAAACTTTGCTTTTTTAAGCCTTTTGATTATTAAATCATTAATTCACAAATCAGTAAGTAGTCCATTGTAATACAATTGCAGTCTACTATATATACAAATACAATATTTGTTCTTGTATAAACTATAAGCTATTTATCAGCTACTAGTTCAACTCCAGTCTATATTCAATCTATTTATAGTACTTTGTCATAGTCAGGGCAACTCATGATAATATAATAGTAGATTTTATTATAAAGTTACCACTAGTACAGGGATATGATGCAATCCTGGTAGTATATGATAGGATAATGAAAATAGTATACTTTGCATCTACTACAGAAAAGACTTTGGTAGAGGAAGTGGCAAGACTATTCTAGAATAACATCTAGAAATTACATAGATTACCAGAAAGTATTATACCAGATAAAGGAGCACAGTTTGTAGCAGGAGTGAGAAGAGAGTTGAATCAAATGTTGGAGATCAATACCAAATTGTCAACAGCTTACCATTTATAAGTAAATAGTCAGATGGAAAGAATAAATCAAGAACTGGAACAGTACTTGAGAATGTTTATTGATTTTTGTCAAGAGCAGTAGCTAGACTGGTTAGCAATGGTAGAGTTTGTATATAACAATAAAGTACAAACAAGTACAAGAGTATCACTATTCAAGGTAAACAGTGGACAGGAACTACATATGGGATTTGAGATAAAAAAAAAGAGAAAGTTCAAAAGAGCAAAAGAGTTTGCAAAGAGGATAAAGGAAGTATATAAGAAAGTAGAAGTGGTACTGAAAAAGAGTCAAAAAGAAATAAGAAAATATGCTGATAGAAAAGAAGTGAGCCAGAGGAGTACAGAGTGAACTATTGGGTACTCTTGAGCACAAAAGATCTTAAGTTCCAAATAAAGAGAAAATGTTTAGAAAAATTGATGGAGTGATTTGTGGGTCCTTATAAGATAAAAAGGATCATATCAACAAATGCAATTGAACTAGAGTTACCAAGTACAATAAAAATACATCTAGTAGTAAATATCAGTGTTATAAAGTTCATTCAGACCATAACTCTAGAAATACTCAACTGATTTTGATGATCTCAATGGCCACTAAAAGTCCTTTAGAAGATCTTTCAAACAATACCAAAAATATCTCAAAATGATAGGTACCTGGTCTGATAGAAGAGATATATAGTGGAAAAAGATACTTAGAAACCAAGGGAGAACTTAGAGGATGCAAGAGACCTTGTTGAAAGATTTGAAGAAGAATATAGAGAAGAGTAAAGATAGGCAAGGAAAGAAGATTATAAAGAGTTTCATAGAGGAGAATTACCAGGAAGGTATATAGCAAAGACATTATATGGATGGGATAATAAGAGGTTTGATCAGAAATATTGAGGACAATTAGAAAGAAATTAAAGACATTGAAAGAGAGTATAATAGAAAAGAAGAAGAACATTGGAAATGATTTAGGAGAAACAAGAACAAGAACAAGAAATAGAGAGACTAAGGATAGAAGAGTGGAATAAAGAAGATGAAATAGACAACCTACAAGACCTATACAATGAATTATAAAGCCCTTGGGACAAGGACCTTGTAAGGGGATGGTACAATCCCTGACTACTCTAGTATTAGTAAAGAGAGCAGACTTAGAGTCAGAACAGTGAATAGCCCAGGAGTTCCAATCAATGTTGAAGTAAGGTATTCTACTGTATATCCACTAGTATATATATCTATACTAGCCAGTCTGTGCACATTGCCAAGGGAACATATGACTCATACATTACTAACTATATTACCTTATAAGACTACCTAGTACTAATGGGACAATGAGAACAAGAGAGAAGGGTTTATAGAGAAAGTAGCTGTATGGATCATAGAGTAAGCTAGATATTACTCACCCATACCAATACATTACTAAGCTCTTCTAGATATGACCACTGAAGTGTTCCCTTACAGACCTTCAAGAGAGAGGTACTGTCATAAGTCATCTCAACTATAACCAAGGATATGTATTTATAGAATGACAGACAAGGGAATCAAACTGGCAGCCTCTTGGCTGGTTGTAGAATACCATCAATGTAAATGAGAGCAAATAGTGTACTTGTATAAGTAGCTAGCACAATTGATTGAGAACTCCATCAAGTTCTCTTTGTAACCCTCAAAAACTTAGCTGCTGAGTCAACTCAACTTGAGTTGTACAACAAATTGAACTAGAGTCTATCTAACAATAAATACATTACTTTTATATCTAGGACTAGTGTACTAGAATGTTTGTTGTACTCATAGACTAATAGAATGTTAGAAACAGATAGAACTATCTAGAAAGTCCTATAGCAGTGTTCATCGGCTGAACTCAGCTTGCTTACTGAGGTACATCCTAGAATGTTCTACAGGTTCTGGAATCCTCAGCTAATAACAAGCTTAATAAAGCATACCAGGACATCGAGCACAAAGGGACAGACAAATTTCTACAACCTCACAATGTATTTTGCGGAGCCGGCTTTTCAACCATACTGTCAGACTCAGTTCCCGTGCGCGAGGTCTGCTTTGCCTCGAAATCCGGACAATTATCTTCCGCCCCCGTGTGCCCCAGCAGCTTGCGGATCCAGAATGGTAAAATGCTACCAGGGGATGACCCATCTTTCTGAATTCTCATAATTATTAGGAACGATCCTTCCTCCTGAAATCTTGCGAAGGAAGAAGGAAATTCCACTGAGCAAGATGTATGAAATGACACCTGCGATGGCTCCATATGCGATGCTGTTCAAAAGACAAGGTGAGTTGAAAGAATGAGCGATAAGACAGACTAGACAGACTTGTAGGTAAGGGGAATGATGATGAGAGTGAGGAAGGCGGGAGCGGCGTCGCCAAGGTAGTCCCAGTTAATTTCAACAACACTTTAGAATCTCGTGATAAGCATATACGTACATCGTATATCGTAGCCTGAAGAAACAGAACTCACTCGCGAATCATGAGAGAACCAACAATGACAAGGGCACTTCTTGTTGCCCAAAATGGGATAGAAGCGAAGATAGGGAAGAAGAATACAAAAATGAAGAACATGAATCCAGTTGTCACTGCTGTGAGACCTGTCTTGCCACCCTCTTTTACTTTCATGAGTTGAGGCATTTACAAGTCGAAAGCTAGAAAGACGCACAACCGATACCAGTTGCACTTTCAACTTATGCTGTAACGGGACTAGTACCCATGAGAGCACCCATGTTGATACTGAAGGCATCAATGCGATAGGCGATGGTGGAATTTTGAAAGTCAAGTGTGACAGGATCACGAAGGCCAGCAAATTGGACCATGAAGTATAGTGTGCCGGTGGTGTTTTTCAAGTCCGATGAGCCAAATTCGTCCGTCATGCTAATCAGACATACCGAGGATATCGACATAAAAGAACGTGATAAGAGCATACCAGACGTGACCTTTTCCATAAGCATACTAGGTACCTGCATCAGGTGGACACATTTGGTAGCGTAGGAAGAAACTCACGTCAATGGCGTTGCCGATTTTGTTGATGGGATGGAACGTAACAACTTTTATGAAGAAGTCAAACCTGTGGTCACCAAGCTCGGTGTGAGGGGAGTAGGAGACAGCTGTTGACCTGGCCAAGAGGTGATCGCCACGATGAGAATGCCGATTAGAATGATAAAGTAAAACTCTCACCCCTCCGGAAAGACTAATGCTAGTGCTTCACGATAAGGAACGATCCCAGATCCGTGAAATCCAACCACTGAATAGGAGGACTAGACCGTGAGCGCGTTATTTGTAACACAGCTATACCGGAAGAGTAAAGCTACTCACATAGGCATTGAGTCCCAACCCTGGGACGAGCTCTATGGGGAGATTGAAAAGAGCCCCCATAAGGAAGGAGAGAGCTGCGATTGCGGCAGCTGTGATGGTTAGTCTTGGCAAATTTCATTCTGACATGAAAGATAGCTGGAATCGAAGACGCAAAGATCTCTGGTGCACATGCAGGTTCCACCTGTATCAGAAAGGATCACAGCATTGACAGAGATCTGCCACACATTCATGATTGATAAAAAAAAGGTAGAGACGAACGATGTAGACCATGTTAAACTATCATATTCCGAATGGACTAGTTTCAAAACTGCTCACCCATGTCGTGAGACCTGCACGAAGTTCAGTCTGTGACAGTCGGTGAGGATGACAACCAGAATTTATCAAAACAGAATGCACACCGTGAAACGTAAACCACTACTACGTTTCTTGAGCTTTCCACAGCCTTCCAGCATAAACCACTTTCCAACAAACGACCGCGCAACCTTCGATTTTAGACCAACATCAGTCAGCACAAGGGGAAAGGGCATTACCGCATTATCGACTTTGGTAAACCATGGCTTTGGAAAATTAGAATCAAGCACTGCAGCTGGCTATCGAGCGCAAGAAGTTTTGGCCAGCTTTCGGTGATCGTGATTCCGGCTAGGAGCAATCATTTTAGCAGCTCGCATTGCAGCAATGTGGAGTTGCAAATCTCGATAATTTGTCTAAGAGTCTCGGAAGGTGCACTTGTCGATTTGAAATGAGGCTGACCATCGAATTAGCTATTAGTTCGAGGCTCTCGGAACGGATGGCCGTACTATTATTCCCATCCGGAAAATTTCCCATGTGGTACTTGAATAACACATTCACATTCCTTCGCATCGCCGAGTCTTTCAGCAGACCAGTGTACACATCCAGGGGACTGTGACACTTCCAGGGAAACCCAAGTAGAATCCACCGTAGTTTCCTGTAGTTCAGTCGTTGCGGTCTTTGGGTTAGAAGATGAAACAAACAACCATTTGAATGTCGCGCCAATCAACTGCTGTCAAGATCACCTCTCTGTCTTTAAGGGACAGTCAGCAAAGCGGATATACAGTGAGTCGACAATCTCATTTTTGATCACTCCGGTTTCAGGCATCCTGGCCAGTGTTTTTTTTTGTATCTACAATTTGTTACACGGTGCTCGATCGCAGTCCGTGATCCTGGCCAGTGTTGAAAGACGAGACGCATACAAGATGACTAATCAAGTGATATAAATAAATAGTACATTCCTTAGATACAACGACACACTAAATTAGTAGTATGACACTAAATTCCTACCCTTACAACCTAGAAATAGATACTCGGATAGGTATATAAGGACGACAGTATGCACTGTAGATTTAAGTAGAATTTTATCTATCTTATTTGAATAGCCCACCTTTCAGGTAAGACCTAGAGCTCATCCATTGCGCTGCATGGATGCTGCTCGTCGGCCAGTGCCGAATGTAATATTGTTACAATCTTGGGTCCGGTGTTCAGAGTACCAAAATATATGTATAACTAGGTTGAAGCTGAGGAGCTAACTCTGTGTTTACGGGAAGTCATCCATCCAATATCTACACAAAAGCTCGCACATATCACACTTAGGATCGGGTCTTATCATATTTCTAATCATATTCCTGATAAACAAGTCTCTTCTTTCATCAAATACCACAGGGACCCGCATCAAACTACCCCACAGCAAACCAGAGCCGTGCAGTACATGACAAGTCCAATCAGTCTACACGTACATATGGCTTGAGCAACAACGGCATTTGGTTTCCAGCCTTCCGGTTATTGATCAAGAAAGGCTTTTGCAAAACAGTCACATTTGTGCCAATCTCCTCAACAGGAACAGCGAGTTCAAATTCAAATGCTCGTACGAGTGTGAACAAGAGCGCTTTCAACCTACAAATTACAAGTTATTCATCAATATACTTTGTGAAATTAGAGCGGGAAGCGTACTCTACGAGAGAGAATCGATATCCAATACACGCATGCGGTCCACCGAGGAATGTCAGCATGTTGCCCCATACACCTGGAATGGCACTCGCTGCCTCATTAGACGACTCCCAACGCTCTGGTCTATCTCAGTCGCGATCGATCAGCAATTTTGATCAAGACACAGATTACACATACTTAAACTCCCGAGCATCTTCTCCCCATAATGCCTCCGACCGATTGATCGGCAGAATTGGGATAAGCACTATCTGTCCCTTGCGCACCCTACGTAGCACAAATCATTTCGTCATGTTCAATCTTCAAAAGTATGACAACTGATAGACTCACAATATGTTATCGCAAACTTTCCCTTTCTTATTAACGAACGGCGTTCCAAGTGGCACAACATCATCTTTCACAGCTACCTTCATCGTGCCAGTGACAGGCGAATGTGTCCGTAATGTCTCTCGCACCACTGAGTCGAGATACGACAGTGAATTGAGCTCATCCATGGTTGGATTATCCGACTGGATAGTGAAAAGTTCGTCGCGTAATTTGGTTTGGACATCGAAATGGATTGAGAGAGCATATAGTGCCCACGTTGCCGCATAGCTATCATGAGATCTGAGATCACAGAATCATGCCTAGGAGAGGATGGAATATACCTGCTGGTTTCGTGGCCAGCGATGAGGAACGTAGGGACCTCTAGAGTATATTCAGTTCCAGCCAATATATGGGAGGCAAAGAGACTTACGGGCAAGAACATCACGATCATTCATCCTCTGGCTCTCAGGAATATCGGTGGATAGATTAGCTTTAAGCAACAACGACAATAAATCTCTCTTTTTGAATTTCTCATCCTTGTCTCCGTTAGCCTCTGCTAACGCGGCTTTGCCCTCCTTCAATAACTGATTCCCAATTCGGTCCATGAGATCCCGTACTTGTTTTCTTGCTCCTTCGCCGGCGATGGGCTGATATTAGAATGAAACGATGTACTGGTGCTCCGATGAGCGAGGGCATGCTCACAACAGAGATCCCAAAAAATCCGAGTATAAATCGCAATGTGAGCATTATGCTCCGTACTTGTGTACTCGATACAACATGCAGCGCTTCGTTCAGTTCGTTGTTCTCTCCCGATAGCGAATTGAACTTGTAGTCGAACCCTAAGCCACGGCCATGACATCAATTATATCTGACATACTTGCTAGTACTAACCGGCAAGTCCAATGACGTCCAGTGCCATCTTACTCAATCCTGAAAGAACATCAATTTTCGCTTGGGTTTTTCCCGCTTTCTTGATTTCGGCCATCCAAACGTCCCTTAACTTCAATGGGTCTGTTTCAATGCAGACTCAGAAGTGAATGAACAACCTCACCTCAAGTGCTTTCTCAACAAAGATTTCTGTTAATTCTCTAATTTGAGTAGCTCCAAATGCCGGGTTCTGATATATGTGAATAATTGAGCAAGCGTTCAAAGACCAGGCGAGAAAAGCAAAGGCGATGGGCATGGCTAATCAACTGACCATGATCTTTCGCTATAAGGAACAAGAATCAGTCAAGATCACAGAAGAATGATAGCAGCAATGCAGACCTGTTCGCGGTGTTTCAAGCCTTCAGTATTGAGAAGACCTAGGCGAGATACGTATCAAGCGAATATTGCGAACTCCATAAGAGATCCCACCATTGCCCAAGAATTGATGGAACAAGATTCTCCACCATGCAGGCCTATAATATGTATGACTAGCCATCAATATATGGTTGATCGCTTTCAAATCTACCGTAACCAATCTCAACGTCTGCGGGGAAGGATTGGTTGACAAGTGTGTAGGGAGACAAGCAGGACGCTCACTCCAAGGAAAACCTTGTACTTGATTGTGTTGCCATACTCGCTAGTCCAACGTTCATGCATTACCGAATCATCGTTACCGATCTGTCGCATGTTCCCATAAAGCCAATTCGGACTTGGAGGTCCAGGAAGATCTGCGAGAGGGTTTGAGATGTTTTCTCGCCAGATGAATTTGATGAGCTTGTATAGTGCAGAGGTGCCCTGGATCAGAAAAAAGAAACCAAGTAGTTTGACAATTACTGGAATCGAAAACAGGGACGATATGCGCTCGATGCTAGTAGATTTATTGAGAGTTAGCATGTGTTGCGCTAGGATGAGCGCATGCAATCATAACATGGCAGATATTTCAAAGTCAAGTCGCCGCTTGAATTGGGATGTCAAGTCACTTGACAGTTCATCTGTCACACAGTCACACCCTGCCATAATAATAATAATAATAATAATAATCTATAATATAATAATATAATAATATATCTAGTATATATTATATATATATCTATTATATTTATATCTAGTCTAGTCTAGTCTAGTAGGTATGCGAGACCGAATGTGGGAAGATGGGCCTAAGTAATTGATTATGTAAAAATTATATAAGTATTTGTCAGTTTTAGCTAAGAATTGGTCATCAAATTTCTTCCCACACACACTCTTTTTCCTTAATATAAATTCTACAATTCTACAAAATTCGAATAAATTCATGAAAAATTGGAGAAAAATTGGAAAAAATTGTATTCTACTTCCTCTTTTTTCCTTTGAATTTTAACAACAAAATACACTCAGTAATACCCTTTTCTTCTTATATTCAGCCCAAATTGGATATGTGGGAGAGAAATAAACATGTACAAATAGACAGTGATGTTGCCAGCTCATCAACTTCTCTATCTTTAATCACTATCTCCTGTCCTCTCTCTTTGCTCTTTTACCTCTCTACTCTCTCTATACCTTGACCAAATACCAGGCCCTAGATATAAAGGGAACAGTACTCTGCAGCTGTGGTGTAGACCATGGTTAGTATGACTAAGCTTAGGTCTATTCTCTTAGACAGACTATTTCCTTGAATGGTACTACAATAGTATATCTATATACCCTTCTATTAGCAACCTAGTGCTTGGGGTCTATTGTGATCCTTATATGCAAGGGAATAACAGTTGCTCTTTAAGAGAGTTGTTTAGAGTAGAGATCTCCTTCTTAGAAGTGATAGTATATCTTTATTTTTAGAATAGTTGTAAGTAAGGCAGTAAGACAATTGTAAAAAATGGACTCTGTTGAAGAAGAATATCAGGTTAGAAGAACTGAGGAGCAAGCACAAAGACATGTAGTTATTCTAGAGTACTATCACCTACCTGCCTTGTTCTAAAATATCCCTCCAGCTCCTGTTTGGAATAGAGAAAGAGGAAGAGGAAAAAAAAGAGTCCAAACAACTTCTATATATGTTCTACAAAACCTTGAGGATACTATACTTAATTTGTACAGACATCAACATAATAAACAGCATCAACTTCAAATTATATAAGGTGGTACCTCTGCTTTAGATCATTTGCATTTACTATCAAGGGAGCAACAACAAAGGACAACTCAGGAGTATAGAGTACAAATCATGAGAATAGAGGCTGAAAGACAGAGACAGATAGAAAATAGACAGATTGAGCAACAAAGATTAGCAGAATAGTTGAAAGCATTACCAGTAGAAAGAAGAACAAAACCACCTTATATGGTTCAAATTAATCAGATAGTAGAGGAATGGAGAAATGAGAATGCAGATACTCTAGATTATAAAGGATATCAGAGTAGAAGTGGTAATAGAGACCTAAATATAGATAGAAATATACAGGAAAATATTTTAAGAGTTGTAAGTAACAAATTTTACTGATTGTTGATAAATGAATTCTAATTAGATATTACAGGATGTTAGGAAAGGAAATATTCAAGAGGTTGATATAGAAGATGATATGATTCAAGTATGTGGATTTTTGCATAATAAAATTTTATATACTCATAAATTATCAGGATCAAGAAGCTGTTGTTGCAGATGATATCCTACCACCTGTTTTTTACCCTGCACCTTATTTATCTACTGGACAGCCATTTTTGGAGGCTGATATACAGTATAACAATTTGGACATGCTAACTGTTATCTGCTCCCACTGTTATGCTCTTCACTTTGACTATGAGAAGCTTACTTTCTCAAGAGTCAATCATCCTAGGTTTAGCATATGCTGTTTACAAGGACAGATCCAACTGTTTCCTTTTCAGCCACTTACTGGAATTATTCACAACTACTTGACTAGAGATGACTATTCCTCAAAAGAATTCCACAATAATATATGACAGTATAATATAGCCTTTGCTATAATTTCAGTAGGAGTCAAAGTTGACAACTCAGTCACCAGGCAGTCAGGTCCCTACTGTTTTAAAATCCAGAGAGAGCTTCATCATCTCACTGGTGCTCTTCTCTCTTATGTAGATTAAACTCCAATATATGCACAAATCTATATTCTTGATACAGTAGAGCAGCTCAATGTCAGAAGAGCTAACAACAATAATCTGGATCCTGTAGTAATAGACAATCTTCAGACAATACTCCTAGACAACTATCTATATATTGGTCAATACCATCATACATATGAGCTTATTAGAGACAAACTAGCAGATAAACAGCAGGAGGTCAGGATTAGATTACATATAGATCTACAGCATAATCAACAAATTCACAAACTGCCTACTACTAAAGAGATTACAGTTATCATTCCTAAGAAAAAAGTCTATTATGCAATAGATAATAGAAATATAGTGTTACAGGCAAAAGGAGGACAACTTGAGCAAATAAACCAGAACAGTCCTTCATGTGCTGCTCTCTATTATGTTCTGTTGTTTCCAAAGGGGAAGAATAGATGGCATCCAAGAATTCCAATCCATGGTGCTCAACTAAGAGAACAAAAGGAGAATAGAAGACAAAGAGATAGAGAGAAATGGGCTTACTCATAGGTGGTTTCTAATACATGCTACTGTGCCTATTATCTTTATGTCAGAGATGGTCCTCAGCCATCCCTCTTCTATGGTAAAAAGCTATTTCAGCAGTTTGTTGTTGATGCATGGGCAAACTGTGAATAGAGGAAACTCAACTGGGCTAGGACACATCAACATACTCTCAGATCAGAACTTTACCAGGGACTACAGGATACTGCTGTATATGATAGATATAATAGAGAAGATGTTAGGCCTTTGGAATACAAACTTATTCTTCTTTCTTCTTATGTGGGAAGTCCTAGGTTTATGACTTAGTTGTTCCAAGATACTATGGCCATTTGCAGGCATTTTTACAAACCAGACCTTTTCCTCACTATGACTACTAATCCCAAGTGGCCAGAAACTGTTCAGAGTCTTTTCTCTGGATAGATAGCCACCAATTGTTCTAATATTATATTGCAGATCTTTGAACAGAAAAAAAAAGTACTTGGAAAGCTTATTGATAATGGCTTCTTTGGTACTACAATAGCTCATATTCACACTATTGAGTTCCAGAAGAAAGGTCTTTCCCATATTCATCTACTTATCTTTCTATACTTTTAAGATCATATTTAAGACCCTTATCATATAAACTCTATAATTTCAGTATAGTTACCTGATCCTCAGCTATAGCCACTTCTCTATGCAAAAGTTATCAAATACATGTTGCATAGTCTATGTAGTACTGAAAATTCCTAAGCCAAGTATATAGTCAATAAACAATGTAGTAAACACTTTCCCAAAGACTATAGAAAAAGAATAAACTAGGCTGAGAATAGTTATCCACTCTATGCTAGGCCTAACAATGGTTTAGTATTTGAATACAATAGAGCTAGGTTTACCAATTAATATGTGGTCCCTTATTGTTCTCAACTTCTTCTTCTCTTTGATTGTTATATTAATATGGAGGTCTCTGCTGGATTGGAAACTGTCAAGTATCTTAGCAAGTATATCTATAAGGGTTCTGACAGAGCAACTATAGAGATTAGTGGTGGGGTGCAGGATGAGATCAAAGCACACTTGAATAGTTGGTTTATTGGTCCAATAGAAGTTTGCTGGAAGATCTTTGAGCTTAACATGTATAGAGAGTCACCAGCTGTTCAATATCTTTCTATCTATCTTTTTAATGAGCACTATGTCAACTTTTATATATACTAGACTATCAATAAAGTATTGGCCAGACAAAATGTGGAAAAGGCTTAGCTTACTTCTTGGTTTGATTACAACTCTATATATAACAATGGTTTAGGCCTTACTTACTGGTAGTTCCCTCAACACTATACCTGGAATACTAAAGCCAAGTTATGGCATCCAAAACAACATGCTAAGATGATTGGAAGGATATACTTTGTATTACTATTAAAAAGAGAATAGTTTTTCTTATGACTTTTCTTGGTTATATTTAAAGGTGGAAAAAATTAAAAGTATTTGAGAACCTAAAATGACCAAGTATTTGTTATATTTAAGAAGGCATGTATGGCAAAAGGATTACTAGAAAATGATTATGAGTAAAGGATTTGCTTAGAGAAAGCAATTACAATGCAGTCTAAAATAGTATATTGCTAGTTGTTGGTAGTGATCTTGCTGCTAACTGATAAAGTGGCTAAGCCTCATGTTCTCTGGAATCAATTCAAGGCTGGACTGTATAATGATGTCAAGCATAAACTATGTTATATAAGCTACTATCAAGCTGACCAGAAGATACCAGAGAATGATGTTTATGATTATGGCCTTTGGAATCTAAACAGAATATTGGTAGGAATGAGAAGAAGTCTTGCTGAGTTTTCACTTATGTTTCTTCTACAGCAATAGTAGGGTCACAGAATATCCAATCCTCTCTTACAGGCTAAACAGTATAATGCAGATGAAATGGCAGCTTTGGTAGATGAATAGAGGACAATGTTTAATCCTGAACAAGTTGTTGTTTTTGATACTGTTTTGGAGTCTGTCACCAACAACCAAGATTATCTTTTTTTCATTCATGCTGCTGGTGGTTATGGAAAAACTTTTCTTTGTAACACTATTGCTGCTGAGGTTAGGAGGAAAGGACAGGTAGTATTGTGTATAGCATTATCTGGAATTGCTGTTCTTTTGCTAGATAGAGGGAAAATATCTCATTTACACTTCAAGATTCCTCTTTCTATTAATGAGAACTCTATGGCTGGACTCAAACAGAATAGTTATATGTTTTCAGTCATTCAATAGACTAAGGTTATTATTTGGGATGAAGTTCCTATGCAACACAAGTATGATATTGATGCTGTTGATCAATGTCTAAGAGATTTGTTTGAAGTAAGTGATTACTTGCACTTGATAGCTATTGAATTAACATATTATCTAGAATAATTATCCATTTGGTAGAATTACAGTGGTATTTGGAGGGGATTTTCATCAAACTTTACCTGTGATGTCTAAAGGAATACATCAACAAATAGTAGTAGTATCTCTTTGCAGAGGAAATCTATGAAGATATATCAAGTTTTTATATCTCAGATACAATGTGTACTTGGGCTACTCTGAAGCTGACAATCAACATATTCAGTGGTTGTTGGAAATTGGTGCTGGATCAATTGTAGATGATAATGAAATAATACAAGTTCCTTAGTCTATGGTTTGCACTAATCTCAACACTTTCATTAACAGGATCTATCCAGGAATTGGTAACCCAAGAGTTCAAGATGACCAATACTTCTTGGAGTGCATTATTCTCTGTTCTAGAAATGATGAGATGCATAATATTAATGAAGCTATTCTCCAACAGTTTAATCCAGTACCAAATGCAGAGGTCTATATACTGAAAAGTGTGGACTTTGTGTCTGAGAAAGATGGAATATACCATACCTATCCTGCAGAGTTTCTTCAACAATTCAATAGTAGTAAATTGCCTCTTGTTTTACTTTGTCTCAAGGTTGGCTGTTTAGTTATCTTACTAAGGAACTTGGATCTAGAAGAAGGACTTTGCAATGGAACAAGAATGGTGGTGTTGAATGTGAGAAAAAAGATGCTCCAGTACAGAATTATCAGCAAGGATAGGAGGTTTAGAGAAAAGATTGTATTGATTCCAAGAATCAGGTTATCACCTAATATAGACACATTACCTGTGTCACTCAAGAGACTTCTATTCTCCCATAGATAACTTTATATAGCATTTTTAAGATGTACTTTAGTATTGAACATTTCAGTACTTCTTTCAGAACAGAGCCAAAAGAGCAGAAGAACACTTAATGTAGTATATAAAGAGATATTCAATAGTATTAGATTATAGATTGTATATATATAAACAATAGACTTGAGATTGATTTTTACTGCAATTTGGAGAATAAGTGAGTGAAATTAGTTAAAAACAAAGTATACAGAAAGTTGAAGAAGGGAGTGTAGTAAACTAACTTCAACATACACTTAACTATTCAAAATTAGTAGAGAATTCAAGTCAGGCCATAGGTCTAGATGAAAACCTTATCTATTATATATATGAAAAGGATATGGGAAGATGGCACTTGGTAATTGCCTAGTCAAATTTACCTAATCATTCCCATATCCTTTCTTTTTACTCAAAAAATGCAATAAATTTATTAAAAATTAGAAAAAATTCAGAAGAAATTGGAAAAAAGAGCAGAAAATTAGGCAAAGTATTGAAGGAAGGAAGTATAGGGTACTATAGACTATTGGAGGAAAGGAGTGTAGTAGACTGCAGACAATACTACTGGAAGTTATTAAAGGAAAATAGTATAGCAAACTAAAAACTATTGGAGAAAAATAATATAGTGGACTGGAGATAAGACTACTGGCAGTTATTAGAGAAAGGAAGTACAACAAACTGGAAAATATTGGAGGAAAATAGTATAGTGGACTGTAGGCAATACTACTGGTAGTTATTGGAGAAAAGAAGTATAGTAAACTGCAAACTATCACAAATAGCCACTTACTGATTTATGAGTTGATGATTTAATAATCAAAAGGCTTAAAAAAGCAAGGTTTAGATAGTAGCAAAAGATGTTGTTAAGTCTGAGATTTATTCTTAAACATACAGTCCTTAAATACATAATTGTAGTAGTCTGTGCACTAGAACAGCTTACTATATAATCACTCATTATTATTCTACATATAGGAGTACTATTGTTCTTAAAATAGAAATAACCTAACCATCTTAGGGCAGTCCTTTGTTCTATTCAAGAACAGATAATAATCCATAGGTAAAGATCAGTATTATATATAAATATTGAGAACCTTGTATCTTTATAGGATCTTATTGCCTTGGGATTTATTTATGGCTGAAAGAAGTACATTGAAGAGAGCTTTATGATGGTCATTGAAGCAAATGATTATGTTAAGCAGTTCCCAAGATATCAGTGATTTAGTGTCTAATAACTTAGTGATTGCCAACTAATCTGCTAATAACTTGGTGAATACTGATTGCTTTGAGATGTTTTTGGTATTGTTTAAAAGGTCTTCTTAAGGACTTTTGGTAGCCATTTAGATTGTTGAAATTTGTCAAGTATTTCTGGAGTTATGGTCCAAATAAAGTTTGTGACAGAGATAATCAATTTGCCAGCTACATTTCAGACAATAATAAATAAATTCCTAAAGGATGTCACAAACTTCATTTGGACCATAACTCCAGGAATACTTGACAAATTTCAACAATCTAAATAGCTATCAAAAGACCTTTCAAAAAATACCAAAAACATCTTAAAGCAATCAGTATTCACCAAGTTATTAGCAGATCAGTTGGTAATTACCAAGTCACCAAACACTAAATCACTGATATCTTAGGAACCGCTTGACATAATCATTTGCTTCAATAACTATTATAAAGCTTTCTTCAATATACTTTTTTCAGCTATAAATAGATTCCAAGGCAATAAGATCCCATGGAGATACAAGGTCCTCAATGTTTGTACATGATATTAATCTTTATTCATAGATTATCATCTATTCTTGAATAGAACAAAGAACTGCTCTAAGACAGTTAGGTTATCTCTATTTCAAGAGCAATAGCACTCCTATATATAGAACAATAGGTAGTGATCATGTAGTAGACTGTTCTAGTGCACAGACCACTATAGTCATATATTTAAGGACTGTATATTTAAGAATAAACCTCAGACTTAACAACATCTTTTGCTACTTGTCTAACTTTGCTTTTTTAAGCACTTTGATTATCAAATTAACCAATCACAAATCAGTAAGTGGCCATTTGTAATAAGGGATCTGGTAAATAAGAATAAAGTAGTTGTATTTATAGACAATGTATTGATAGAAACTGAAACTGAGGAGGAATATGATAAAATTGTAAAAGAAGTACTAAGGAGGCTGGAAGAGAACAGTCTATATGTAAAGCCAGAAAAGTATATATAGAAAGTAAGAAAGATTGGATTTCTTGGAGTTGTTATAGGATCCAATAGAATAGAGATGGAGAAGAAGAAAGTAGATGGAGTACTAAGCTGGCTAGAACCAAAGAATGTAAAAGATATCAGGAAATTTTTAGGCCTTGTAAATTACTACAAAAGGTTTATTAAGGACTTCACTCAAGTAGCAAGACCAATGAATGGACTAATAAGAAAGTATGTAAAGTAGTAATGGGAAAGCAAATAACAATGAGTATTTGATGAGCTTAAAAGGATCTTCACAACAAGACTAGTATTGGCAGTCCTAGATTTAGACAAAGAATTTAGGGTAGAAGTAGATGCCTCAAATTATACAACTGGAGGAGTGCTTTCAATGAAGTGCTCAGATAACTTGTAGAGACTAGTGGTTTTCATCTTAAAATCTCTAAGTGATACTGAAAAGAACTATAAGATACATGACAAAGAAATGTTAGCTATAGTCAGGTATTTGGAGATGTAGAAACACTTTCTAGAAGAGACTACAACAAAGTTTGAGATTTGGACAGATCACAAGAATCTCAAATATTTTATAAAAGTATAGAAGTTGAATAGGAAACAAGCCAGATTGTAAGAACTTAGACTGTAATGCCTTAGAACTACTTCTAGTCCAAGTTGACAAGGAGAACTCAATAGAGTTTCTATTCGATTGCTATATACTACTTATATACATTCTATATTTACTTCTATTTATAAAGTCCCATATATTTCTTTTGAGTTACTTTTTTTTACATGTCTACTGATTATTTAATTAAATAAAAAAGAAAAGAAAAGAAAAGAAAAAATATATAAATAATAACTTAGCCATTTTGGCTATATCATAATACTACCCCTTTTTCAAGGTTTCTCATTCTGAGAATTTTTACAACTCATAATAGATTACAAATATTCTCCATATTATTATTATCTTCTTCTATCTACTCTCTGAGTCCCAAATTTTCTTACCTGATTTTTTCTTTCTCTTTTTTTATCATTTCTATTGTTTTTCATCCCTTTGTTTTTTCTCTTTTGTATTGTTTCCAATTTCTTTCTAACCTTGCCTAGTATTTCTCATTGTATCTTTTGTCTAATCAACCAAATAGCTTTTCTGCTATAAATTGCCCCAGCAGTTCCTCTCTCCTAAATATCCCTTCTTCTCTTTTCTATCTTCTGATATCTTTTATATCTTACTAATATTCTTTCTTGAATTTTTTGACTGCTTCCTTTGCATTCTTCAAGTTTTTCTTTCTTTCCCAAGTATTGAATTTAGCTGTGAACCCTTTCCATTATACCAAGTATTTATCTTTCCCTCTTATTTATTGTTTGGTCAGAATTTTCTAAACTTCTCATTCCTTTTCCCTCTCAATTACAACTAAAGCTAGTTGCTCCTTTCTCTGCTCCTCTACTTGCCCTATATATTTTTGTACTCTACTGACATTAACTACCAGATGTATTCTTACTATACTAGGTAGTTCTAATTTTACTACATTCAATAATATGACTTTCTTTATCTTGTAAGGCTCTATAAATTTCTCTGTCAACTTTTCTGTTCTTCTACCAACCATTTAGTATTTTATATCCTTGGTGCTGAGTATTATCAAGTCCTCTACTCTATACTTATCAATCTCTGCTCTCTTCCTATCTGTATATTTCTTTATTTCTTTTTATGCCTTTACTAATGCTGCTTTTGCTTCCTCCTAAACTTCTTTCATCTTTGTTACAAATTTCTCTACACCTTTGTACTTCCCCTTCTTCCTTGCTTCAAACCCCATTCTAGGATCTTGCCCATAATTTGCTTTGAAGAATAATGTCTTTGTACTTGAGTGTACTTTATTGTTATATGCAAACTCTACTGTTCCTAACCAGTCTAGCCACTGTTCTTGCCTATGGTCAATAAATATCCTTAAGTACTGTTTCAACTTCTGGTTAATCTTTTCCATTTGTTCATCTGTCTGAGGGTAGAATGCCATTGATATCTTGCTTTCAATCTCCAATATCCTATTCAACTCTCTCATTAATCTTGCTGTGAACTGTAGTCCTCTATCCAAAATGATACTCTTAGATAGTCCATGCAATTTCCATATATTGTCCCTGAATAGCCTAGCTAGTCCTTCTACCAATGTTTTCTCTATAGTAGGAATGAAGTAGACTATTTTTGTTAATCTGTCTACTACTACTAAGATTAAGTTGTATCTCTGGGCTAGTGGCAACTTAATAATAAAGTCTGCTGAAATATGCATCTAAGGTCTTTCTGGAATTGAATTGGACATTAATTTGTCTACTAGCTGTTCTGTGTGGTTCGTAGGTGCTGGAGAGGTAAATCAAATAATAAAGAGCTTACAAAGGTTGCTATAAAGAGAACTAATGAAAACCTAAAAAATGAAATGTTTTTAATATCTACTCAAGAACAAACTCCAGTTGATTGTAGATCTTGAAGGTATATATTTGTCTTGCACCATGACACTACTTTTTTTGAGCTAGTCTAGCAGCCTGGCTTGCTATCAATATAGCAGTACTGCCTAGAACTTCCATGTCCTTGTACAGGCTCTACTTCAACTGATTGTATAGTTAGAAATCTATTCCAAAAACATATAATGAGTAGTTAAACTCCTAGTTGAGCAAATGTCCAAGTCCTTCTTGAAGTGAAATATATCCCTCAAGGAAAGTTTTATAAAGTTCTATAAAGGAACAAATAGGAAACTCAGTTACTCAGAAATAGCAGTAGAGCTCTAGAGTGACAGAGGGAAAGAGATAATGAAAGTAAGTTGTTGTTGTATACCTCTGCATTCCTAGAGTATATATTAGGATTACAAATCATAGAATCAACATTTAAGAAAACAAAAAAAACATTCCAATGACCTATTATAGTAGAGAGTGGAATGATAAAGCAGGGTCTTCTTCCAATTACATGGCCAGTACTCTCTATCCCTTTTAACTCTCTTATCTAGTCTTCTCTCAGGTCTTTTTATTGAATCTGGTCTTTAAACATAGCTTGAGAAGCCTCAAAGTTAGTATGCATGATCTGCTCTTAAGAATGGTATCTTTATTGATTTCTCCAATTCTAACTTCCTCAATCTCTCTCTGCCATTCTTCTATACTCCTGACCTTCTTTCTTTGCCCTGGATAGCCTTTTCTTTTCAGGTACCCTAATGATATTGTTCTCGAAAGGATTGCTTGTGACATGTTTAATTATAGAAAATATAAAAAATGATTACTGAGGTCTAATAGTGATACTAAAGCCTAACCATCAAATATAACAGCTGCCAAATTGTAATATCATTCTACCAGAAGAGACTAGTTTCTCCAAGGTTCAGACAGTCCTCAAGAAAGCTTCTAGAGGGAATTTCTGGTTTGTGTCTGGTACAAAATGGCTAGACAAGCCCTATGAGGCTAGTATAGCAGTGGTCACAGCCACTATTCTGCTACTTGGGTAATATACACAAGTCTAAGACTAGAGGTCAAGTGGTATACAATCAGTGTCACCTTTGCTGCTCAAGCTGGATTATAATATAGATTTGTGATAATTATAACTTAAATTGTCTAAAAAAATTGCCTAGTGTGACAATGGTAAAGATTAAAAAGGCTTCACATGTATTTAGTATGCTTATAGAGAGTTGCTTTGGGAGTCCCTTCTCCTATTTTGACCTCCAAGTTACAGGTGTTATGGTAGGAGAAAAGAAGAGTACAACTATAGATTTACATGTACTTGTATTGGATTCTTCTACATCAAGTATACAGAACCTATTTACTAGGGGCAACCAGGGCACACTATTTGCCGGCTGCATCATGCAAAATTCTCCTCTACTAGAAGATCCTCTTCTTTGGAAACTGCATTTTTCAAAGCCAAAAAATCTTCTATCAGTTTCTTTTATTGTTCTGCTATCAAAAGCCTTACATCTATCTGATAAGGGCAGTCCTTTACCAGATGGTTTGCATCTCTACACCTATAGCAGCCTTTCAGGGGCATGGGATGGAACTTCTAGGCAGCATCAATGTCTATAGCCATAGATGGGTCAGAAGAAGAGTGTCACAAACTTCATTTAGACTATAACTCTGGGAATACTTGACTGATCTTGACAATATAAATAGCCACCAAAAGCCCTTAAAAAGACCTTTCAAACAATACCAAAAATGTCTCAAAGCAATTAGTATTCATCAAGTGATCAGCAGATCAGTCAGTGATCACCAAGTTACCAGACACTAAATTGCCAATATCTTGGGAACTGTTTAATGTAATCATTTGCTTCAATGACCATTGTAAAGCTCTCTTCAATGTGCTTCTTTTGGCTATAAATATATCCCAAGGCAATAAGATCCCATGGAGATACAAGATCCTCAATGTTTGTACATGACATTGATCTTTATTTATAGATTATCATTTGTCCTTGAATAGAACAAAGAACTGCCCTAAAGCAGTTAGGTTATCTCTATTTCAAGAACAATAGTACTCCTATATGTAGAACAATAGGTAGTGATCATGTAGTAGGCTGTTCTAGTACACAGACTACTATAATCATGTATTTAAGAACTGTATATCTGAGGATAAATCTCAGACTTAACAACATCTTTTGCTACTGTCTAAACTTTGCTTTTTTAAGCCTTTTGATTATTAAATCATCAACTCACAAATCAGTAAGTGGCCATTTGTGATAGTTTGTTAAGTCTACTATTTTCTGTCCCTATTGTTTCTGTAAAGAACATGGGGTTGTGTTCATTCTAGATGTGAGTCTAAGGGACTATAAGGGAGTCTTTTTGTCTCTATTACAGGACAAGATGACTTTTCTAAGGGTATCTCTATTTCTGTTACAAGACAGATAACTAACTGAGGGCTTAGAGTAGGTTTTTGTCAAGAACCTATCTCTATAGGAGAGTTTCTGTTTCTGTTACAGGACAGATGACTCACTAAGGGCTCAGAGTGGGTTTCTGTCAAGGACCTATTTCTATAGTAGGCTAGACCCCAGGTGTAAAGGGAAAGGTTTGTCTTTCAAACTATTGAGAGTAGGCTAGCTTGTATATCATAGCTGGTTCTAAAAGACTTTAGATTTATGTAAACATTTCCAAAAAACCCTTGCAGGTAGCTGGAACCACTCTAAGACCCCTATTCCTCCTTCATAAGCCAGTATGAGAAACTGGACATGATATTGAACTCTCCCCTCAAGATAGGACCTATGTCATTGAAAGGACACTTTTAATATAGTTATAGTATAGTTTCTGCCTACCACACTTTATCCACTGAACTAGGAATATTATGTTCACTTTTGTCCCCAAGCTATGTCTGCCATCAGAAACACCAAGACTCTTGCTGAATGCCTTTTGCTAAAAAAGGAGAGTATGATAGAAAAGTCATTGCTGGAAAGGATAGGAATAAAACCCACTCTATCTACTAAACTCTACGATAGACTTGTTAAAGTAGACTCTTGCTGGTACAAAGTAGATGATTTCTACTTTGCATCCTGCCCCCCAGAATTACATTTTTGCAAAACCAAGAAGTTATTATGTATAAAGAAGTACAAAGAACTCCTAGAACCTACCTTGGATTGCATATTACCATTCTTTACTAAAATAAGTAAAAACAAGACCTAGGCTGAGGATCCACAGTATGACTCACTGTAAAAATGGTTCAATTGACTGCAGGATGTAATTATAGAGCTGAACAAAATTGGTCACAAGCTTACAGCTAAGGAGTGGAGAATACTGAAAGGCACTTGTAAGTATCTAAAGAATGTAGATCTTTCCAAACTAGCTACTAGAGTACTAGAGATTTGTAAAGCTCTTCTAGAGCTCAATATCACTATTCCATAAACATAATATTATTGGAATGGTATTTGATGTAATATAATAGCATTAAGAGGCTAAATTTAGGTGTTTTTTTCTTTTACTCCCTTGAAAACATACTTAAGAACTGTAATTAATTACTTAAATAGATATATTGACTTTCAACAACTTTACCACTACTGTTTCCTTTTCTGATTTCAGTGCTGAGAATTAGGATGTACTTATCAAAGATGGCATAAGTACTAAGTATATACTCTGGAATAAGACTGAGATACAGATGCTGCGAAATGTGTATCAAGAAACTTCTCTTCTTCTCAAGAACTACATTGACCAGGTGCTTAATGGAGCAATCAACTATTATAATAGTGCCTTGACCACTGCATATAACAGAATTACAACTTTGGGGGTAGAAGTTATTCATCTTCGGAGAGAGCTGACAAGGCTTCTTGGAGGAAATATCATCTCTAAAACCAAGGTGCCAGAGTCACCAATATTTACAGGCTCTGAAAATAAAATGTATCTGCATGATTAGTTGAGCTAGATTGCTCTCTATTGTTCAGTATCTGGTATTATATCAAATAATCAGAAAATCACATGTACTCTCACCTATTTATGTGCTCCTGCTAGTACATATATAAAATTATATTATAATAAGGGCAACTTTGCCCAAGAACTCAAAAATATTTACAGACAACAAGATAACAAGAAAAGAGCAAAGAAGGAATCAATGGTGTTCTAGGTCAACAAGGACCTAGCAAGAAAGAACTTTGTCAAGTATACAGAACAATATAGGACATTGGCAAGAATTGTCAACTATAGTAATAAAGTTTACATTAACAAAATAAAGAAGGTTATTCCTAATGAGCTGCGAAATATGCTTGTCATCTATGAAATTACAAATCAGTCTCTAAAAACATGGGATGACTACCTCAAACTATTGATGCAAGCATATAAGGCCTTACATCTGGACAAGGCCCAGGGTGTAATATTTGGTCCAGAGACAACTGGAGAGAAGAGTGGAGGAAAGAAGGACCCAGATGCAATATAAATAGATAAGATTCAAAAGAAGAAAGGGAAGAGCTCACGGTACTGTCAAATATGTGCTGGAAAAGGCTTTAAGAATAAGTTGAAAATATATAACACTATAAACTGTTACAACAAGCCTGGTAATAAGGACAAGTATTCTTATAAGACCTCTTTCCAGAAACCATCTCTACTAGGTTCAAGCAAGAATAAAAATCAGTCATTTAGAGCATGGCTGATGAAGATGTTGGAGGAAAATAGTAATGACCCAGATTTCTCTTCTGAGGACATCAAAATTAATAGCACATTAATTGAGGAAATCCCTGATTCTGTTCCCCTAAGTGGAAAGAGAAAGAGAACACCCAAATTGGATTTTCTCTTGGGACTGTAGAGTATAATATCTGTGATCTACAGTTAGAGGAAAGTGTACTCTCTATTAGTTTACAAAAGTCAGAAGTAGTACTGGAATCTTGTAATAATATAGCATTGTTATGAGAGCCCCAAACAGGAAAAGGTTTCCCATGTATTTGAACACTTAATCCAAAACCTCAAAGTATACAATAGAGTAAGGATATAAATAGGGTGGGGACTCAGTAAGTCAAATCATGTGACAAAGTCAGGTGATCATAGAACATTCTGGAAAGAACATGTGATTGTGGGACTCTAGGGTACAGCCACTATAGTAGTAGTATAAGTAGGGCTGCAATCCAACGAAGAACTCCATCAAGTTCTTCTTGAACATCCACCTAGGGTGATCACTAGGGACATTCATTGTCTATCGATAATATAAGAACTCAGTACCACATTCAAGCACTGTTCACCTTGAACCCTGCTCAAAATCACTTAAAGGCGCAGTTGGCTTCATACCAGCCCCGCAAGTAATTTTCCCTACCACACTTACTCCACACCCTTCCTAGCTAGAGAGCACAGCGCTCTCAAGCTTCTTGGATAGCGGGCCCTAGCTATAAAGGGGACTTCACTGTCAGTTAGGGACAGTGGATAGACGGCCTGGACAAAGCTCGTATCCCTGCCTGAGACCTGACCTCTATATTGAATGGGCTCGTAATTAGTTCTTTGCTATCAGCTCTGTGCTACCAATCCATTGTGATTGGTCTATGCAGGGGAATGACGGAAAACCTCTTAAAGGCCTGCCTAGCTTAGAGATTCCCTTCTTAGGAATAGTATTGTTTTACCCTTCTTAGTTGGTAGTCAGCCATAAGTACAGACAAAGAAGACTGCTCGTCCTCCTATGAGGAAACATCAACATTAACATCACCATCACCATCACCAATGTCTTGCCAACAACAACAGCAACAGGGGGAACACCCTTCAGCACCCGCCCCCCCCAAACCAGAGAGAAGCAACTCCTCACTATGATTGCAACTCTGCAGCAGCAGGTCAATACCATGCTTCTCCAACAGCAAGGGAGTAGAGTGGAGGTTGCAAGACCTCAAGTTTTCAGTGGAAGGATAGAAGAAGTGAGCGTGTTTGTTAACATGGCTTGCCTATACATTAGGATGAAGATGATGGAGGAAGCAGCAGCAACCCAGGTGGCCTGGGTATTGTCATATGTGCAGGGGGGAATAGCAGAGGCATGGAAGGATAACCTGTTGGATGAGTTGGCCAAGGGAGAATCAGAGGTGGAATCAGTGGAGCAACTATTTGCAAAAATAAGGAACAACTTTGGGGAGACATCAGAGGAGGAGAGAAAGATAGAGCAACTAAGGACAATTGAGCAAGAAGGGAGAACCTGCAATAAATATGTGCAGGAATTCAAAAAGATTGCCAGAGGAAGCGGCTATAAGGGAAGGCCCCTCATTGAAGAATTTAAAAAAGGACTAAATAGGGCCATCAGGAGGAAGCTAGCAGAAGCAGAGGAACTGCCAACCACCATTGGAGAGTGGCAAGAAAGGGCGGTGAGACTAGATAGAAACCAGAGACAGAGCAGGGCAGAAGAGAGAGTATTGGGGAGAAATGCGGTGCACCCAGAGGGAAATGCGCAGCCTAGAGGGGGAGGATCATATGGGGGAAGAGGGAGGCAGATAATGTGGAGAACAGGAGGAGGGTACAGAGGGGGAGGGAGAGTAAATACGTCCAATAGAGGGGGAGCTCAAGAGAGTCCAAGGAGAGACCCAAATGCAATGGATATAGATAAAGGAAGAGGAAGAGACAGGACATGCTATGTGTATGGGAAGTGGAGCCACATGGCCAAAAATTGTTGGGAAAGACATAAAGAAAGAGTAGTAGAAACGCCGCAGGAGTTGGCAAAAGAAAATGGAGGACAGTGAGCTCTCGGCTGGTCTTCAATAATATATACAGTGTATTGCACCCAGAAAAACTGGGCAATAAATTGAACTCCATCAATACAACTGAGAGAGTAAGAGACATATAACGCACACTACAACCATTAAGGGAAGTCTGGTTGAAAGTAGGGTTAGAGAAGTTAGAAAGTTATGAAGGAATAGTAGTGAAGGTGTTGTTGGATAGCAGGGTGACAGGTCTGTTTATGGACACGACCTTTGCAAAGGAAAAGAGGTTTAAAATGGAAAAGTTGAAAAAACCTCTCTTAGTTAGGAATGTGGATAGAATGGCAAATGCAGGGGGGGCTATAACACACTAGGTCGAGTGCAATATGTTCTTTAAGGGACATATAGAAAGAACCAGAATGGATATGTGCAACTTAGAGAAGACAGAGTTAATACTGGGAATGCCGTGGCTAGCAGCCCACAATCCAGAAATAGATTGGAAGAAAGGAGAAGTGAAGATGACACGTTGCCCACCTATATATGAAAGAAGAAAGCAAGAAGTGAAGGAGAAGAAAGTAAGAAAGACAGAAAAGGATAAGGACAAGGAAGTGTTAAAAAAGCTGGTGCCCAGGAAATTTTGGAAGTGGAAGAAAGTATTTGGAAAAAAGGAGTCAGAAAGGATGCCGGTACGAAAGATCTAGGACCATGCCATAAAATTAAAGGAGGGATTTATACCAAGAAAGGGGAAAGTATACTCACTATCAAGAGAGGAAAGAGAGGAAGTACAGGCATTTGTGGAAGACCAGTTGAGGAAGGGATATATCTGACCCTCCAAGTTACCCCAGACATCGCCAGTACACTTTGTGGCAAAAAAGGATGGCACACAGAGAATGGTACAAGACTATCAACATATAAACCAGTAGACAATAAAAAATAGGTACTCTTTACCCCTCATTGCAGATATATTGGATGGAGTAGGAAAGAGAAAGGTGTTTACAAAGTTGGATTTGAGATAGGGATACAATAATGTTAGAATCAAGAAAGGAGATGAATGGAAGGTAGTATTCACAACATATATTGGAGCGTATGAACCTACAGTCATGTATTTTGGGTTGACAAACTCCTCCACCACCTTCCAAGCAATGATGAACGACCTGTTCATAGACCTCATAAACCAAGGGGACATAGCGACCTTTATTGATGACATTTTAGTAGCCACAGATATGGAAGAGGGACATAATGAGTTGGTAGAGGAAGTACTAAGGAGATTGGAAGAGAACAATCTGTTTGTGAAACCAGAGAAATGCAAATGGAAAGTAAGAGAAGTAGAGTTCCTGGGAGTAGTAATCGGCCCAAAAGGAGTAGAGATACAAAAGGAGAAGGTAGAAGGAGTCCTGAACTGGCCAGCACCTAGGAACGTCAAAGAAGTACAAAAATTCCTAGGCCTCGCCAATTACTATAGGAGGTTCATAAAGGACTTTGCTAGGATAGTGGTACTGCTACATGTGCTAGTCAGGAAGGAGCAAAAGTGGAAGTGGGAGAAGGAACAGGAGAAAGCATTTGAAAAACTTAAGGCAGGGTTCACCACAGAGCCTGTTCTGGCCATTCTGGACATTGATAGGGAAATGAGAGTGGAAGCAGATGCCTCAGACTATGCAACAGGGGGAGTGTTGTCGACAAAGTGTGAAGA
>Ga0153969_1000005_pt1 | contig 40344 bp, 24 predicted proteins | sample TSGA053MetaG_FD_104702 | JGI IMG/M metagenome (GOLD analysis project Ga0153969, IMG submission 104702) | Attine ant fungus gardens microbial communities from Georgia, USA - TSGA053 MetaG | ecosystem: Host-associated > Fungi > Mycelium > Unclassified | place: USA: Georgia, George L Smith State...
ATAAACCTAAAACTCCCTACATGAGAAAAAGAAAGAATAAGTTTATATCCCAAAGGTCTATTATTTTTTCCATTATGTCTATTATGCATAATAGCATCCTATAATCCCTAGTAGAGCTTAAATCTGAGAGTATATTGATATGTCCTAGCCCAGTTAAGTTTCTTCTGTTCATAGTTTGCCTATACATCAACAACAAACTGCTGGAATAGCTTTCTACCACAGAAGAAAGATAGCTGAAAACCATCTCTGATATAAACAGTAGACATAGTAGTATATGTCAGAAACTATCTATGAACAAGCATATTTCTCTCTATCTCTTTACCTTTTATTTTTCTCTTGCTTTCCTAGTTGAGTACCATAGATTGGAATTATTGGATGCCAGCCATTTTCATTCTTATAAAATAACAGAACATAATAGAGAACAACATATAAAGAACTATTTTGGTTTATTTGTTCAAGTTGTCCTCCTCTTGTCTACAATACCATATCTCTATTATCTACTGTATAATAGATCTCTTTTTCTGGAATAACTGCAATCTCTTTAGCAATAGGCAAATTGTGAGTTTATTGATTATGTTGTAAATTAACATACAATCTAATTTTGATCTCCTATTGTTTATCTGCTGGTCTGTCTCTAATAAGCTTATATACATGATGGTATTGACCAATATATAGATAACTATCTAGAAATATTGTCTGTAGATTATCCATTATTACAGAATCAAGATTCCTATTATTATTCCTTCTGATATTCAACTGTTCTACTATATCCAAAATATAAATTTGTGCATAAACAAGGTTATGGTTACTCTGAAGGAAAAGAATACCTATGAGATAGTGTAGTTCACCTTGGATCTTGAAACAATAAGAACCTGACTACTTGGTTACAGAGTTGTTCTTTTTTACTTTTACTAAAGTTATTGCAAATACAGTATTATACTGCCAGATATTATTACAAAACTCTCTTGAGCAATAGTTATCTTCTGTTAAGTAATTCTATAGAACTTTAGTTAGTATTTGCAAAAGTAGCAGCTGAATTTGTTCTTGTAAATAGTACATTCCAAACTTGAAATAATTAACCCATAAAGAAGTAAGCTTTTTACAGTCAAAGTGAAAAGTATAGCAGTAAAAACAAACAATACCCAATATGCCCAAACTACTATATTATATATTAGCTTCTAGAAATAGCTATCCTACTAGTAAATAATATGTAGGCTAAATAGCAGGTGGTGGAATGTCATCTGAAGCAATGGTTTCTTAATTCTAGTTTAACTCTTAAGCATATAGAATTTGGGTGTTCATAAAATATTCTTGAATATTTTCTTCTCTAATATCCTATTATATCTAGTCAATATTCATATATTAACAATCAGTTAGATATATCACTCACAACTGTTAGAATATTTTCTTGTACATTTCTATTCATATATAGGTTTCCATTACCTTTTCTATTCTGCTGCTCTTTATAATCAAGAGCATCTATATTCTCATTCCTCTACTTTTCTATTACAAGGTTTTCATCTGGGTCTCTAGTCCAATTTTAATTCTAAGTGCAGTTAATACTGTGTTATTTGTTAGGTTGCTGCATTCTCTTCCTCCAACAGTCTATGTAAGCATAACAGTAAGTAGTCTTATGTATGTACTGTAGTACACTATACTTTCTTTCTCTAGTAGTGTTGTTTACAGTATGTATAGTTAGTAGTACTGTATATAGTCTATTAAACTATTTTCTTTCAATAGTTTCCAGTTTGCTATATTTTCTTTCTCCAATGACTATCAGTAGTTTTGTTTATAGTCCACTATACTATTTTCTTCCAATAGTTTTTAGTTTGCTATGCTGTCTTCCTCTAATAACTACCAGTAGTATGGTCTCCAGTCCACTATACTTCTTTTCTCCAATAGTCTCCAGTACCCTATACTTCCTTTCTCCAATACTTTGCCTAATCCTCTGTAGTCTTTTCTGAATTTTTCTGAATTTTTAATGAATTTATTGTATTTTTTAAGTAAAAAAAGAGGGTATAGAAAGAAATTTAATGATCAATTCTTAGCTAAAATTGACAAATACTTATATAATTTTTACATAATCAATTACTTAGATCCATCATCCCACATTTGGTCTTGCATATATAATAGATTTGATTAATTTAAACTATTTAAGCAAACTCAACTCTTTTTTCTACTTGTAGTACTTCTAACTGTTTTGCTAATCTATACTGTTATAATAACTAGTCTCTTTTTACTTGTTTTTGTTTCTTTATTTCTGTTCTTAAAGTATTCTCTCTATATACATAGAAGCAAAAGAAATGTTTTGGAGTAAAACAGATAGATAATAGTTTTCTAGAATAATTATATTATATTGTACTTATTCTTTAGTTTTTTTGGCTTGGCATTTTAATTTAATAAAATCTGTTTGTATATAATGATAGTTGCTCTATCAACAGCCAATTAGTTTATATTTCTTTACTTGAATTAAAATATTATTCTTGCTTTAGGTAATTTGAAGTTTATACAACTTATGGTAGTATTCAATGAATAAATACAGTAAGATTCTATTTATAATTTATATACTCAGTGGACTAATTATGTGTGAATAATAAAAGAGTTTTTCAATAGTATTCAATAAATGAACACAATAGTATATTACCAACACTTAATATCAATTTTCTCTAATTTTTTCATAATTTATAAAACTAATAGACTTACTAGAAATAATAATAAGGGTCTAGTAGTAGCATTCAATAATAAAGGACTGCCAGCAATTTAGATGTTAATTTTTTCTGATTTTTCTGCAATTTATTAAGCCAATATACTCACTATGAGTAATTTCAAAGGTTTATTAACAGTATTTTAATGATAATGTACCAATAATCAAGTCAATCAATAGTAGTAATGGTACTAACTTAATAAAGTAGTACCAACTGATGCCAATTAAAGTAGCAACGAAGCCAGACACTGTATCAACTAAGCAGTTAAAGTAGTCATAGTAGGATTAGTTGCAAAATGTTAGTAGTATCAAGAAATAGCTACAAAAATCTATATATTTCAACACTTGAGCATAGAACTGTTCAGCTGAAAGAGGATATTACTATTTCTTCTTTTATAGATAGAAAAAGAAATAATTACAAACAAGATATATTTATAATAATCTAAAGCATGAAAATAGCTATTCATTAATTAATAGATTAGTGATTTTATTATCTTTTATTATTTTTTTATTTAAATTGTCTTTCAATCAGTCTATTTCAGTTTCTTAAACTATCTATAATCAAAGAGAGTATATGAGACCAAATATGGGATGATACCTGCTGACACAGAACTGACTAAGCAGCTTCCTTATAATAGGCCCAAGTAATTGATTATGCAAAAATTATATAAGTATTTGTTAGTTTTAGCTAAGAATTGGTCATCAATAAGTATATGAAAATAAATAGAAATTTGATAGAGGTTTGATGAATTGTATAACTACTGAGTTTGAAAATTATTCCCACCATTCCTACCAAACTATGATCTGCTCTAATGAAGCACAAGTTTCTAATACATAATCTGATGTATTTTTTATAGTCTTTGCTGTTCTCTACCTTATATTTACTACTATTATTACTATTGTTAGCTTTACAAAACTATAGATTGAGTTTTTATTTCAAGTATGGATTCTGGAGGATGTTTATAAATGTACTACTTCTGACAAGGGCAGCTGACTTTTAGATATGTTGTTAAGGATACAGACTTAGGGTTTGAAGTTCTAACCCTAACCAGTGATGATTGAAAGAGAAGAACTTAATAGAGTTCTTTGTTAGATTACTCCTACTATTTATACAAATATGCCATGGTCTATGTACCAATTTTCCATGGTCACAAGACTATCCCTAATAGCTATATAGTTCTTATATAATCTTGTCCTATGCTATTTATATCTTTCCTATATTATATCTCTAGAGATTTTTTATTAAGTTGATAAATGCATGGGAAATATTTTCCTTCTTTGGAGTCAACTCATAATATAGCTCTCCTTTCAAGGTTCTTCATTTCAAGGAACTTTTCCATTTATTTTAATTTTCTTTCTATCTTCTTTCTCTTTCCCTTTTGTACCTTTTTCTTCTCTATCTGTATACTAGTTTGGCTGTAAATTCTCTTGGTAATTCTTAACTAAACTCCATTTTTTTTTTTTCAGTTCCTATCACCTGTCGTCTTTAGCCTCTTTTCTATACTCTCTTTTGAACTTTTCAACCAGTTCTTTTACAATTTCCAAATTCTTCTTTCCTTTCCATGTATCTGCCTCTACTGTGTACTCCTTCTATTGTACTAAGAACTTGTTCTTCTCTTGCACTTTTTTTCTATTTAGAATCTTCTCTATCTCATACTCTTTTTTTTTATCTATGACTACTGGTTGCAGTAGTACTACTTTTTGGCCCTTTACTTGGGGTCTGTACAATTGTACTCTACTTATGTTGACTACTAGATGTATTTTAATAGTCAGAGGTAATTCAAGTTTAACTGTGTTTGTTAAAATGATCTTTTTTATTTTATATAGGTCCATGAACTGTTCTGTCAGTTTCTCCATCCTCCTTCCTTTCATTTACCACTTCAAGTCTTTTGTACTTAGCATTACCAAATCTTTTTTTTTGTATTTGTCTCCCTCTTTTCTTTTCCTATTTATGTACCACTTCATTTCTTTTTGAGCCTTTTTCAGAGTTGCTTTTGCTTTCTCTTAAATTTCCTTTATTTTCTTTATGAATTTCCCTGCCACTTCATACTTTTCTCTTTACCTTCAAATTCTATTCTTAGATTCTGTCTGCAGTTTGCCCTGAAGGGTAATACTTTTGTTGCTGAATAGATTTTGTTGTTGTAGACAAATTCTGCTGTCCCTAGCTATTTTGGCTATTACTCTTATCTATGATTGATGAACATATAGAGGTACTGTTCTAACTCTTGGTTTACTCTCTCTATTTGCCCATCCATTTGTGGGTGGTAGACTGTTAACAGTTTTATCTCAATCTCCAGCATCCCATTTATAATGCTCTCTGAGAGTCCATAGAACTTCTATACTTGATCTTGGAACAATCTTGCTAGTCCCTCTACTGACATTTTTTCTATAGTAGTGATAAAGTAGGCCATTTTTGTAATCTGATCACACACTACTAATATTATATCATACCCTTGGGCTAAGAGGAGTTTTGTAATAAAGTTAGCACTAATATGCTTCCATAGTTTTTTAGAGATTGTGTTTAGCATTAGTTTTTCTACTGGAGCTTCCATCCGGTTTTTGTTTCTTTGGCAAGCATCACATCTATCTATGTATTTTTCTACTTTTTTTGTCATTTCTGGCCATCAATAGTTTCTTTCCACTAATTCCACTGTTTTCCATCTTCTCTTATACCCTCCTACTGGGGTGTCATAATACAGTTGTATTATCTCTGTTCTCAGGTTTTCTTTCTCTGGTATATAAATTCAATCTTTCTTTAGTACTAGTCCTTCCTCTATTGCCTATTTATCCTTCTTGAATGTCTTTACCCCCAACTTTTTTAGTTCCTCTACTGCTTTGACTACTCTTTCATTCTTTCATTGTGCCTCCTTTATTCTTTCCTTGAGACTTTCCTCCTCAATTAGTATTTTCTCCTCTTATTTTACTTTCTTTTATACCCATTCCGGTTTTATCAGTGTTCTATTCTTGTTATTATTTTCCACCCTCTTCTGCTATTCTGGTCTTTTACTCAGTCTATTTGCTTCTCCCATGCTCTTTTCTGGTATATGTTTAAGTATGAAATTGAACCTGGATAAATATAGTACCCATCTTGTTTGTCTATGGCCCAGTTTTTAACTAGTCATGAAGTACTATAGGTTCTTATGGTCTGTCCATATTTCAAACTATACCTTTGCCCCTTTTAAATAATGCCTCCATGCCTCCAGACACCTGATTACAGCTAACATTTCTTTGTTGTGAATTTTATAGTTCTTTTCTATTGGATTCATTAACTTAGATATAAATGCTACTGGTCTCTACTTTCCATCTTTATATTTTTACTAACAGCACTCCCTCCATTGCATAATCTGATGTATTTGCTTCTACTTGTATTTCTCTGTTCAGATCTGGTATTACTAACACTGGTTCAGATGTAAATACCTTTTTTATTTCCCAAAATGCCTCTTCCTGTTCCTTTTTCCATCTCTATTTTTTTTTTCTTTTTGCACTAGTTGGTGCAATGGTGTTGCTACCTTGGCAAAGTCTTTAATGAACTATCTATAGTAGTTGGCTAATCCCAAGAATTTTTGCATTTTCTTTACATTTCTAGGAACCAGCTAGTTGAGCACTCCTTCCATCTTCTCTTTCTGTATCTCTATTCCTTTCAGGCCAACTACCACTCCTAAGAACTCCACCTCTCTGATTTTCCATTTATATTTTTTGGGTTTTACAAATAAATCATTTTTTTTCCAACCACTTCAATACTTTCTTTACTACCTTATCATGCTTTTTCTCTGTTTTGGTTGCTACAATAATGTCATTAATAAAGGTCACTGTAGTCCCCTAGTTGATTATATCTTGGAAGAGATTGTTCATCATAGTTTGGAAAGTGGCAGAAGGGTTGATGAGACCAAAGTATATGACTACAGGCTTATATACTCCTATGTATATCATAAAAGTGGCTTTCCATTCATTTCTCTCCTTAATCCTAACATTATTGTAGCTCCATCTTAAATCTAGCTTTATAAACACTTTTTTACTTCCTACTCTATCTAGAATATTGGTGATCAATGGTAATAGATAGCTATTTCTTACTGTTCACTGATTTACATATTGGCAGTCCTGTACCATTCATTGCTTTCTATCCTTCTTGGCTACAAAGTGAACTGGGGATGTCTGTGGTAACTTTGATGGTTGGATATATCCTTTATGTAGCTGGTCCTCTACAAATGCCTATACTTTTTCTCATTCTTCTTTTGATAATAAATATACTTTTCTCATTCTTCTCTTGATAATGAATATACTTTTCTCTTTTTTGGTGTAAATCCCTCTTTTAATTCTATGGCATGATCCCAGGCCTTTTGTACTGGCATGCACTCCAATTCTGTCTTTTCAAATACTTTTTTCTATTTCCAAAACCTTTTTGGCATTCTTCTTATATCTCTTACTTTCTTGATGTTTTGGGTATACAATTCATTGTTCAATTGTACATATTTCAAAACATCATACTTATTATAGGAAAGCAGCTAGAAGTTTACTGACCTCTGTTCTTTTTTGATGACTTACCCCCCTGGCTGATCCTCCTTCTCTCCCTAACTCTCTGCCTTCTGCTCCTACAATCCCAAGCTATATGCCCAAACCCTCCACATTTGAAGCAAATTTGATATTCTCCTCTTTTTCTTTCTCCATTTACTGCTATTGGTCCTGGCCCTACTTTAGTTCCCTTATACTAATTTCCTCTATTTGGATATCCTCCTCTGGAGTTCTAAACCCCTACCTACCATATGGTCTGTTCTCCTCTCTCCCTATATAATTCTTTCCCAAATACTTCTCTTTGCTGCACATTTTCCAATAGGTGTACTATGTTCCTCTCTAGTATTCTTTCCTCTGCCCTACTTTATCTCTGATTTCTATCCAACCTCACTACCCTCTTCTGCCATTCTTCTATCATACTAGGAGAGCTTTCTGCCTCTGCTAACTTCCTTTTGAGTGCTCTGCTTAGTTTTCTTTTGAACTCTTCAATAAGAGGATGTCTCTCATAGCTGCTTCCCTGTGCCATCTTTTTGAATTTCTAAACATATTCATTGCAGGTCCTTCTCCCTTGCTTAATTGTTCTCAGCTGCTTTATCTTTTACTCCTTCTCTACTATTTTTCCAAACTTATTCCTCATTTTGCCAAACAATTCCTCCACTGTCTCTACCTCTGATTCTCTTTTTGATAGCTTATCCAACAGGTTATCCTTCTATACTTCTGCTACTCCCCCTTGTATATAGGATAGCACCCAGGCCATCTTTGTTGCTTTTGATTCTCCTATCATTTTCATGCTCAAATACAACTGAACCATATTAATGAATGTGTTTACCTCCTCCATTCTTTCACTAAATAGCAGAGGCTTTGCTACCTCCACTCTGGCTCCTCTATTTTGTTGTAATAGAATGGCCACCTGCTGCTGTAGGCTGGCAATGAGAGTAAGAAGTTGCTCTTTTCAGGTAGAGAGAGCTTGTGATATAAGAGCAGTGGATTGCTCCATAGGTTGCTGTTGCTGTTGTTAGGACATATTTAGCAGTGGTACTAGTGATGGTGATGGTGATGATGATAATTTCTCATATAAGGACAAGTAGTCTTCTTTGTCTAAACTTATAGCTAGTTACCAACTAGAAGAGTAAAACAATATTATCCCTAAGAAGAGAATCTCTAAGCTAGATGGGCCTTTAAGAGATTACCATTGTTTCTCGGCATAGACTGATTACAATGGACCAGTAGCATAGAGCAGATAGTAAAGAAAAGGTATATAACAACACCAGAAAGTGAGGTTAGGTCTTGAAGTGAAGACACTGGTATTGTTTACATTTTTTATCTGCAGTTCCTAACTAACTGCAAAGTTCTCTTTACACCTGGAACCCAGCTTCCAAAAAGCTTGTGAGTACTGTGCTTACTAGTGAGGGCAATGATAAGAGTAAGTATTGATAAGGCCTTGAGGTGAGGGGTTGCCTGAGGTATTGAGTTCTAATGTTAAGAGTACAGACTTAAGGTTTGAAGTTTTGACCCCAACCAGTGATGATTAAAAGAGAAGAGCTTGATAGAGTCCTTTATTAGATTTCTCCTACTACTTATACAAATATGCTATGGTCTGTGCACCAATTTCCCATGGTCACAAGACTATCTCTAATAGCTATATAGTTCTTATATAATCTTATCCCATGCTATTTATATCTTTCCTGTATTATATCTCTGGAGATTTTCTATCAAGTTAATGAATATATGGGAAATATTTTCCTTCTTTGGAGCCAACTCACAACACATATAGGTTGGTCTTCAGATGTAAAGAGAAAAGTTTGTCTCTTAGACTACTGGGAGCAGATCAGTTTGCAATAGCAGCTGAATCCTGAAGAATTTAGGATTGGTATAACATCTTTCTGAAAAACTTTGTAGCATGGGTGGGAACTATGTCTGAGATCTGCCTATTTTTATTTTTATGTGCCTAGACTTCTTTTATGATTTATATTGACCATTTGACTATATAGGTGTCATTTCTAGATAGATTTGGCTGAACAAGAGTGTCAACTTAGGAGAGTTGAGGAACAAACTCAACAATAGCTTTATCCTTACTCTAAAATATTCATCCTACTCCAGTCTAGAATAGAAAAAGAAAAAGAAGAAAATGTCATATATCTCCTACTAATAGTTTGCAAAATACTCCTGCTTCTAGAGAGAATAGAGAAAGAGGAGAAAAAGAAAGAAAATAGTTTTTAAATCCTTTAGATGTTCCACAAAATCTTGAGGATACTATAGCTGGTCTACAAAGATGACAAATAGCTCAAATAAATAAAATGATAAATAGGTGGAGAAATAAAAAAAAGATGGTCCAGATTATGAAGAACAACTGGTAAATGAAAATGGCAATCAAGATGTTAATAGAATAATGGTAGAAAATGTTAATAGAATTCAAACAGTAGTAAATAACAGATTTTGATATTATTGATTATAAATTCTTACAAGATATTACAGAATATTATTGATGGAGATGATCAAATATACCAAATCAATAATAAAGTTATTGATATGGTATGATAATTTTTTGCTTATATAACTTTGATTACTAAGGATTTTGTTAGAACAATATTTTAGAAGAAGAAAATGGTGCTCTACCACCAATTCTTCAACCTATTCTTTATTCTCTTACTAGTCAACCATTTTTAGAAACCAATATACAATATGTTGACTTAGGTATTCTATCTGTTGTTTGCCCATACTACCATGTACTTCATTTTGACTGTGAAAAGCTTAAAATTTTATATTATAATCATTCTAAGTTTAGCATATATTGTTTTCAAGGACAGATCTATAGGAGAATATATATAGTGTAGTGTATCACTCAAGATGCTATGCAGCTGAGATCTGAGATCCAGAGATGAAGACTAAGTAGATTGAGAAGGTGAAGAATAGAATGTGCACCTGAGATCTAGAGACAAAGACTGAATCTCAGGGATATAGAGTAACTATCTAAATATCAAATTGTAAGTATGCACATATTTGTTGTAGAATGTAAAAACTCTAATGCAGTGGAGTACTTATAGCTAGGAAAGACCGAAAAAGTGTAAGCAAGTGATCAAGAAAATGTTTAGGGGACATAGTGGTTGTTGCAACACTCCCAAACATGGTCCTCTCAACAAGATCCAGCTACTACCTCTTCAAGCTCTTACTGAAGTTCTATAAAACTACTTGACAGGAGATGATTATCACTTAAAGAATTTCTGTAATAATATCAGGCAGTATAATGCAACATTTGTAATGACTTCAGTAGAAATAAAGATTGACAACTCTATTACTAGACAGTCAGGACCTTATTGTTTCAAGATTCAAGATGCACTTTATCATCTCATAGGTGCTCTCCTACCATATAGTGATCATACTCCTACCTATGCACAAATCTATATTCTTGACACAACAGAGCAGCTCAATGTTAGGAGAGACAACAATCATAATCTTGATCCTGTGGTGATAGAGGACCTTCAAATAATGCTCTTGAATAATTATCTATATATTGGTCATTACTGTCATGCCTATGAACTTATTAGGGAAAAGCCAGTAGAGGAACAAGAGGAGATCACAATTAGGCTACATGTGAACTTACAACAAGATCAGAGAACTCATAATCTTCCTACTACTGAAGAGATTGCAGTTATTATTCTAGAAGAAGGAGTGTTATGAAACAACTTCTAAGAAGGAAACTCTTTCTTACATATCCATCAACTTGAAGGACTTTACTGGTTTCCATAAAGGACTTAAATTATAAATAGTGTGGGAATGCTTACATAAACTATATAGTACCTAGTAAGGGTCTTGTGATTGTGGGAGATAGGCACATAGACCATCAAATATTTGTATAAGTAACTAGTAAATCCAATGGAGAACTCTATTGAGTTCTTTCTAAATACTTATCTTGAGTGGTCTATAAGTCTTCATGACTAAGCAACAACAAGAAGTACATCATGCAATAGATAATAGAGATGTGGTTTTATGAGCAAGAGAAGAATAACTTTGAAGAATTAGCCAAAACAATCTTTTATATACTACTTTTCACTATGTTTTGCTCTTTTCCAAGGGTGAAAATGGCTAGCATCCAAGAATTCCTATTTATGGAGCTCAACTCAGAGAGAGAGGTGAAAATGCAAGACAAAGAGAAAGGGAGGAAAGGGCTCACTCATAGTGTATATCTGATATATACTATTATACTTATCGTCTATATGTTAGGAAAGGTTCTCAGCCACCTTTTTTTTATGGTGGAAAGTTGTTCTAGCAATTTGTTGTTGATATATGGGCAAATTATGAGCAAAAAAAACTCAACTGGTATCACAAATGGCCACTTACTGAGTTGTGAGTTGATGATTTGATAATCAAAAGGCTTAAAAAAGCAAAGTTTAGACAGTAGCAAAAGATGTTGTTAAGTCTAAGGTTTATCCTCAGATATACAGTCCTTAAATACATGATTGTGGTAGTCTGTGCACCAGAACAGCCTACCACATGATTACTACCTATTGTTCTACATATAGGAGTACTATTGTTCTTGAAATAGAGATAACCTAACCATCTTAGGGCAGTCCTTTGTTCTACTCAAGGACAGATGATAATCTATGGGTAAAGATCAGTGTCATGTGCAAACATTGAGGACCTTGTATCTCCATGGGATCTTATTGCCTCTGGATTTATTTATAGCTGAAAGAAGCACATTGAAAAGAGCTTTACAATGGTCATTGAAGCAAACAATTACGTTAAGCGGTTCCTGAGATATTGGCGATTTAGTGTCTGGTGACTTGGTGATCACAGACTGATCTGCTGATAACTCAGTGAATACTGACTGCTTTGAGATGTTTTTGGTACCGTTAGAAAGATTTTCTTAAGGGCTTTTGGTGGCCATTTAGATCATCGAAATCGATCAAGTATTCCTGGAGTTATAGTCTGAATGAAGTTTGTGACAACTGGACTAGAATACATTAGTACACTCTCAGATCTAAGCTTTATCAAGGACTTCAGGATACTGCTATATATAATAAACATGATGGTGAAGATACTAGGTCTTTGGGACGCAAACTTATTCTTTTTTTCTCTCATATAGAAAGTCCTAGGTTTATGACCCAGCTTTTTCAGGATACTATAGCTGTTTGCAGACATTTTCACAAACCAGATCTCTTCCTCACCATAACTACCAATCCTAAGTGACTAGAAATTATTTAGTCTTTTTCTTAGACAAACAGCCACTGATTATCCTAATATTATATCATATATTTTTGAGCAAAAGAAGAAAGCACTTCTTAAACTCATTGACAGTAGTTTTTTTGGTATCCCTGTAGCTCATATTTATACTATTGAGTTTCAGAAAAGAGGTCTTTTCTATATTCACTTGCTTATCTTTCTTCATCCCTAAGTTCATATTCAAGATTCTCATCATATAAACTCTATGATTTTAGCACAGCTATCTAATCCTCAACTATAGCCACTTCTCTATACAAAAGTCACCAAATATATGTTGTATGGTCCATGTGGTGTTGACAATCCCCAAGCCAAGTATATGGTCAATAGATGATATAGTAAACACTTTCCCAAAGACTATAGAGAGAGAACAGACTGGGCTAAAGACAGTTATCCACTCTATGCTAGGCCTGACAATGGCTTGGTTTTTGAACACAATGGAGCTAGATTTACCAATCAATATGTAGTTCTTTACTGTCCTCAACTTCTTCTTCTCTTTGATTGTCATATCAATGTAGAGGTCTCTACTAGATTGGAAACTGTCAAGTATCTCAGCAAGTACATCTACAAGAGTCCTAATAGAGCAACTATAGAGATTGGTGGTGGGATGCAAGATGAGATCAAAGCATACTTGGATGGTTGGTTTATTGGTCTAACTGAAGCTTACTGGAAAATCTTTGAGTTCAACATGCATGAAGAGTTACCAGCTGTCCAACGTCTTTCTGTCTATTTTCCCAATGAGTACTATATCAACTTTCATACACACCAGACTGTCAATGAAGTATTGGCCAGGCAAAATATAGAGAAAACTTAGCTTACTGCTTGGTTTGATTACAACTCTATATATAATAATAGATTGGGCCTTACTTACTGGCAGTTTCCTCAACATTATACCTAGAATACTAAAGTCAAGTCATGGCATCCAAGACAACATGCTAAGGTAATTGGAAGAATGTATTTTGTGTTACCATCAAAGGGAGAGCAGTTCTTTTTATGATTTCTTTTAACTATATTTCAAGGTAGAAAAAGTTAGGAGCATCTAAAGACCTAGAATAGCCAAGTATTTGTTATATTTAAGGAGATATATATGGCAAGAGGATTATTGGAGGATGATCATAAGTGGAGGATTTGCTTGGAAAAAGCAATTGTAATACAGCCTGGAGTAGTATGTTATTAGTTGTTAGTAGTAATCTTGCTGACTGATGAAGTGGCTGAGCCTTATGTTCTCTGGGACCAATTCAAGACTGGACTGTATGACGATATCAAGCACAAACTACATTATATGAGCTACTACCAAGCTGACCAGAAGATACCAGAGAATGATACTTATAATTATGGCCTTTGGGATTTAAACAGAATGTTGGTAGAAATGGAAAAAAGTCTTGCTAAGTTTTCACCCATGCCTCTTCTATAGCAACAGTGGGATCACAGAATACCCAATTCTCTCTTACAGGCTGAGCAGTATGATGTAGATGAAATAGCAACTCTGGTAAATAAGCAGAGGACAATGTTTAACCCTGAACAAGCTGCTGCTTTTGATGCTATTTTGGAGTCTGTTACCAACAATCAAGGTTACCTTTTTTTATTTATTTATACTGCTGGTGGTTGTGGAAAGACATTTCTTTGTAATACTATTGCTGCTGAGGTTAGGAGAAGAGGACAGATAGTACTGTATATAGCATCATCTAGAATTGCTGCTCTTTTGCTGGATGGAGAAAGGACATCTCATTTGCACTTTAAGATTTCTCTTTCTATTAATGAGGACTCTATGGCTGGACTCAAACAGAATAGTTACATGTTTCCAGTCATTTAACAGACCAAGTTATCATTTAGGATGAAGTTTCTATGCAGTACAAGTATGATATTGATGCTATTGATCAATGTCTAAGAGACTTACTTGAAGTAAGTGATCACTTGCACTTAATAGCTGTTGAATTGATATATTATCTAGAATGATTATCCATTTGGTGGAATTACAATGGTATTTGGAGGGGATTTTCATCAAACTTTACCTATGGTACCTAAAAGAACACATCAACAAGTAGTAGCAGCATCCCTTTGCAGAGGAAATCTATGAAGACATATCAAGTTCTTACATCTTAGATACAATATATACTTGGGCCACTCTGAAGCTGACAATCAACATGCTCAGTAGTTGTTGCAAATTGGTGCTGGATCAACTATGGATGATAATGAGATGATACAAGTTTCTCAGTCTACAGTTTGCACTAATTTCAACACTTTCATCAACAGGATCTATTTAGGAATTAGAAACCCAAGAGTTCAAGATGACCAATACTTCTTGGATTGCATTATCCTCTGTCCTAGAAATAATGAGGTGTATAATATTAATGAAGCTATTCTCCAACAGTTCAACCCAGTACCAAATACAGAGGTCCATATGCTGAGAAGTGTAGACTCTGTGTCTGAGGAAGATGGAATGCACCATGCCTATCCTGCAGAGTTTCTTCAACAACTCAACAGTAGTGGATTGCCTCCTGCTTTACTTTGTTTTAAGGTTGGCTGTCTAGTTATCTTACTGAGAAACTTGGATCCAGGAAAAGGACTTTGCAATGGAACAAGAATGGTGGTATTGAATACAAGGAGAAAGGTGCTCTAGTACAGGATTATCAGCAAGGATAGAAGGTTTAGAGGAAAGGTTGTGTTGATTCCAAGGATTAGGTTATCACCTAATGCAGACATATTGCCTGTACCACTCAAGAGACTTTAATTCCCAGTCAGGTTGGCCTTTGCTATGACTATCAACAAGTCTCAAGAACAATCAGTGGAGCATGTGGAGATTAATCTACAGATATCAGTGTTCTTATATGGACAACTTTATGTAGTATTTTCAAGATGTACTTCAGCATTGAACATTTCAGTACTTCTTCCAGAACAGAGCCAGAAGAGCAGAAAGACACTTAATATAGTATATAAAGAAATATTCAATAGTATTAGATTATAGATTGTATATGTATGGACAATAGACTTGAGATTAATTTCTACTATAATATTAGAAGTAAGTAAATAAGGTCAGTTAGAATAGTTAAGTCAGTAAGTGATTGAAAAAATATTACAGAATATACAAAAAGTTGAAGAAGAGAGTGTAGTGGACTAACTTCAATATATACTTAACTATTCAGAACTAGTAGAGAATTCAAGTTAGGTCATAGACCCAGATAAAAACCTTGTTTATTAGGTATATGAGACCAATGTGGGAAGATGGCTGCTTAAGCAATGCTTAGCTAATGCTTTACAAGCATTTGTCAGTACACTTTTTCTTTTTTCCTCTATTTTCACTCAAGAAATCCAATAAATTTATTAAAAATTGAAATAAATTCAGGAAAAATCAGAAAAAACTGCAAATATAGTGAACTAGAAACTATTGGAGGAAAGGAGTATAACATATTGCATATAGTACTACTCACTTTACATACTGTAGACAATACTACTAGAGGAAGGGAGTATAGTAGACTGTAGTATACACACAAGACTACTCACTGTTATACTTATACAGACTGTTAGAGAAAGGGAGTACAGCAACCTAATAGATAATACAGTGTTAACTCCATTCAGAATTAATAAAGAGTTCAAGTTGGGCTAGAGGCCCAGATAAAAACTATAAGAGAACACTCTAGGGACACACTTAGTTATTAGGTAAGCCCAGTATCTATGGGCTAAGTATATCTTCTATATTATGTTTCCACTATCTTCTGTACTCCTTTTGTTTTGTGTTATTATGGTAATACCTGTTTAACTATATAAGGACATTGTGGTATTATTGGTTAGTATTTATGTGATTGTGCACAGACTACCTGTTGTAGTATATATAACAGCTTGTATAGGTAGATCTATCTTTACTCAAATATTATACTAGCTTCTAGGACCTTTTCTTAGCTTATTGAATGACTACTTCTGAATGTTCTCTTTACAGCCTTTTGGAACCTTTGTCTACATACTGCTTCCTTCCAGTTCTACACACTCTTTTCCTTCCTACCCTATATTTTGGGCATAAAATCTTTCTTCTTTCCTGTTCTGATATCTTTCTCACAATTGCATTCTTCCTTCCATATTCTATACACTGTATTTTTATTATTTCTCCTCTTTTTACTTCTTCTTCTCTCTAGTTCTATACTTCTTGACATGAGCCACATCACATGTTCTTTACTTGTCTTGCAAGGAGAAATTTTTGTCCTTGATTTTCATAAATTTGCACTTCTTTGCCTTTGCATCTTTCATAATCTACATATATTGCCACAGTCTCTTCTGTGATCCATTCTTTTTCAAGTAGGAGTGCACTCTCTGGAGGCATACTCTATTTATTACAGTACTCCTATGTCTTTTCCCATGTGGGATGCACCAGCCTCCTCTCTTACTGTGCCTTTTGTAGTCTAGCCATACACACTATTTTTTTCTCTCTTCTTCTTTTTCTTTTAACTTCAATGTTTGGACATCCTCACTTATAGTATCTTATTCTCCAACATCTAAAACATCTTATTTTCTTCACTGTCTTTTGTCTTCTTGCTTTTATTTTTTTTCTCACTCTATATTGCATTACTCTACTTGCCATTATCTTGAATTTATTGTGGGGAGTTGGTTTTCTCTTTACCTCCTTTTTATTTCTGTAGTTATACACTAGGTATCCAAACTTCTTATAACATTAACACATCCTCCTTTTTCTTCTTTTTAGTTCTACTCTTAGTTTAGCAAGGGTATGCTTTTGGTTGAGCAGGCTACTTATAAGAAAATCATATTGAGATTGAGATATTGTATTGATACCTCAATGGTACAGAGTGAATAGTTGATTGTCCAAGTTGATCAAAAAAACTTAATAGAGTTTTCATTAGATTCTGTACACTACTTATACAACTACTATATGGTCTGTGCACTAATTTCCCACACTCATCATGTGACATGACCCTATGACATGCAACATTGTCATATAACACTTTCCCATACTCCTTCCTTGTATAGCAAGTTCAAATGAGAAAAAAATATATATATATAAATAATAACTTAGCTGTTTTGTCAAGTTATGACAAACAGCTCATATCTATCTAGCATAATAATAGTAAGTAAATTGTCTAGGTATTGAGTGGTCATCATTTTAGATGTACTTAAGTCTTATCTTAGATATTAACAAAAAGATTAATAGTTAAAATACCTCTTATTTCACTAAGATTTTTATACTTTTCTTTTTAGATATTTAGCAAGACATTTTCTAACTCCACTTGCTATGGTGTAGCTGTTGCAAAACCTATAGTAGGTATGGTGAAAAATCAGTTACAATTGACAGTAGATGTTGAGAAAGGATTGGTTGTCCCTAGTAGAAATAATTACAGATCAGTTAGTTGGAGTAGTAGTTTTGAAGAATGATTGGTACTATTTGTAGTGCAACCATTGGGTTGGACTAACCCTAGAACTGAGTTGTCTTTTATTTGGGGTGAATAAAGAAAACTCAACAGAGTTTCTCTTAGATTTGGACTACTACTTATATCTTTTACACATGGTCTGTACTACTAACCCTAACCTACTAATGATTTAATAGAATTTACTAGAATGTTCCTTGATATGTGACCTATGTGTGATATGGCTGATCATGTGACTCTTTTATTATCTAATTAAAAGAAAAAAATAAAAGATAAAGAATTAAAGAAATAAAAGTTATTATGGCCAAGATAACTCATAACACCATTCATCTTGTTTCTGGAGTCTGTTAAGAGACCATGTTTGAAAGTGTTACAACAGTTACTATATCCTTCCAGAGATTTTCTTAATTATCTGCTTATTTATTTTTAGTCTTTCCTAACTATGAGTACTTTACTACCTTAGAGCTTCTGTATTCTACAGTAAATATATGTATATCTACAATCTGGTATTTAGATAGCTATTCTGTATCTTTGAGATTTAGTTTTTATCTCTGGATCTTAGATGTATTTTTTATTTTTTATTTTTTCAATACTTAGTTTTCATTTTTGAATCTTAGTTTCAGTTACATAGTATTTTGAGTGATATTCTATACAATATATATTCTTCTATAGATCATAGTATCTATTAGTAACATATCCTCAATGCTGAACTTTTCCAAGATGAATAGAAATAACTATAATGCCTAGTCAAACAATATAATATCAGCTCTACAAGTGAGACTTCTTTGACTCATTGTTGATAGTCAATAACTTTTCCTTTAAACTTCCTTCTAGTCCTCCTACTGATGCTACCACCACCAAGCTATCTGTTTTCATTATTTCTGCTGAATACTAAGTATAGGTTTGCTTGCAAAATAAATATATACAGTAGTTAGAATCTAATTTTGCTACTATGAGCTTGATGTACAAAGCAATTGAATTTGGATAATATAAACACATTTAGACAGCCTGTTATTATACTAGAAATTCAGTATTATTTATTATTCATATTTATTTTCATTTCATTTTCATTATAATTTGTGCTCTTAAACTCCTAATTTGTCTACTTTTATAAAATCATAATGTAGACCAAACACTTATACTCTAACTCTTATTCTGGGATTTGTATAAATACTCTACTAGTATATTATAATTCTCTAGTTTATAGATTAAAGTTATAAAGTCATCTTTTCCATAGTCTTGTAGTGCTTTTTCTCTTTGATATATATCTCCCAACTTCATTACTTCTGAATTTATCTTTCCTTTGGACAATGTTTTACTACTCTGAAATATGTGACTATAACAAGTAACAGGAGATTGAAGCACAGTGCATAAGCTGAAGCCAAGGTCATTCTACTATAGTATGACTATTAAGTTGAGCTAACTCTGGAACTGAGTTGTCTTTTATTCAGAGTGAACAAAGAGAACTTGACAGAGTTCCTCTTAGATTTGGACTACTACTTATACCTTTTACACATGGTCTGTGCTACTAACCCTAACCTACTAATGATCTAATGGAATCTACTAGAATATTTCTTGACATATAATATATGACCTGTATATAATATAACTGATTATATAACAAATGTAACAGGTTATGTGATCCTGATTATGTGACTCCTCTATTATCTAATTAAAAGAAAAGAAAAGTAAAAGATAAAGGATTAAAGAAATAAAAAGTTATTATGGCTAAGATAGCTTATAATATCTACCTCTTTGTTGTCATTGTGTTTTCTCTAAGTTAGCTATAAAACCATGGGACCAGAGAGCAACATCTCTTATTTCACTTAGTAGTATATTCTATTCTTTAACTCCATCCTTTGTATCACTTTCTAGAACTGTTATGAGCTATTTTGGCTATAATAACTTTTTATTTCTTTAATTCTTTATTTTTTACTTTACTTTTCTTTGAATTAGATAAAAGGAAATCACATAATCAGAATTACATGACCTGTTACATTTGTCACATAATCAGTCATATTATATATAGGTCACATGTCAAGGAACATTTTAGTAGATTCTATTAGATCATTAGTAAATTAGAGTTAGTAGTATAGACTATGTGTAAAAGATATAGATAGTAGTCCAAATCTAAAGAAAACTCTATCAAGTTCTTTTTGTTCACCCCAAATAAAAGACAACCCAGTCCTAGAATTAGCTCAACCCAATGGTCATACTATAGGAACCCAGAGTATATATTCATAGTAATTTCTAGTATATTCTTAGCCTTTCTATACTGTTATCTCTTTTTATCTGATATAGCTGCTACTTTGAAAGAAATATGGAATAAACTGTGTCAGCTTTATATTATGTAACAACAAGACATAAATGTCTACTATTATTTTTAGGAACTATACTTCAAAAACTAGAACAAATATACCTCTATGTCAGACTATATTGGCTTTTTCTTGAACTTGAAATATTGTATTACTAAAGCTAAACATAAATTAGATGATATTCTTGTTGTTCATACTATTCTCCATTCCTTATCTTGCTCAAATATCTAGGATACTGTCAAATAGAACCTTCTTGATAAAGAGAAAGCACTTACCTTTGATTTTTTTCTCAGTGCTAAACTTATATTTGTCTATGATTATACTAAATATAATTGTCAAGCCAACAAAAATAAGAAGAAATCTGAATCTAATCAAATGCTCCTGTTGACCAAATCAAGTAGCAAAGAGAACAAGAGAAAAACTCACTAATCTAGTAGTTTTGCAAATTTAGCTATTGATTATTTACAATCTCTAGGTAAATGTAAAGTGAACAAGATATTGATAATAACTGGTGACTTATTCTCCACCACTGGAATACTTCTTGTAAGGGCAATTAGAACAGAGTAAATTCTAGAAGAATTCTTGGTAATATTATACTTCTAAATATATTATAACTTACCTCTAGGAAAATCCTTAGAAATTAAAATAAGACTCCTGGGGTATACTCTATAGTATATACTTCTATAGTCAAGACATCTCTGATCCTAAAGTTCTGTTAGTCAAGGTTAGAAATCTTCAAGTCAAGCTAAAAACAATTAGATATTACTATATAATATTTAATTAGGCACAAGGTTGTTCTGGAAAATAGATCTAGTGTTCCAGAGATGGTATTAATAGGGTTCTTTTACATTTACTCCCTTTTTAAAATTGCTGTGTCTTGAAGCAATAGTTCTGAAATAAAAAATTGTATCAAAGTTTACTCAACAAATATATCTAGGTATTGTGGTTTTTTGCAGTTATTTTCTTATTTGTCTTATATCTCTTATTGCTGATAGCTGTTATCAGTAAATTAGTAAGCTAGAAGATTTTTCACCTACTGTAGCTTTTTATATCTCAGTTTTGTACTTAAAGGACTAAAATGAATATTGTTATATTTTCTAAACTATTTACAAGTACTGACTGTATCTAGTTGACATCTTAACAGGTACTTAGAATATATAAGTCCTGTACTTAAAAGACTGAGTTGACATTTTAATAGGTGTCAAAGTGCTATCTTAGTTGTAGTGTACAAAACTAGGGGCCATAGAGTGGTTATAATAGAATTTTACTATAAGATCTGGTACTAAAACATCAAAGACTGTCTCCCAAGAGTTGTGCTCTCTTTTGAATTCTTTCTACTTTATCAAGAACTGAGAACTGAAATCTCCTTCCATGCCAACAACTGTCCAAGATCTCTTTTACCTTCCATTCCTCTTCTTTATCAATGACAATAGGTGGTAGCAGAAACTTGGGTCTTCTTTTAGAGATTAAATTGTCTAGGATAGTAGACAGCTTTACTATGTTAAACATAGGATAGAGCTTCTTCATTGCATAGGGCAGCTTGAGGCGGTAGATAAGGGGTCATTCTATTACAAAGAGTCTGAGATGATGATATGACAGTTTCAGAGAGGAATGTTGTCATAAACTTTATTTAGACCATAACTCTAGGAATACTCAACCAATTTTGACAATTTAAATAGCCACAAAAAGCTCTTAAGAAGACCTTTCCAACAATACTAAAAATATCTCAAAGCAATTAGTATTTACTGAGTTATTAGCAGATTAGTCAATGACTTCCAAGGTACCAAATACTAAATACTAAATTGCTAATATCTTGGAAACTACTGAACATAATTGTTTGCTTCAATATTCATCATAAAGCTCTCTTCAGTGTGCTTCTTTTGGCCATAAATAGATCCTAAGGTAATAAAATCCTATAGAAATATAAGATCCTCAATGTTTGTATATAATACTAATCTATTACCCATAAATTATCATATGTTCTTAAATAGAACAAAGGACTGCTCTAAGATGGTTAGATTATCTCTATTTCAAGAACAATAGCACTTTTATATATAAAACAATAGGTAGTAATCATGTATATAAGGACTCTATGTCTGATAATAAACCTTAGACTTAATAACATCTTTTATCACTATCTAAATTTCACTTTTAAGCCTCTTTTGAATTTATATTCATTAGTCACAAATCAAGTAAGTAACCTTTTGTAATAGGTGTGTGGTCTTTATATCAGTTGTATCAAGGAATATCCAATCTCTAGAATAAAATACTAGAATAGGAGATTTTTTTTGACTGTAGTATTGGGTTATGTTCTTTTACACCTTCCAAATTGCAGACTTGATCTTTTTGACTGCTACCTCTATTTGCTTCATGAACTTGTTCACCATCTCTAATCTGGAGGAACATTGCCTAGGTTTGAAACTTATGTAGGAGTTTGTTTAGTATCAAGCAGAAATGGAGTTTGCTGGATAGAAGCATACATATAGTTGTTGTGCTGGAACTCTGCCATAGACAATAAGTCATACCAGTTATCTTGTTGCTTATTGATAAAGAGGTGTAGGTATTGGTCAAGTTCCTGGTTAACATATTCTATTTGTTTATCTGTTTGTAGATACCAAGTTGTAGAGAATGCCAGTTGTATCTCCAGTAGTTGGTAAAGTTCTCTTGTAAAGAGCACCATAAATTGAAGTTCATAGTCTGAGATTATATGCTCAGGTAATCTATGGAGTTTTCACATGTTGTGTAGGAACAATCTTGTTGCTCCTTCTATGGTTACCATTGTGTGTGTCAGAATAAAATAGGCTTTTCCTGATACTAATTTCATGACTGTTATAATGGTATCATATCTAGAGGACTCAGGGAGCTTTACTATGAAGTTAACACTGAGAATATTCTATCTGGTGTCTGGTACTAGAAGTGAGTAGAGCTCTTTGACTAGAGATTGTCTTATTGCTTTCATGTGAAGACAGAGATTGCAAGTGCTAATATACTGCCCTGTGTACCTTAATATCTAAGGCTACCAATAGTTCTGGGATACCAGCTCCAATATTTACTAAGGTATTCCACAACTGTTATGAGTTGCTTTGACTATGACAAAGAGCTGTAAATAAGATAGACACAGACTAGAGTCAAACCAGTAGCTGATAGACAATCTGTAGTTTAAACAAGAACAAATAGTGTACTTGTATATATAGTAGACTGTAATTGAGCAAAAACCCTATTGAGTTTTTTTTTAACCCTGAAGAACTGTCTTGAATTTAACCCTAACTTAAGGTTCTCAAGTTAGTCACTAACAGAAGAACTCGATTTTATACTTTAGACACTGCTTGTTTTGAACCTTGTCTAAACTATACTTCTTTATTGTTTTCAATTGGTAATCAGCTTAATCATTGGTCTTTTTGGATAGTAGGTCCTAGCTATAAAGAGAACTTAGTAGTCAGTTAGGGACTGCTAGTAGATATCATAACTTGGCAAAACAGCTAAGTCATTATTTGTATTTTTTTTCTTTTCTCTTCTTATTTGGACTTACTACAAGGAAGGAGTGTGGGAAAGTGTCACATGATAGATGTCATACATCATAATTATATACCAGAATATCGCAAGGGTCACATGATACAATGAGTGTGGGAAAGTAGTATACAGACTATATAGTAGTTGTATAAATAGTATATATAATCTAATAGAGACTCCATCGAGTTCTTCTTGCCAACTTAGACTTGGAGTATGGTTAAGTTATCTCAGGCTAAGTCACTACAGTAGAAACTTGGTATCAAACCCAAGTATTATGTTTAAGACCTGATCTAGTAATTGGGTGGTGTTATTTAGTAGATTATCTATATCTTTTTGATTAGTAGAAGCCTTGTACTGGGGGTGCATTGTCATCTATACATGCAAAGGTTTAGAAAAGTATAATTAACTCATAAGCAACATGTTCAGCCAATGGTGTACTCTTACCAAACTAAAGATAGAACTAGAAGAGAGAGAAAAATGGAGATGTTTTAACTGCAAAGGGTTTAGGCACCTGGTCTACAACTGTAGGAATAAGGAGAAGAAAAAAGGGAAACTAATTCCCCAAAACAAATTTAAAGTGTTGGTAAGTTGAGTGATAAGATATGGTATAAGAGAGAAAGTAGAAGTTCAAAAATAAAAGACTGAAGAAGAAGAAGTAAAGTATTTAGGTGTTGGAAGCTGGGATACTACAAATAGAAGTGCCCAAACATTATAGCAGAGAAAAGAAAAAGCAAAAAGGAGAAAGCAATATATATGGCCAGGCCACAAAAGACATAGCAAAAAAAAAACTAGTGTATTCTATATGGAAAAAAACATAGAAATATTGTAAGAAATAGAGCATACCTCTAGAAGGTACACTTCTGCTTGAGAGAAAATGATTGACAGAAAAGATAGTAGCAATATATATGGATTGTAGAGGATGTAAAAGCAAGAAAGTTCAAATCTACAAAAACTGAGAGCAAGGATTCCTTTTCAAAAAACAAGTAAAAAACATGCAGTGTGACTTCTACTAGGAAGTATAGAAAAAAAAGAAGTAAAAAGGAAAGAAATGACAAGAGTGTAGTGTATAAAGTATAGAAGAAGAGATATAATAGAAGAAAAAGTATTGGAACAAAAAAAAAGAGAGATTGTATACCCAGAATATAAAACAGAAAAGAAAAAACTGTGGTAAAACTGAAGAGTGGTGGCATACCCCATAGAGAGAAAAGTGCAGCAGAGCAGCACACAAATAGAGATTCCAAGAAGCATAGCAAAGAAGAAGGTTAGTCAAAGAGCTATTAGAAGAATGTTTAAGATGTTGAAAGAGATGTGGTTGAATATTAGAGTAGAAAGGTAGATATGCTTGAAGATGTAACAGTCAAAGTACTCTTGGATAGTGGTGTGACAGAAATGTTTATGAATAGAAAGATAGCAGCAAAGCATGGATTTAGGCTGCAGAAGCCAGAGAGACTAGTGACAGTAAAAAATGTAGATAATACAAATAATAGTAGAGGAACAATAATACACTAGGTCAAAGTAAACATATATTACAAAAATCACATAGAAAGAATGAGAAGGGATATATGTAATCTAGGAAAAATGAATGTTATATTGGGTATACTATAGTTACAAGTATATAATCCAAAGATAAATTGAAAGATGGAAGAGATCAAAATAATGAGATATTCACTAATCTATAAAAGAAGTCTAGCAGTAAAAGAAGACATAGAAAAAAGGAAAAACATAGGAAAAAGAGTTAAAGCAGTAGAAAAGACAGATAGAGATAGATAAAAAATGTCATTGGAGAAGAAGTTTGATGATAAAGTCAAATTAAATAGAGAAAAAGTAAGAAAGATAATGTCACAGAAATTTCACAAATGGCTTAAAGTGTTTGAAAAGGCAGAATTAGAAAGAATATCAGTGAGAAAATCTTGAAACTATGCAATAAATCTGAGAGAAGATTTTGTACCAAGAAAAAAAAGAACATATTTGATATTGAGCAAAGAGAAAGAGAAAGTGAGAGAATTTGTGGAGAAGTAGTTGAGAAAAAGGTATATTAAACCCTCAAAGTCATCTTAGACTTTGCCAGTGTTCTTTGTAGAGAAAAAGAATTAAAAAAAAAAAATAGTACAAGATTATAGGTATTTAAATAAAGAAACAGCTAAGGATAATTACTCTCTATTTTTGATTTTGGACTTAATCAACATCATGGGGACAAAGAAGGTGTTTACAAAGATAGACTTGTACTGGGGGTATAACAATGCACAGATAAAAAAGAGAGATAAGTAAAAGATTGCATTCATAATGCATCTTGGGGTATATGAGCCTACTGTAATATTTTTCAGTCTCACAAATTCACTAGCAATATTTCAAGCAATAATGAACAATATTTTGAAAGACCTAATAGGTATAGGAGATGTGGTAGCATTTATAGATGATATATTGGTAGAAACAAAAGATAAAAAAAGATATAATAAGATAGTAGAGGAGGTACTAAAAAGAATAGAAATAAATGATCTATATGTGAAATCTGAGAAATATATGTGAAAGGTTAAAGAGATTGGCTTCCTAGAATTAGTAATAGAAACAAAGGATATTAAAATACAGAAAGAAAAGATAGTGGGAGTTCTGGAATGGCTAAGATCTAAGATGGTCAAAGATATGCAGAAGTTCCTGGAATTAGCAAATTACTATAGGTGATTCATAAAAGATTTTGCCAAAATAGCTAAACTGCTGCATAAGCTGGTTAGAAAGAATAAGAAGTAGAATTAGAGAGAAAAATAAGAGAAGGCATTCAAGAAGTTGAAAAAGGTATATAATACGACCAGTATTAGTAGTGCCTGACTTGGAAAAAGAGATAAGAGTAGAGACAGATACATCAGAATATACAACAGGAGATGTACTCTCAATAAAGTATAAAGATAATAAATAAAAGCTAATAGTCTTTATTTCAAAATTGTTGAATAAAGTAGAAAAAAATTACAAAATTCATGATGGGGAAATGCTAGTAATAATTCAATGTCTAGCAAAACAGAGGCACTTGCTAGAAAGTATACAAACAAAATTTAAAATCTGAAGTGATCAAAAAAATTTCAAGTATTTCATGAGCAGTCAAAAGTTGAATTTAAGACAAGCAAGATAGATATTATACTTGTCTAGATTTGATTTTATACTAAAACACATGCCAAGAAGCAGTATGAAAAGAGCTGACAGCCTCAGTAAATGTTCAGACTAGCATATAGGAATAGAGAGAGATAACAAAGATAAAGTATTGGTAAAAAAAAAATGGCTGGAGATTAGAGTAATATAGGTAATAAAAGTGGTCATTGAAGAGATAGACCTATTAGAAAAAATTAGAAAATCAGAGGCAAAAGACAATAAGGTAGTAAAAGCTGTAGAAGAGATGAAACAAGCAGGTGTTAAAATATTAAAAGATGAGCAGTAGCAAGAAAAAAATGAATTAATGTTAAGGGATGAAAAGATATATGTCCTAAGGGACAAGAAATTGAGAACAAAGGTAATCTAGCTATACTATGATACACTGATAGAAGAATATAAAGGACAGTAGAGAAGACAGAGCTGGTGATGAGGAATTTTTGGTGGTCTGGGGTTACTAAAGAAGTCAAAAAGTATGTAAAAGGATATGATATATACTAAAGAAATAAAAATTGTACAGAAGTATCTGCAGAAAAACTTATGCCTAATACAGTACCAGAAAAGCCATAGAGTCATATGTTGGGAATTGATACAAAGTTGTCAACAGCCTACCAGCCATAAACAAATAGACAAATAGAAAAATAGTAGAGTTTGTATATAACAATAAAGTACAGACTAGTATAAAAGTATCACTATTTAAGGCAAATATTGGATGAGACTTATATATGGGATTTAAGATGAGAAAGAAGAGGAAGTTTGAGAAGGTAAAAGAATTTGCAACAAGAATGAAGAAAGTTCATAAAAAGGCAGAAGTGGCACTATGAAAGAGTTAGGAGGAAATGAAAAAGTATACAGATAGAAAAAAAAGTGAGGCAGAAGAATATTGAGTAGGAGACTGAGTGCTCTTGAGCACAAAAGATTCAAAGTACCAGATGCAAGGAAGGAGATCAGAAAAACTGACTGAAAGATTCATTGGACCTTATCAAGTGAAAAAATAATTTCAACAAATGCAATAGAACTAGATTTGTCAAGTATAGTAAAGATACATCTGGTAGTTAATGTCAGTAGAATATATAAGTACAAAGATCAAGTAGAGGATCAGAAAAAGGAATAGCTATCACTAGTAGTAATTGATAGAGATAAAGAATACAAGGTAGAGAAAATATTGAACAAGAGGAAGTTTAGAAAGAGAGATAAATACCTAGTGTAATAGAAAGGGTATATAGCAAAAGAAGATATATAGGAGCCAAGAGAAAACTTGGGGAATGTACAAGATTTGGTAGATAAATTTGAAGAAAAATATAAGGGAGGTATTAGGCAAATAAAAAAGAAGAATACTAAGGAAGATCAAAAAGAAGAACTACTAGGACAATATACAGCAAAGTTATTATATAGATAGGATAATAAGAAATTTGATAGAGAATATTGGGAAAAATTGAAGAGAAATTGGAGACAATAAAAGACAGAAAGAACAAGAAGAAAGCAGACACTAGATATAATTTAGAAAAGAGACAAAGAAAAGAAAGAAGAAAAAGAACAAAAATTGAAAGAGAGTAGAATAGAAAAATAGAACAAAGAAGATGAAATAGATAATTTATAAGATCTATATGATAAGCTGTAAAAATTCTTGGGACAAAAACCCTTAAGAAAGGGGTACTGTTATGAGTTGCCTTGACTATGACAAGAAGCTATAAATAGAATGGACATGGACTAGAGTTGAACCAATAGCTGATGGACAACTTGTAGTTTAAATAAGGACAAATAGTATACTTGTATATATAATAGACTGCAATTGAGTGAAAACTCTATTGAGTTCTTTTCTAATCTTGAAGTGCTATCTCAAGTTAACCTCTAATATTAAGGTTCTTGAATCAGTCACTAACAGAGGGCAAACAACCAACAGAAGAAGTGGACATACTAGAGTAGAGCAGAGAAAAAGCTATCTCTAGTTAGACTAGAAGGCTTTGTTTGTCAGGTGGACTTGATTTATTTTTTTGGCCACCTTGTACTATATTTCTAGATTTGTGTCACTGGAGCATACTACTGGTATGGTCACAATTTGGTTCTGGATATCTATTCATAGTTCTCTCTAGAACTTGACAACAAGGGTTCTTGGATTGGAGTAACCAGCATCTGAGACCAGCAATTGGAAGGAGTTCAAGTAGTCCTCTACTGTTCAATTGTTCTGATAGTAGATAAATGTAGAAATATGGTAAACTTGTAACACTCAGTCTTCATGTGTAAATAACTATATATAAGGAAATATCTTGTAACACTCAGTCTTTGTGTATAAATAACTAAGGTACCAGTACATGTTCTAGCTACTTATATATGTTTTCTGAATACAATAGTAACAATAGATAGTATGAGATTTCAAGGATATAGCCTGTAAATATAACACTTTCTACTATGTGAACAATTGCTACTTTGTATTGTGACCACAAGTGGTCACAATTATGTTATCTCAGACTTGCAAATATTTATCTGCTCAATACTCTCCCTCAAATATATATAAGGCTATAAGGGCAACTGGAGCAGAGTAATTCCAGGAGAATTCTCAGTTAGATTACAGTCCAAAAATATAAGTTACACTCACCTCCAGAAGAATCCTCAGAGATTAGGATAAGGCTCCTGGAGGATATGCTATATTATATATATATTCTGGCACTAGTGTGTCTCTGTCCCTACAGTCCTAGTTACCAGGGTCTGGAGTTGTAGGAATAGACTAAGAGTAATTAAATATTACTATGTAATATTTAATATGTTGTAAGGTCATTCTAGGAGGTTAGTCTGGCATCAGGGGCAGTGTTGGTAAGGTCCCCTTACAAAGGCCAAGTATAGAGGCAAAGTGCTTGACTTTTGGTGATGGTAACATCCTAGTAAAAGTATCTGTAATCATCTCATCTGTTGGACAGTAAACTAACTTGATTTGGTCTTCTTCAACAATCTAGCAGATAAAGTAGTCCTTTATATTAATATGCTTGGTATGTACATGGTAACAATGTTCTTTTGTCTATGAGTTCAATAGCTGATTTGTTATTAGAACAAAGTATTGTTGGGTCCAGTGTTATGCCAAAAATTTCATGGATAAGAGATTATAACTAGAGGATTTTTTTCACCATGTGAGTTATAGTAATGTACTTACTTTCAGTGGTGGATAAGCTAATGATTTCTTGTTTTCTAGTACTCTAGAATACTACACTACCATTCAGAAGAACTGTATATCCAGATAAGGCATATCAATCTTTAGCTATGTTGCCATTTGCATTACTATATACATAGAGTTTAGGGTTTATAATATTATGTCCATAGATGAGCTATAAGTTTTTTGTTTCACTAAGATAGCAAAATATTCTTTCAACAGCTTACCAATGCTCAAGTCCAGGGTTATGCATGAAATACAATACAGTTTGGACAGCATAGAAGATATCTGAGCATGTGCTAATTATGATATAGATAAGCCCTCCAACACATTTACAGTATAGTATATTATATATTTTTGCAATCTTGGCAGTAGTGCTAGGACACTGGGCTGAGGATAGCTTTAGGGATGTATCTATTGGGATAGATATAGGTTTGAGGCGATCAAAGTTGTGGTGATAGAGGATGAAGTCAATATAAGAGTATTGTGAGATACTAATGGTATGTAATTTGCAATTTCTTGTAATCTCTAATCCTAAAGGCCAATGTAGCTCATTTATATCAGTGATTTCAACATGTTTCCGGATTAAATTTTTGGAGTGTACAATATACTCAATTGAATTTGATCCAATAGTGCAGTTGTTTACATGTACTAGAATTACAACAAAGTCTTCATTAATAAATCAGTAGAAAATAGCTTTATCAACATAGTAGTGGATAAACCCAAGATAGTATATAAGTATATCAACTAGCTTTTGGTACCAATGATGTTCTAATTGCTTTAGTCCATATAGCATCTTCTATAAATAGTATACTTTACCTTTAGCATCTTTTTCTACATATTCTGGTAGCTGCTTCATATGAATATCTTTGTTTTTAGTGAGTTCACTATTTAAATATGCTTCTTTAATATCAATTTAATGCAACTCAAAGTCTTTTTCAGCTGCAATGGCAAAAATGATATGGATAGATTGTAATTTGGCTACTAGTATAAACATATCAAAATAATTAACATCTAGGACTTGAAAAAAACCTTGTGCTACAAGGTGAGCTTTATAACAGATAATAATATTGCTTGCATCCTTTTCAATACAGAATACCCATTTAGAGCCAATAATATTTGCACCTTCAGGTGGATTAACAAGTTCCTATGTTCTAGCTGCTTTGAGTGTTGCTAACTCTTCTTTTATCCTATCTTGCTATTGAGACCAGTCAGATTGACTCTTGGCTTCTTTCAAGGACTATAGTTTAGAGGCTTCTGCATTGCTGATTTCTGTGGCCAAAGCATACTCATCTAGGTAATCTATAGACATTATCTGCTCAGCTGCTTTTTCTTTCTCAGAAATAATAGGTGATTGGGAAATTCAGACTCCTTTGGAAATGATTGGATTAGATAGCCAGTTTGAAGCAGTTTCTTTACTATGAAGTAATTGTTATATATATTCACTAGGTTTTCTTATTCTTGTAACTTGTTGATCTGACTTTTTAGATAAAGCTATAACTGCTGGTGCTTTGGTTTAATAGAAGGTAACAGGAATAGGTTAATTAGGTTTTGTTTTAATAAGTACTGGTTCTTCTTTCTCTCTTTTGAGATAAGAAACTGATGTAGCTAACTTGTCAAAGTAAATGTTGCTATCAAGCCCTACTAGAGAGAGAGTAACAGCATTACAGAGGAAGGTTCTAGAAGTCAAGGGAGAAAATCCTATTAAACTAGTGATAAAATCCTATTAGACTAGTGATAAACAGGATTGCTAGGTTGAGAACAAGACTAAGGGTATTTTTAAGGACCCAAACAGTATATATATGTATGTGTCAGTAAGAGAAGGATCAATTTGGAATGGTAGAAGTATTTCTATCAGTAGAGCTAGAACCAAGAGAGAAGTTGAGTTCTGGAGGGTAGCTTGTCAATTCTTTGATGACTCAGGTGTTATAGTATATAACAGTGCCCTCTTCTCAAGGCTATGCTCTCGTGGCCTATTAGCATGTAAACTAGTAACCCAAGTGAGTAAGGTGGTTATCTACTAGTTAATTAGAGTTTAGGTATGAGGGTAAGTAGTGAAAAAATTGAGGTCTAGAGCTAGTTTGTCAGTATTTTGTAGGTGGAAATTTTGCACTAGTTTGGATGTGTTAATGAGTTCTAATGTATCTAGCCAAGAAAACACATCCAGAGTGCCTTCATAGTCCAACTATTAGATATAGTAAAGGAGAAGTACTCTTTTGTGGCAATTTATCTTTGAGTCTAGTACTTGGGTGATTTCAAATTCAAAGTCACTATTTACAATCATAGATGGAAAAGGTAGATTGGTTTATCCAGGAATGTTGCTGAGGGATGCTGGTTTAAGCTATAATATATAGAATACTAGATAAATATAGCAGAGGTAGTCCAGTAGTTTTATCTAGTAAGACTACAGACTTGGTTTACCAGTTATCTCAAATGGACCTAAATACCTTTTAGCAAGTTTTCTGAAGGATTGGATAGTGTTTATAAACTTGGCCAGCACAAATATGGTATTCTTCAGTTGGATGTCTGAAAGTAAAGATTGTTTTGAGTCTGCTAGTCCCTGGTAATGTCATTGGGACTTCTTGATCATTCTTTTTAGCTAGTTGTGGATCTTGTCTAGTTTAGCAATATAGGTTTGGGTAGCTGGAGAAAATAGGTCAGAGGATAGCTGACAATATATATAGAGATGGTACCCTTTGTTTGTAAAGAAGGATAAGAACCTGGTAGTCAACAAGAGAGCATTATTGAACACAAATTCTGCCAGAGGTAGTAGATGAGCTCAATTGGCCTGTTAGTAGTTATAATAAATGTATAAGTATTGTTCCAAGAATTGATTAGTATGTTCAGTTTGTCCATCAGTCTTAGGGTAGTGATCTGAGGTGAAATATAATCTCATTCCTAAGACCACAGTCAAGGAGTGGAAGAATCTGAACACAAATTTTGTACTCTGGTTAAAGGTAACATAGATTGGTACCCTATATTTTAAAAATACATACTGAATAAATAGTCTAGCCAGGCCCACTGAATCTAGTTTACTGTGAGTGGGTATGAAGATCACTTGCTTGGTGAGTCTATCCATAACTACCAAGATGTTTGTGAATCTGTTAGATGAGGGTAAGTATTCAATAAAGTCTGTTGAAATGGACTTCCAGGGTTGTGGAGGGATTGGAAGCTGTTGAAGATGTCCATAAAGCTTGTGGTACTGGGTTTTGTTGTACATACAAATACTACAGGACTTGACATAGTCAGTGACAAACTTTTGAAGTTCTGGCTATATAAGGGCAACCAGAGTAGACTCCAGAAGAAATCTTAATATATAATTATACTCTGGGATATGTTACAACTTACCTCTAGGAGAAATCTCAAAGAATAGAATAAGGCTCCTAGAGGGTAATCTACTCTATATACTACTTTCTTAGTTACAGATATCTCGGCTGTCAGAGATAGAAGTTACAGAAGTAGACAACTAATTAAACCTGGAATAATGCTTATTTAATTAGTTATCAGAGTTACTCCAGTCTATTGCCACTGGTGTGTTAGGAGTAGAGTTTGGTATGATCCCCTTACAGGCTATGTATATCTGCATTAAATGAGTTTGGATGTTTTGTTTGACTAGAGTAATCTACAAGAGGATAATTATGATAGGTCTTCAGGATTTGAAGTTGTAGATTATTATAATTAGGTACAAATATTTGGTCCTCAAGGTATACTAGTCTGTCCTCATCTAAGGACCAACAACTCTTATAGGTGGTTCTGGAGGATAAGATGACTTTTGCTAATGTTGAGTCTAGCTTTAGAGCATCTCTGATATTAGTATGTAAGATATCAATATCCAGGGAGTCTATAGAAGAGATTGAAAGGCAGGGGGCGTAACTAGCTAGTTGATTGGGGTTGAAGATAGGTTGGCAGTTTGGAGATATGACTATCTCACTCTCTACCTCTAGTTCTTTTGGTAGTAGATCCCAACATCTTGTCAATGTGTCTGGCTTAGTATCTAGCTTACTGGGTCTAAATCTGATATTCAGGTTAAACTATACCAAATATTCTGCCTATTGGGCTTAGTAGTGCAATAACAACTTTGAGAAGCAGAAATATAGCAGATTCTTGTGATCAGTAATAATGTCTACTGGAGTAGCCATCTCCTCTAAGTAGTGATGCCACTTTTTGAAGACTTTAAAGATAGCCAATAGTTTTTTATTATGGATATTGTAGTTTAATTCCACTGAGTTTAGAGTTCTTGAATGAAACACGGTTGGGTGTATCTTGTTTTCAAGATGTGTTGACAAGATGGCTGCTATAGCATGATCAGAGGCATTGGTTTCTAGTAGTAAGGGTGTCTCTAGGTTCTAATGAGTGAGTAAGGGTGCTGAGATAATGTTACAAACTTCATTTGGACTATAACTCTGGAAATACTTGACCGATTTTGACGATCTAAATGGCCACAAAAAGCCCTTAAAAAGACCTTTCAAACAGTACCAAAAATGTCTCAAAGCAATCAGTATTCACTGAGTTATCAGCAGATCAGTCAGTGATTACCAAGTCACTAGACACTAAGTTGCCAATATCTTGGAAACTACTTAATGTAATTGTTTGCTTCAATGACCATCATGAAGCTCTCTTTAATGCACTTCTTTTGGCCATAAATAGAACCAGAGGCAATAAGATCCCATGGAGATACAAGGTCCTCAATGTTTGCACATGATACTGATCTTTACCCATAGATTATCATCTGTTCTTGAATAGAACAAAGGACTGCCCTAAAATGGTTAGGTTATTTCTATTTCAAGAACAATAGCACTCCTATATGTAGAACAATAGGTAGTAATCATGTGGTAGGCTGTTCTGGTGCACAGACCACCATAATCATATATTTAAGGACTTTATGTCTGAGGATAAACCTCAGACTTAACAACATCTTTTGCTACTGTCTAAACTTTGCTTTTTTGAGCCTTTTGATTATCAAATCATCAACTCACAAATCAGTAAGTGGTCATTTGTGATAGGCAAATACTTTCTTTAAGGTGTTGAAAGAGTTCTTACAGTTGTTAGTCTAGGACCAAGGTATGTTCTTTCATATAAGGTAGTTGAATGATAGTATCAGTATAGAGTAATTGTGAATAAATCACCTATAGAAGTTTGAGAAGCCCAAAAATACCTATACATCCTTGATCTTGTAGGGGGTTGGCTAGTCTAAAATGGTCTGTACCTTGCCAAAATCTATTTCTAGACTCTTAGAACTCAGTATAAAACTGAGGAATTCAACTCGGTCCTAGTGGAAAGTACACTTGCTGGGAAAAGTATACAGTTTGTTAGTCCTCAAGCATTGTAAGATCTCCTTCATATGGTCTTTGTAATCTTTTAGGTTATCAGAGTAGATGAAGATATCATCTAGATAAACTACTATATAAACATCCAGCAGGTCAAAGAAGATATTATTCATAAAGCATTAAAACATAAAAAGAGCATTAGAGAGTCCAAATAGCATAACAAACTACTTATAAGACCTGTAATGAGTTTGGAAAGCTGTTTTCCACTTCTTACCATTGGTGATATGAACCAAGTGATAGGTGCTCCATAGGTTTATCTTGCTATAAACTCAAGCCTTCTTCAGTGTATCCAGTAGGTCAGTTATTAGCAGGATTGGATAGCAGTCCTTATGGATAATTCTATTTAATCCTCTATAATTGATGCACAGTCATAGTGAACTATCTTTTTTCTTTACAAAGAGTACTAGGGCCCCACAGAGTAATTTGGAAGGTCCAACAATGCCTGTCTTAACATTTTCCTCTAGAAATTCTTGCAACATCTACAACTCAAGGATAGATAGGAAATATATTGGTCCTAGAGATAGAAGTTTTCCTTTCTCTATGGGTATTGTGAGGTCATAGGTATAATATTTGGATAATTGTTTGGCTCCTTATTTGCTGAAGATGTTAGCAAATTGATGATAATTCTTGGGTACATTAATTAAATCTAGTAATTTGTTCTCCAATTTGCTTATGCATCTCCAGATCAGAGAAGATTTATCTAGAAGGGTTGGTAAGTCTTTGATCTTTTTTGTCTGCTGGCCAGTTTGAAAGTTGCTGCATTAACCATGGATATCTTAGGTGATGAGCCATTGCTTTTTATAGTCTTCAAATCTAACCCTAGTTTCTGTAGAGTTCTAGGTTGCATAGGGGAAGTGACTGGTATAGTATTCTGTCTGTTGTGCAGTATTATTGTACCAGTACTCCAATTAATCTTAGGGTTGGCCTGACGCAACCAACTATGATCCAGTACCACTGAACAGAACCTATCCAGTAGAGTTGAGTAGAACTCAAGCTGAGCATAAAAACTACACAAAAAATAAATTAGAAGCAACACAATCTCAGATACAGTGTGGTTAGTGGTACTATTTAGTAATATTAGGGTCAATAGTTTGATTTTTTTGGATAACAGCTTGAACTTAGATACAAACAATACATCTATAAAGCAGTCTGATGGACCTGAGTCTACTAACACTTGGAAAACCACCAGAATAACCTCTGAGCACAGTAGAATCTATAGTACACTCAATTCAGCTAGTACTACTGCATTCAGGCAAAGTCTGGGCTTCCAAGAGGGGGTTCAGATAGTTGTTTCCCTTTTTTTGGAGGTTGTCTTGGGTAGGTCTTTTTTTCAACTAGACTGCTCAAGCTCTTATTGTGACATTGGTTAACTGTATTTGTTTTGGACATGCTTAAGCAAGATGGCCTGACTAACTACACCTCATATACAACCCTAGATTTGGATGGCATTGGTATTCAACTGCCATCAATTTTCTATTTGGGTCCAGGATACTGCTCAACAACAATAGTGTAGAAGAGTTTTGATTAATGGCCCTAGAGGCAGCAGCAGCAGTTCTAGAGAGCTCTCTCTAGGATCTGTTTTGAGTGTAGTATATTTCTGTTACTTAGGGTTTGAACACTTCTATATGAGCATTTCTTGGCAAGTGACTTTGTAAGGTATGAACCAATTTCTGTTTGTTCTTTTTATTCTAAAGTCTTCTCCAATAGTCATTATCAATTTTTAAGACAGCTCATTTAAATCTCTTGAATGTAGATAAGTCTTCTTTGGTATAGTGGAGTTCCTCACTTATACATGAGGGAATTGCATCCTTTATAACCTTCCTGAGGGAACAGTTATCCTAGTGAATGCAATTTTGGTAATTTGCAAACTGTATAAAGTAACTGACTGCCTTTCGATTAGGGGGAAATAGAATGGCAACAATTGCACTCTCATTGTTGTCCTTAGGTATATATGAACCAAAAATGTTGGATAATTTCTGGATGAATGCTAACCAGTCAGACAAGAAATCAAAATCCTGGTAGGGATCTGGCTCGTTGATGAACAATTAAAAGTAGTCAAGAGCTATGTCTCTAAGGTAAGATATAATAAAAAATATCTTGTCTGAATCCTCTAAAAATTCCCCTTCCCAGGCATAAAAATAGATTTAGCACTGGAAGATAAAGGCCTAAAGTTTATTAGTGCTATCCCTGCTGAAAGGGTCAAGTTCTCTTACTTGGTGATGTCTTCTTGGGTGATTATCAGTTTGTTTGACCAAAGTAAGTAATGTTGCTCATAATTCTAGATCTAATATTCCTTGGAGGGGTGTTGGTAATGTGCTCCTAATTGGTTTAACAGAGGAGGGAGTATCTAGTTCTACCTGGGGGTTTTCTGTGCTTTTTTCCAAGATTTTCTCTAGTAGTTCTTGTGCGACCAGGTATTGGCTACATACTTATATAGCAGTAAGTGGTTGTTCCATAGAGATTACTAACAATTCCCTGGATAGATTTGGGTGCAAGCCATTATGTCTAACACATTATTCGAGTTGAGTATCTGAGTTTGGGAGGAGATTAGGACATAGTGCCAAAATCTGTTTGATTGGATCTGGTAGGGTACTAGGTGGAGTCAGTTTTGTTCTACTGTCAGGTTCTACTAAAGAGGGGATGATGGCATTGTAGAAGAAGGTTCTGGAGATCAAGAGAGAAAATTCTATTAGACCAGTGATAGACAGGGTTGCTAGGTTGAGAACAAGACTAAGGGTATTTCTAAAGGCTTAGACAGTATATATATATATGTGTCAGTAAGAGAAGGATCAATTTGGAATGGTAGAAGTGTTTCCATCAGTAAAGCTAGAACCAAGAAAGAAGTTGAGTTCTGGAGGATAGCTTGTTACTTCTCTAGTAGCTTAGATATTATGGTATATGACAGCCATGCTCAACAAATACAGTCCACTTGTCTGGCCAATAGACATAATGACCCTTGCTTTTGTCATCCAAACCAATCCAGTGGCCAGTTTGGACCTTTTTACCAAGTTTGTTATTATATTCTATTCTTATCCAACACTTCTTACTCCACTCACAAATATTGCTAAGGTCAGGTTTTGTGTTAAAAACTGTTTCAAGTGATATTATGCCCTTAATAGAGTATATTGAGATCTTATTCATTAACTAGATGACATGTCTTACTACCTCACCCTACAAGAATTTGGGTAGACTACTTTGGTGGAAAAGAGCATGAGTTTGTTCTAGAATATAGCAATTTCTCCATTCAGCAATACCATTGTGCTATGGAGTATTATACACAGTGAGCTTTTGTTCTATTTCTTGAGACTTTAAGTACATGCTAAACTTTTTTTCTATGTATTCTCCCCTTTGATCTGAGTACAATATCTTAATCTTCTTGTCAAACTACATGTGACACCAAACTTCAAAATCCTTGTAGGCTGTTATTGTCTTGTTCTTTGACTTCAGAAAATTGAGTCTAGTAAGCTGTGTCTTGTCATCAGTGAAGGTGATATAATATCTTTATCTTTCTAATATGTTTATAGGTGCAGGACTCTATAAGTTACTGTGTATTTTATTACCAAAGTCTTCAGCTTGTTTTCCTTTATATATTTTTGGTATGGGCTTTTAAGTTGACTTTGTATATATATATGTTTCACAGAAAAATGAATCATTAGAGTTTGTTGTTATGAGTTGAGGGTCTATGATAAATCTGTCAATAATTAACTTCTTTGCAATATCAGGTGAGATATGATCTATATATCAATGGAGTTGCTGTAGGGTAACCTATTTGATAGCATTGGCTGTTGGTGGTTCACTGGTATATTTGTATAGGCTATAGGCATTTTTGGGAATTTCATTCATCTTGTCTCCTTTCTTTGTAAAGATACTGCACTTTCCATTGCCAAAGGAACATTGAAAACCACACTTATCAAGTTTCTTAATTGAAACAAGAGTATAGCCAACTTTGGAAGAGTATAGGACTTTGGTGAGTTTGAGTTCAGAGGTTTTTGTGCCATTTGATACTTTAATTGTCATATCTCCTTTTCTAATAGTATGAAAGCTTTGTTTGTTTGCTATGTTTATAGTTTTGGGTGTGATTCTGGAGTAGTTTTTGAGATGCTCATGGTAAGGTATGATGTAAATACTACAACTAGAGTTATACAGCTCAATATGAGATGCAGGTTCAGCCTCATCAGATATAACAGCTATGGTTTCTTCAATAACTTCATCTTTAGCATTCAATAACCAGTTTTTATCTTCTGCCACTTCAAAAAACCAGTTTTCATCATTGCAAATGCTTTCTTGAGAATACATGCTGTCATTCTCACTATCAGAGTTGTTTGAGCCATAAGTAACTGCATAAACTCCATTAGCTTCTAAGTCAAAGTCAATAGTATTGGCAGAGTCATTCTCTTTCTTGAAGAATCTCTTATTGTCCTTTTCTTTCTTATTCTTTGAAGATTTAGAACACCTAGCTCTATGGTAGCTCTTTTCACCACAGTTCCAGCATGTTATGACTTAGACTTCAAATGTGTTTGTTGCCTAAGGATAACTAATAATTCTTGTACTATCACTTGGAAAGTGATATCCTATTAGAGTATTTCAACAAGAGTATATCCAGTTGTTTTTCTAGTCAATATTCACTCTAGAGATGATTGTCAATTATGACAATACTTTCTTGAAGTGTCCTTCCAAACCAAAGATTAAGAAAAGAAAGGAAGAAAGGAAAAACTTAGAGTTCTTCACTCTTTCCAGATATATCTATGAACACTCCTACTAATCTATCCTAATAGAAAAGTAGCTAATACTGTCTGACTGTTATTGTTCAGGTTACTACTAATGTCTGTTTTAGGATTTATAATTGTTTATAAGTCTGTTTTAAGTGTTCTTTTGTTATAGTTTCTATTCAGGTTGGTCCTTCCCTAGATCAAAGTTGGATCTAGATCTATTAAAGATCCTGATCAGTAGTCACTATTGATATCAGCCAATCATAATTATTGAGAGCAGTGGTCCAGTCCTCCTATCCTCTCTCTTGAGCTCCTTTCCATTTATCTATTTATAATTATCCCCTCTGAGATAATCAACTTCATAATAATTATCCCCTCTGAGATAATCAACTTCATAATAATTATCC
>Ga0153969_1000009_pt1 | contig 31056 bp, 36 predicted proteins | sample TSGA053MetaG_FD_104702 | JGI IMG/M metagenome (GOLD analysis project Ga0153969, IMG submission 104702) | Attine ant fungus gardens microbial communities from Georgia, USA - TSGA053 MetaG | ecosystem: Host-associated > Fungi > Mycelium > Unclassified | place: USA: Georgia, George L Smith State...
GTCCCGTTTCCCTGCATTCCGCAATATCAGACACGAGGCAAAGCGTCCTCGCTTGACCATCGATGATAGAGATAGAGGCGCTGTCTTCATGCGCTGGAAGGAAAAGTTTTTGGTTCCAGACCATGACCTTGGCGGCGCCAGTTTTGCAGGTCACCTCCATCTCTTCTTTCCCAAGATCGCCTTGCTGAATAATATTTCCAGGGTTTTACTATGTCTGCGTCGATTGCAACCCCCCAGTAACTCCCCCTGCAGCAGGCTCAAGTAGTGACTCCTCCGAGGAAGAAGACCCCCGTACCGGTCGCAAACAGAATCGTTTTTGGCAACCCTCCACCACTAGGAAATCAGCTGCTAAAAGACCTCCTCTGTATATACCATATACTGCTCCTGCAGCAACGATGAGTGGCTTTTATTATCATCAGAATTCGGAACCGTACGCATCTTTATTTGAATATATATCGTGCGACTGACAAATGGTCCTCGACAATCACAGATATCAACAGTTATCGCTAACGCATGTACCCGAAATCTCCAGTTCAGGCTTCGAATTCCAATAAGACCTGTTTGTCGTCACAGCGGACACGGTCTCTGGCCCCCTTCACCTTTGTTGTATGTGTACATGTATAATGTCTATCATTCAGGCATTAGGTCTTTTGTATATGTGCAGGCTGCTTTAGCAGGACGTTGATACGCTTTTGCCGTCACTCGTTCTGTCTTTTGTTTCGATAGGATAGGGATTAGGCTAATTTGATAGGTAGTTTGTAGTTCTAGTAGGCTGTTGCAGCCGATACCTCACTCCGAATATGTTCAAGATTGTTCAAGAATTCAAAACTATCTGGTCTAGTTTTTTGTGAAAGAACTCAAGGATTACGCAGTTGTTTGTTGTATCATGTGCTTGCGGAAATCATATGCTATCCTGTCTTTTCGATTGAGCTATAAGCTCCTGTACTCGATTCATTCCTTTTGTCCACTCTTCGCTACTAACTATCCTTGAATTCAGCTACAAGTGGCGGTGAGTGTGTCTATAAACTCAAAAAGCTTGATGGAGCCTGATAGAAGAAAGCAATGACAAACGGTGACGCCAAACATATTGACAAGAGTCCTTACGTTATCATTGTCGGTGCGGGATACGCCTCACGTATTGTTTCTGATTTGAGAAAATTGTTGTCGAGCTTTTGAGCAGATATATCGGGCACGAAGCTCCCAAGGAGTATGTAGATAAAATGATCCCGAGTTATTGTAAGATTCTTCTTCCATGATTATAACATCTTTGAGTCGCTGATAATAGATGGGTACTCTGTGTAGCTCCTGGATGTAAGAGGATTATCGTTGATCCTGATTATCTCAAATCCCTCCATCGACCCAATGTGTCACTGAATTGGGATGGCATTGAGGAGGTTGTGGAAGAAGGGATCAAGCTCAAGACAGGAGAAGTGACTCCTTTGGATATCATCATCTTCGGAACGGGTTATACCATTGTAAGTTTGGTTGTGCCTTCTGTTAATCATAACCGATTGAGTAGCACATCGCAGGAAGTCTCCGAAATGGTCAATGTCAAGGGTAGCAAGGACCAAACAGTAGGTGAATACTTCGAAGAACAGGGCGGAGCTACTGCGTATCTGGGAAGTTCTATGCCAGGCTTTCCGAACTTGTATCTACTTCTCGGTAGGTGTTAGACCGATCGTGTTTACAGTGAGAATTTGGTGCTAAAGTCTTATTCAGGGCCTAATGTAGCTACGGGGCATGCCTCTGTGATATTCAGTCAGGAAGCACAGGTCAGGGCTGTGGCGTCACTGCCAATTTACCGGACAGAATGGATGCTCAAAAACCGTTGAATACAGATCGGACTAGCTCTGCAGCTCATAAAGCCCGTGCTTGAAGGAAAAGCCAAGTATTTTGAGATCACAAGTGAGGTGACAGGTAAATACAACGAGTGGCTGCAGAAGTGGCTGCAAAAATCAGTCTGGACAGAGTGCACAAGTTATTATCGGGCGGACAGAAAGCAAGGAAAGATCATAGCGACATTCCCAGGGCCGGTTGCTTTGTTCTGGTGGCTCTCGCTCTCACCAGTGTGGGAACGATACAAGGCAGTGGGTGCGGAGGCTTGGGCAGCCGAAAGAAGGCAGTCAAGGACAAGGAAGCTGATACTATCTGTGGTGATGCTGAGTATTTCTGCGATTGCTTGTAAAGTACAGTACTAGGGAATCTTGTTTATGCGGTGTACATATCGTTGAAGTCAGCACGTACATTTTCAGAGTGCTATCTATAGCACTTAGATCATTTTTCATCTCTTCATCATTACTACTGCACTACTCTCTTTATGTATATAAAAACTCACTTTCTATAATGGCAATACAGCTTTGCCTTTGTCTCTAATCACTCAATATACAACTTAAGGTCTATCTAGGTGAGTCTGCTGGTGCACTACACCACTATGCAATGCTCACTGATTTTTCAAAGAAGGTGCAGGGTAATAGGGAATGTGCGCGGTTGAATCTCAACAACCGATAGGCAAGTGCCTGAAGTCCGAACGAAGTGAGTCGAACTTCAGTAAAATGGTGAGTACACTTTTATATCATAAGAAAAATTGCTGCGATGACTAATAGGAATTTTTCGTGATGGCATGAAGATGATATCAATAGACGACAGTTTCGGCTATTGAAGAAGTCCGAAACCGGTCTCAAATTGCATCCTTCGACATGATTCCCCTTACAGGCTCTGCAGGGCATGTACCATTGATATATGAATGGGGTAGGGTACAGAGTATGGTATGGTATGGGGCACAGTAAGGGTACAAATAGATAGTGAATACAAACACATTACACTACTTATATGTAAGGTTTTAGCTTAAGATGACTTAAGCCCACTCCTAGTCTGAGTTGACAAGGAGAACTCATTAGAGTTCCCATTTGATTACTGTACACTACTTATACATTTTCCACTATTTACTACTATTTATAAAGTCCCATGTGTTCCTTTCCATCCAACTATCCCAATCTCCAGAAACTGAAAGAAAAAAAATGAAAATGAAAATAAATATTGACTTAGTTGTTTTGCCAAGTCATGACACCACCCCCCTCTCAAGGTTCCTTATCCCAAGGATTTTCTTCATAGTTCATTGTATGGGTCCTATAGGTTACCCATCTCATTGTCTTCTTCAGTCCACTTGTCATAACCTGGCCAAAACACCTAAGTTATTTATTTCTATTTCTTTTCTTTTCTTACCTAAGTAGGTTGTGACATAGTGTGACAGGTGTGATGATAGTATGACAAAGGTAACACATGACATATCACATGACAAAAGGTTCTAGAAGGTCATGTGATTGCAGAAGATTGTCATAACTTGGCCAAAAATGCCTAAGTCATTTATTTCTTTTCTTACCTAAGTAGTTGTGATGGTGTGACAAAGTGACAAAGTTGTGACAATATATATGATATAAGTAGCATGTGACATGTCACATGATGGAACATTCTAGAAGATCATGTGATTACAGGAGATAGGCATACAGACCAGGTATCACAAATGGTCACTTACTAATTTGTGATTGGGTGTCTTGATAGAAGAAAGGCTTAAAAATGCAAAGCAAGACTAGTAACAAAAGATGTTGTTAAGTCTGAGGTCTAATTCTCAGACAAGAAGTCTTTATATACAGGAATGTGATGGTCTGTGCTCCAAGACAGACTATCACATGCTACTACCTATTGTTCTATATATGGTAGTGCCTTTGTGCTACAGGAATAGATAACCTAACCATAGTATGGCTGTTCTTTGTCCTATTCAAGGACAGATGAGTTATCTATGGGTAATCAATGAAGTGTCATGTGCAAATATTGAGAACCTTCTATCTCCTCAAATACATAATGCCTTGAGGTCATTTTAGGGTATATCTAAGTGGAATGAAGAGTACTTTTAGTGCTCCAAGAAGCAAAGCATCGATCATGGCAGTTCCCAAGATATTGGCAATTTACTGTAGTTTTATCTATTGATTGCCTAATAGCTCAGTGAATACTGATCATGTCGAGACACCCTGGGCATTGTTCAAAAGGTCTTTTTGAGAGCTCATGAATGCCTTTGAGACTGTGGGAATTGATAGAGATATGATCCAAATGAAGTTTGTAACACCAGGCAGTAAATGTATAAGTAGTATAGTAACTTAGCCTGAGATGACTTAACTACCCTCCAAGTCCAAGTTAACAAGGAGAACTTGATAGAGTTCTCATGTATTTCTTGTACACTACTTATACATCTACTACTTGGTCTGTGTGCTTATCTCCTGTGATCACATGACCTTCTAGAATGTTCTATCATGTGATATGTCACATGATGCCTTTATCACATCCATTATTGCAGCTATGTTACAATTGTTACACTGTCACTGTCACTGTCACACTGTCACAACTTAGGTGAGAAAAGAAAATGAAAAGAAAAGAAAATGATAAATGACTTAGGCATTTTGGCCAAGTTATAACAAGTAGTATACAAGAAATAAATGAGAACTCTATCAAGTTCTCCTTGTCAACTCAGACTAGGAGTAGGATTAAGTCATCTCAGGCTAAGTCCCTACAGAGATAGGTGCATAGACCAGGTAGAGAAATGTATAAGTAGTGTACAATAATTGTCATGGCTTGGCCAAAATGCCTAAGTCATTTATTTCTATTTTCTTTTCTTTTTCTTTTCTTACCTAAGTAGGCTGTGACATAGTGTGATAGAGTAACAAAAAGGTGATGATGGATGTGACAAAGGTGACACATGATATGTCATGTGATGGAACATTCTAGAAGGTTATGTGATTGTGGGAGATAGGCACACAGACCAAGTAGTAGATGTATAAGTAGTATACAAGAAATACATGAGAACTCTATTAAGTTCTCCTTGTCAACTTGGACTTGGAGGGTAGTTAAGTCATCTCAGGCTAAGTTACTACAATAATTGAATGAGAACTCCATTGAGTTCTCCTTGTCAACTTAGATAAAAAGTAGGATTAAGTTACCTCAGCTAAGTCCTTATACCAGAACTCAATTCCTCATTCTAGGCACTGCTTATTACAGAGCCCCACCACTACTTATTCTCTTTCATCCTTGACCACTGGTCATCATGACTAGTAGCCACCAGCCATCACTAGGCCCCAGGTATGAGAGGACTTGTTCATTAGTTAGGAACAAACAGTAGTGAGATAGCCCCAGACTCAGGTGCTATCTCAAGACCTGACCTCAATCTTTGAGTAGTGTTGTTCATAGATTACTTATACCTTTTCCAACTCTATAACTCTGTGCTGAAGGTCCATTGTGACCTGTACACACAGGAGAATAGTGCCTACCTCTTAAGGAGACACTACTAGAGTAGGGATCTCCTTCTTAGAGGTGATCATATACTTGTAAGAACTTAGTTGTGCTGACTTAGAACTACTTCTTATCCAAGTTGACAAGGAGAACTCAATAGAGTTCCCATTTATTCAAGTACACTACTTATACAAATTCTACTTGGTCTGTGCATCTATCTCCTGCAATCATATGACCTTCTAGAATGTTTCATCATGTAACATGTCATGTGTTACTCTTGTCACCTCTTCCATCACATCTGTCATACCTGTCACACCATGTCACAACCTGCTTAGGTAAGAAAAGAAAATAGAAAATGACTTTGGGATTTTGCCAAGTCATGATAATACTTGTTTGATTAGGGCAGTAGTTAGTAAAATAATAGGAATCTAGCTGGGTAAAGGTCTTGCACCCCAGTAGACATAGCAATAAGTAAGACCAAATCCTATTTGACTTTTAAGAGCCATAGCACAATGTCTCTTCAACAATATAATCAACTTATAAGCAACATGCTCAACCAAAGAAAGGCCCTTGCCAAACTAAGGGCAAAGCTAGAAGGGAGAGAAGGAAAAAAATGTTGGGGATGTAAGAAGTTTGGGCACCTGGCCCATAACTACAGAAACAAAAGAAGAGAAAAGAAGGGGAAACTAATTCCCCAAAACAAATTTGAAGTATTGGTAAGTAGGGTGATATAGTGTGGAGTGAGAGATGAAATCAAAGTAAGATGGCAGGAGATGGAGGAAGAAGTAAGGTACTTTAGGTGTTGGGGGATAGGGTACTTCAAATGGGAGTGTCCAAACATTGAAGTAGAGAAGCAGAGAAAGAGAAAGAAGAAAGCAGCACATGCAGCAAGGCCACAAAAGATATAGCAAGAGAGGAGGTCAGTACATCCCTTGTGGGAAAAGACACAGAAGCACAGCAGTGCATGGGGTATGCCCCTGAGAAGTGCAGCACTAGAGGAGAGAGGATGGAGCACTAGGTAGGAGGTAGTAATGTATGTGGAATGTGGAGGATACAGCTATAAAAGAACAAAGACCCAGAAAAACCAAGGACAGAGATTTGTCTCTAGAGAGCAACTAAGAAATGTATAGTGTGGTAATTGTCTAGGAGTATAGAAGTGGAGAAATACAAAAGGGGGAGCAGGCAGAGAAACAAAAGTGAGATGTGTAAAATATAGAAGAAAAAACATAGTAACAGGAAAGAGAATACCAGATGGAGAATTGAAGAAGATCCTGTACCCAGAATATTGGACAGGAAAGAAGAAGCCATAGTGGAACTGGGAAGTGGTAGTGTGCCCTGAAAAGGGAAAAGTGCAACAAAGTGGTGCATGGAGTGAAGCTCCAAAAGGTGCAGCAAAAGAGAGGGGTATTATGAGACAATCTCCAAGGAAGAAACTATTTCTCGTGCATTTATCAATCTGATGGGGAACATCCAAAAATACAACACCCAAAAGATATAAATAGCATGGGAAGGATTATATAAGATATATATAGTACTTAGTAAGGGTCATGTAATTGCAGGAGATAGGTGCACAGGCCAACAGTCATTTGTATAAGTAGCTACCAGAATTCAATGGAGAACTCTATTGAGTTCTTCCTGAACAACCACCTAGGTTGAGCCATAAGCCTTCACAACTTAGTGCTAACAGGGGGTGAGCAAAGGGATATGAGGAGGATATTTAATTTGATAAGAGAAGTGTAGTTAAATATAGGGGTAAAAAAGACAGATACTCATGAAGAAATATCAGTGAAGGCACTATTGGATAGTGGTACCACAGAGATACTTATAAATAGGGAATTTGCAGCCAAGCATGGCTTTAAGCTGCTAAAGTTAGAAAAACCAATACAAGTACAAAATGTAGATGAAATGTTAAATAAAGGAGAAGCAATTACCCATGAGATAAAGGTTAATGTATACTACAAAAATCATGTCAAAAGAATGAAGATGGATATATGTAGCCTAGGGAAAGTAAATGTGATTTTGGGAATGCCATGTATAAAAATTGGGTTGTACTGACTTAGATCCTCCTCCTAGTCCAAGTTAACAAGAAGAACTTGTTAGAGTTCCCATTCAATTACTATATACTACTTATACATTTTCCACTGTTTACTATTATTTATAAAGTCCTATGTGTTCCTTTTCATCCAGTTATCCCATACATCTAATCTTTAGAAACTAAAAGAAAAAGAAAAGAAAAGAAATATAAGTATTGACTTAGCCATTTTGCCAAGTCATAACACTATGGCTAGCAGTGCACAACCCAGAGATAAGCTGGAAGTAAAGATGACAAGATGCCCACCACTATATAGGAGGAATAGTAAGATAAAAGAGAAGAAAAAGTGAAGAAAGGAAGATGAGTGGTGACAATAGAGGAAGAAAAGATAGTTAGATGGGCAGTAGATAAAAAGGAAGACTGGGGAAGAGAGAAGGAAATTATCATAACTTGGCCAAAATGCCTAAGTCATTTATTTTTCTTTTCTTTTCTTACCTAAGTAGGTTGTGACAGTGTGACAGTATGATATATCACATGATGGAATATTCTAGATGTGATTGCAGGAAATAGGTACACAAACCAAGTAATAAATATATAAGTAGTAAACAAGAAATAAATAGAAACTCTATCAAGTTCTCCTTGTCAACTCAGATAAGGAGGAGTTCTAAGTTAGCATGACTAAGTTCTTATAGAAGTTGAAGTAGACCACAGAAAGATAGAGGAAATAGTTCCTTAGAAATTCTTAAAGTGAAGAAAGGTCTTTGGAAAAGTAGAGTCAGAAAGAATATCAATGAGAAAGATTTGGGATCATGTGATAGATCTCAAAGAAGACTTCAAACCTCAGAAGGAAGGATATACCCTTTATCAAAAACAGAGAGAGATGAAGTTCAAAACTTTGTGACAAATCAACTCAGAAAGGGATACATTAGACTATTGAAATTCCCTCAAATGTTACCAGTTTTCTTTGTTAGAAAGAAAAATAGGAGTAAATGCATGATTATGGACTACTGTGGACTAAATGCACAAACTATAAAGAATAGTTACCTATTGCCATTAATAACAGACTTAATCAACACAATGGATAACAAGAAAATATTCACAAAAATGGATCTACAGTGGGACTTTAACAATGTGAGAATCAAGGAAGGGAATGAGTGGAAGGGAATGTTTACAATGTATATAAGGTCCTTTGAACTAACAGTCATGTTCTTTGGGATGACAAATTCACCAGCTATATTCCAGACAATGATAAACAAGATCTTGAGAGACCTGATAAATGAGGGAAAAGTAGCTGTATTTGTAAACAACATGTTAGTAGAAACAGAGAATAAGAAAGGACATGATGAGATCATAGAAGAAGTATTGAGAAAAGCAACTTGTATGTCAAGCTGGAAAAGTATATATGGAAAGTAAGAAGAGTTGGATTCCTAGGAGTAGTAATAGGGCCTAACAGTATAGAGATAGAGAAAGAGAAAGTGAATAGAGTACTAAGTTGGCCAATACCAAAGAATATCAAAGATGTTAGGAAGTTTTTGGGTCTTGCAAACTATTATAGGAAATTTATAAAAGACTTTGCAAAGATAGCAAGGCCAATAAATATACTAACAAGGAAAGATGTAAAGTGGCAGTAGGAAGAGAAGCAGAAATAAGCCTTTAATGAGCTTAAAAGGATTTTCACAAGTAGACCAGTATCAGCAGCCCCTGACTTAGACAAGGAATTCAGGGTAGAAGTAGATGCTGATGAGGAAAGAAAATGTATTCTCCTAACAAGAGTGAAATTAACAGGTCAGAGAGATAAAATCTCCAAGCTACTTCACAGTTGTGTGCAAACAAGTAGGTACTGGGAAGGTAAAACAAAGAATAGGGAGCTTACAAAGTAAAAGAGGAGTGAGAAATTAATAGAAACCTAAAGAAAATGTTTTTAGCTCTACTCAAGGGTACTCTCACCAAGTTGGATCTCAAAGGTGCACATTCATCTCATACTATAATACTACTGTTCTTGTCTAGTCTAGTAGCCTGGCTCACCATCAATATAGTAGCACTACCTAGAACTCCTGTTGCCCTCATGTAAGTTGTACTTCAACTGACTATACAGTTGGAAGCCTATTTTAAAAACATGTAGTGAATGGTTAGCTTCTAGCACAAGTGAATGTCCAAGTTGGTAGCACATGACATGTCATGTGGTAGGATATTTTTAGAGATCATGTGATCACAGGAGATAGGCACACAGACCAAGAGAGAAATGTATAAGTAGTGTACTATAATCAAATGGGAACTCTATCGAGTTCTTCTTGTCAACTCAGACTAAGAGTAGGATTAAGTTGTCTTAGGCTAAGTCTTTACAATTACAGTGGTTGATCATAATGTTGGAGGAAGTCCAATGGTGCTTATGTAGTGACTTAGCCTAAGACAACTTAATCACCCTTCTAGTCTGAGTTGACAAGAAGAACTTGTTAAAGTTCCCATTCAATTACTATGCACTACTTATACATTTTCTACTATTTACTATTGTTTGTAAAGTCCCATGTGTTCCTTTCCATCCAACTATCCCATGCATCTGATCTTTGGAAACTAAAAGAAAAGAAAAAGAAAAGAAATATAAATATTGACTTAGCTATTTTACCAAGTTATGACACCACCCCCTCTCAAGGTTCCTTGTCCTGAGGATTTTTCATAGCTCATAGTATGGGTCACAGATGTTACCTATTTCATTGTCTTCTTCTTCCTGCTCCCTTAGTCCCAACCCTTCTTTAATTTCTTCTTCTTCTTCCTCCTTGATTGTCTCTAAGGTTCTTCTACCTCTAACTTGTCCCCCCTTCCATCTTCTCCAATTTCTCTCTAGTCTTGCCCAGTACTCTTTATCATACCTTTTATCAGTCTATCTAAACAACTTCCTTGCCGTAAATCTTCCTGGTAATTCACCTCTTGTAAATATTCCTATGTCCCTGTGATATTCTCTTTCAAATTCTTCAGCTGCTTTCTTTGCATTTCCTAAATTCTCCTTTCCTTCCCAGGTATCTGACTCTGCTATAAAGCCTTTCCACCATATTAGGTACTTATCCTTCCCCCTCACCTATTGCTTGTTCAATATCTTTTCAACCTCCCATTCCTCTTCTCCTTCAATGATCACTGGAGCTGGTTGCTTCTTCTTCTATCCCTCTACTTGCCCTACATACTTTCGTATCCTACTAACATTAACTACTAGATGAATTTTTACTGTACTAGGTAGTTCTAGTTCTATGGCATTTGATGATATGACTTTCTTAATCCTATAAGGCCCCATGAACCTCTCTGTCAACTTCTCTGTTTACCTCTCCACCATCTGGTACTTCAAGTCTTTGGTGCCGAGCTGTCATAACTTGGCAAAACAGCTAAGTCATTATTTATATTCTTTTTCTTTTCTTTTTATTTTAGTTTCTAAAGATCAGATGTATGGGATAGTTAGATGAAAAGGAATGCATAGAACTTTATAAATAATATTAAATAGAGAAAAATGTATAAGTAGTGTACAGTAAATGAATGAGAACTCTATCGAGCTCTCCTTGTCAATTCAGACTAGGAGTGGGACTAAGTCATTGTGGCTACATTCTTACACTAGAACTTGATTCCTTCTTAGGCACTGCTCATCACAGAGCCTTGCTACTACTTACTCTTTATCATCCTTAGTATCTGGAAAGCACAACCCAGAACCACTATGACATAGCCGGGCCCTAGGCTTAAGGGGACTTGTGAATTAGTTAGGGATTGGTGGTAGAGGTGTAACACCAAGCTTAGGTATTATTACTGAGACCTGACCTAATAACCAAGTGTTGGTAGATAGAACTACATAGCTTTCAGTTTTAGAAACCTTATGCTGAAGTTCCATTGTGAACTGTATACACAGAGGAGTAGTGCTGATCCCTTATAAAGGCACTATTAGAGTAGGGATCCTCTTCTTAGAGGTGATTGTATACATCTTTGACTAGGGCAGTAGTTAGTAGGGCAGTAGGTGTCTGACTGGGTGAAGATCTTGCACCCCAGTAGACATAGGTGTAACTAGTGAGATCAAAACCCTATCTGACTTGTAGAGGCATAAGCACAAAAATGTCTCTATCCCAATACAACCAACTCATGAGCAGGATGCTCAATCAAAAGTGAGCCCTTGCTAAGTTAAGGGCAGAATTGGAAGGAGAAAAGGGAAGGTATTGCTGGAGTTGTAAGAAGTTTGGGCACCTGGCCTGTAACTGCAGGAACAAGAGGAAGGAAGAAAAGGGGAAGACAGTGCCCCAAAATAAGTTTGAAGTGTTGGCAAGTAGAGTAATGCAGTGTGGAGTAAGGAGAGAAGTTGAAGTAAGATGTCAAGAGGTGGAAGAGGAGGTTAGATGCTTTAGGTGCTGGGGAGTAGGGCACTTCAAGTGGGAATGCCCAAACATTGAGGTGGAAAGACAGAGGAGGAAAGAGGAGGCAGCACATGTGGCAAGGCCACAAAAGGAACAGTAAAGGAAGAAAGTATGGAGGAGAAGTCTGGAGCATATTCTGTGATGGAAAGTATGTGTTATGACTTGGAATGCCTAAGTTATTATCTCTTTTCTTTTCTTTTTCTAAGTAGTTGTGATGGAGTGATAATATGACAATGTGACATAGTTATAACAAAGTAGGTGATGTAGGTAGCATGTGACATATCACATGATGGGATATTTTTAGGAGGTCATGTGATCACAGAAGATAGGTGCACAGACCAGGAAAGAAATATATAAGTAGTATACAATAATTAAATAAGAACTCTATCGAGTTCTTCTTGTCAACTTGGACTAGGAGTACAGCTAAGTTATCTTAGGCTAAGTTACTACACCAGAACTCGATTCCACTACCCAGACACTGCTTGCCTTGAGCCCTGTCCAATCTTATTCTCATATTGCTCTTGACTGGTGATCATCACAATCACTAGTCTATTTCCTTATAGTTAGGTCCTAGACTCAAGGGGACTTGTCTGTTAGTTAGGAACAGATGGTAAAGGAATGGCCCTATACCCAGGTGCTGTTTCCAAGACCTGACCTTACCTCTGGGTGGTGTTGTTCATAGCATACTTGTATACTTTTAAAACCCTTAGAACTTTATGCTGAAGACCCATTGTGGTCTGTACATACAGGAGAATATTGCCCACCTCTTAAGGAGGCACTATTAGAGTAGGGATCTCCTTCTTAGGAATAATCATCTAACCATAGTATTAGGGCAGTAGTCAGTAAGGAAGTAGGAGTCTAGCTGGGTGAAGGTCTTGTGCCCCAGTAGACATAGCTATAAGTAAAACCAAATCCTATTCAACCTTTAAGAGGCATAACACAATGTTTCTTCAATAATATAACCAACTCATGAGCAGCATGCTCAACCAGAAAAAAGCCCTTGCCAAACTAAGGGCAGAATTAGAAGGAAGAGATAGAAGGAAATGTTGGGGATGTAAGAGGTTTGGGCACCTAGCCTGTAACTGCAGGAATAAAGAAAGGGAAGAAAAGGGAAAGACAGTTCCCCAAAATAAGTTTGAAGTGTTGGTGAGTAGAGTGATACAGTGTGGAGTAAGAGGAGAAGCTGAGGTAAGATGGCAGAAGGTTGAAGAGGAGGTGAGATGCTTCAGGTGTAGGGGAGTAGGGCACCTCAAATAGAAGTGTCCAAACATTGAGTTAGAGAGGCAGTGGAGGAAGAGAGAGGAGGAAGTGGCACATGTGGCTAGGCTGCAAAAAGTGCAGCAAAAGGAGAAAGTGTGGAGAAGAAGTCCAGTACATGTCCTACAACAGAGGGCATAGGAGCATTGTGGGGAAGATATACCTGAGAGGGCATGTCTGATAGAGCTAGGGTAGTATATGGAAGAAGTAGTAGTGATATACCTGGAGTGTGAGTGGTGTAGAAAGAAAGGATCATATATGGAAGAGAATAGGGGACAAGGAGTCCTCAAGGGAAAAAGATGGGAAGAGATGAGATGGTATGGATGTCCAAAAAGGAATGGTAGGAGGGAGGTGGTGCCTTCCATAGAGGGAAAAGTGCAGCAAGGTAGCATATGGACAGAGACTCCAAAAAGCACAGCAAAAGAGGGGGGTGGTGAAAGAGATGTAAAAAGGACGTTAAAACCCCTAAGAGATGTCTAGTTGACAATAGGGATAGAAAAGATCGACACTCATAAAGGAGTGACAGTGAAGGCACTCTTGGACAGCAGCACCACAGGGATGTTTATGGACAAGAGGGCAGCAGCAAAACATGGATTTAGGCTGCAGAAGTTAGAATGACTCCTTCAGATTAAGAATATGGATGGGATGGATAACAGCAGAGGGATGATAATGCACTAGGTGGAGGCAAATGTGTATTATCGAAATTATGTAAAAAGGATAAAGATGGATGTTTGTGACTTGGGGAGGACAGAAGTAATATTGGGCATGCCTTGGTTAGCTGCTCATAACCCAGAAATTAACTGGGAAACAGGAGAGGTAAAAATGATAAGGTGCCCACTATTGTGTGAAAGAAATAGAGAAATAAGAGAGAAGAAGAAAGCAAAAAGAGAGAAGTGAGTGGTGACATTAGAGGAAGAAAAGATGGTTAGATAGGTAGCAGACAAAAAGGAAAACTGGGGAAGAGAGAAGGAGATTGAGGCAGATCATAGGAAGATCAAGGAAATGGTTCCTAAGAGATTCTTCAAGTGGAGGAAGGTGTTTGGAAAAGTAGAATCAGAAAGAATGCTGACAAAAAAGGTCTGGGATCATGTTATAGATCTCAAGGAGACATTTAAGCTACAAAAGAGAAGGATATATCCTCTATTAAAGGACAAAAGGAAGAAAGTCCAGAAATTTGTGACAGACCAACTTAGGAAGAGGTATATCAGACCATCAAAGTTCCCTCAGATGTCGCCAGTATTCTTTGTAGGCAAAAAGGATGGAAGTAAGAGAATGGTGATGGACTACCATAGTCTAAATGACCAGACAATGAAGAACAATTATCCATTGCCCTTAATTACAGATCTAATAGATATAATGGGGAGTAAGAAAGTATTCACTAAGATGGATCTACAGTGGGGGTTCAATAATGTGAGGATCAAGGAGGAAGATGAGTGGAAGGAAACATTTACAATACATGTGGGGTCATTTGAATCAACAGTAATGTTCTTTGGGATGACAAATTTGCCTGCTATATTCCAGACCATGATGAATGAGATGTTTCACAGCAAAGAGCAGACCTGTAAGGAAAAGAAGAAACATGTATGTTATATACTCAAAGAAGTCCAAATAATCATAGACTGTGATGGCACTTTGCATAGGCCATTATGCAATAGTGCACAGACACTATTGCTTTTGCTTCCTTTACTGGGAGGTTAGGGTAGTTTTTTTTTCACACAACAACAGATGCTAACAAATAACTAGATTGTGATATCATAGAGCATAACATATTTCATGAAATCACACTCTCACATGTAGAGGCACTATCTAGGTACCCTATGTTGGTTCTGGAAAATACAGGCATGTCAAATAAACAAGGAGAATGATTGATACTAGCCCAAATTGTATGGTATGCCTTTACATATGAAAGTCTGACATTACTAAGAGGAGGAAGTTGCTTTGTGCTGTGAGTCATTCACTATGCTCACATTTCTATTACTAATGATATATAGTGATACTGATCGTCTTGCAGCCTTCCATTGGTGTATTGCAGGATATGACACTAACACCCAGGATTGGGGTCAGCATATACTTCCCAGGGAGCTAGAGGCATTGCATAATAATATGAGGTTACTAATGGCAGTCAGCAATGTTTATTGAAAGATCTGGGAAATGCTCAGTAGTACTAATACTAGGGAAGAGATTGAAGTATGTGATATGGTAGACATACACAGCATGTGGGGAATTTTCATCCCTATTTTGTATAACTGCATTCTTTATTATGTCAAGCTTGTGCCATAAGAAGTCAAGATCAGAAAGTATTTGTTAAAGAAGACATTAATGTGTAGCAGGTGAGCTGCAGGCCCCATGATATTGTATGAGTCATTTATTTTCTGCATATAGCTGGTTATATTTGAGTGCTATGAGCAAATCTACAGAGCTCTGGAATGACACACAATACAAACAGGCTTCAACAAGACCTATGGTAGGTCCACTTGCTGATTGAGCATAACAAATAGTCTTCCCCCAGGGCATATGCTTGCTATTGCCAAAGCAAGATGTATGGAGTACCTACCACTTATCATCAACATTATCAAAAATAGTTTAAGGAGTCAAAGTGCCTGCAGCTCAGTGTTTCTTAGATGGGATACTGGAATTGTCTGGGATGCCTGTTTACCTGTAGCTTCCCTGATTGAGAACAATAAAGGGTGTGTACTCAATAGCAATATTAGTATATGCAATAACAATACCCCCAGTCATTATGGTCAGGCCTCCAAATTTGTTTCCATATGCATTGATGCCATGGCAAGGACAACATGGGCAGATGCCAGGATGGAAGACCTTAATCACATTGAATGCATAATAAAAAATGGCCAACAAAAATAGAACCACAATACAGCCCACAACATAATACAGAGTCCTATACTTCAATGTCCTGCCCCCTTGTACCAATGCCCAGAGGATCCAGTTACATCACAAGTCTAAGACATCAGGTCTAGTATCCCTGCCCCTCTTTTATGTCATGTGTTGTTCCATCCAACAATGCCCTGTATAATGAAAGATACAAAGGGGAAAGAGTGAATGTGCTATATATGGCCTAAAAGTGCTACTAAGAATCATGCCAGACTTGGTCAGGATTCTTGTGTAACCTAATACCTGCAGGCTTAAGTAATTCACATCATGTATTTAATGTTATCACCACTTACAGTAGGATATGATGGATTATGAAGCTATGTCTCACATTCAATTGATATAGCTGGTATGTTGTAAGTGGATGGTGGTCCTTGGGGCTACAATATATCAGAGAACATTATCAATGGCACAGCAACTGAACCTCTATTCTAACATGTTATAATTGCTGAAATGCTATTCATATTTGATAAAAACAAAAAAGAGTTATGTTTCTCTGTGAATGGTGATATGAAACTCATATACATTCAATTGCACTTACAATGCCAGTAGGGTCTAAAAGTAGGGACCCCAATCCTACTGATTATTCTACAGTCATTACCACCACCATCAGTCTTCTCTTATCTTGTCTAACCCTTTCCCTTTCCTTGAGCTGACTTAGTACTACTCCAAGTCCAAGCTGACAAGAAGAACTCAATAGAGTTCTCATTTATTTCTTGTACACTACTTATACATTTACTACTTGGTCTGTGCACCTATCTCCTGCAATCACATGACCTTCTAGAATATTCTTATCATATGACATATTACATTAATGCCTCTGTCACATCCATTGTCACACTACATTACACTTGTCACACTGTCACTGTCACACTGTCACATCTTAGGTAAGAGAGGAAAAGGAAAAGAAAATAATAAATGACTTAGACATTTGGCCAAGTTATAACACTACCTCCCTCTCAAGATTTTTCATCCCGAGGACTTATAACTTGTTGTATGGGTCCCATAGGTTTCCCATCTCATTGTTGTCTTTTTCTGTCCACTCCCTAATTCTTGACTCTTTTTGCTTGATTTCTTCTTCTTTTTCCCTGATTGTCTCCATAGTTCTTTTATCTCTAACTTGTCCTCCTTTCCATTTTCTTCAATTTCTCTCAAGTCTTCTCCAATATTCCTCATCATACTTCTTATCTAACCATCCAAGCAACTTTCTTGCTATAAATCTTCCAGGTAGCTCTTCTCTTGCAAATATTCCTTTATTCTCTATTCTTTCTTATCTTCTAACCTCTTCTATATCTCTGTGATATTCTTTCTCAAATTCTTCAACTGCCTCCTTTGTATTTCCTAAGTTCTCTCTTCCTTCCCAAGTATCTGACTCTGCCATAAATCCTTTCTATCATACTAAATACTTGTCCTTCCCTCTAACCTGTCATTTATTTAATATTTTCTCTACTTCCCACTCTTCCTCTTCCTCAATTACTACTGGAGCCAGTTGCTCCTTTCTCTGCCCTTCCACTTGCCCTACATATTCCTGTATTAACTACCAGATAAATCTTTACTGTACTAGATAGTTCTAATTCTACTGCATTCAATGACACAATCTTCTTTACTCTGTAAGGCCCCACAAATCTCTCTGTCAACTTCTCTGTCTGTCTTCCCACCATCTGATATTTCAAATCTTTGGTACTTAGCATTACTAAGTCCCCTACCCTATATTCATCTACCTCTGCTCTCTTCCTATCCATATACTTCTTCATTTCTTCCTATGCCTTTCCCAAGGCTGCCTTCACTTCTTCCTGTACTCCTTTCATCTTCTTTACAAATTTATGCACTCTCTTATATTTTTCCTTCTTCCTTATTTCGAATCCCATCCTAGGATCTTGTCCGTAATTTGCTTTAAAGGGCAATGTCTTAGTACTAGAGTGCATCTTGTTATTATAGGCAAACTCTACTGTTCCCAACTAATCATCTTTACTCCTGCTCATTTCATCTCTTCCACTGCTTTTATTACTTTGTCATCTTTGACTTTTGACTTTCTCACTTCTTCCAATAAGTTCACTCCTTCTATTATTATCTCCACAGTTTCTGTCCTCCTAATTTTGAGCCACTCTAGCTTTACCAACACCTCATTCTCATTATCTCTTTTTACCCCTACTTCCTAGTCTGGCCTCCTGCTTAAACTATTTGCCTTTCCCATCTTACTCCCTGGAACATGTTTAAGCATAAAGTCAAACCTTGATAGGTATAGTACCCATCTAGCTTGTCTTTGGTTTAACTTTTGTGCCTTCATAAAATACTTGAGATTCTTATGATCTGTCCAAATCTTGAATTTTGTTGTAGTCCCTTTCAGAAAGTGTCTTCATGCTTCCAAATCTCTAACTACTGCTAACATCTCTTTGTCATGTATCTTGTAATTTCTTTCTGTATCGCTTAGAGATTTTGAGATGAAAGCAACTGGTCTCTATAACTTGTCTGGGCATTTCATTGATAACACCTCTCCAGTAGCATAGTTTGATGCATCTACTTTTACCCTGAGCTCCTTATCTAAGTCAGGGGCTACTAATACTGGCCTAGTCATGAAAATTCTTTTGAGCTTGTTAAAGGCTCGCTCTTGCTCTTCTCTCCACTGCCACTTCACATCTTTTCTTGTAAGTATGTTCATCAGTCTAGCCACTTTTGCAAAATCTTTTACAAACCTTCTATAATATTTTGCAAGGCCCAAAAATTTCCCGATATCTTTGACATTCCTTAACATTGACCAACTTAATACTCCATTCACTTTCACTTTCACTATCTCTATACTGTTAGGCCCTATCACAACTCCTAGGAACCCAACCCTCCTTACTTTCCATACACACTTTTCTGGCTTGACATACAAGTTGTTCTCTTCTAACCTCTTCAGTACTTCTTCTACAATCTCATTGTGTCCTTTCTCCTTCTCTGTTCCTACTAGGACATCATCTACAAATGCAGCTACTTTTCCTTCATTTATCAGGTCTCTCAAGATCTCATTCATCATTGCCTGGAATGTGGCTGGTGAGTTTGTCATTCCAAAGAACATGACCATTGGTTCAAAGGACCCTATGTATGTTGTAAATACTCCCTTCCACTCATTTCCCTTCTTTATTCTCACATTATTGAAACCCCACTGTAGGTCCATTTTAGTGAATACTTTCTTGCTTCCCATTGTATCTATTAGATCTGTAATCAAGGGCAATGAGTAGTTGTTCTTCACTGTCTGGTCATTTAGACTATGTGTTATGAGATGACTTCTAGAGAAAAAACTATTTCTTGCATATTCATCAATCTAATGGGGAATATCCAAAAATACAACACCCAAAAGATATAAATAGCATGGGAAGGATTATATAAGATATGTATAGTACTTAGTAAGAGTCATGTGATCACAGGAGATAGGCACACAGACCAACAGTCATTTGTATAAGTAGCTACAAAATTCAATGGAGAACTCTATCGAGTTCTTCCTGAACATCTACCTTGAGTGAACTCTAAGTCTTCATGACTCCATGTTAACACTACAGTAGTCCATCACCATCCTCTTGTTCCCATCCTTATTGCCTACAAAGAATACTGGTGATGTCTGAGGGGACTTTGATAGCCTAATATACTCCTTCCTCAGCTGGTCATTTACAAAGTTCTGGACTTCTTCCCTTTCATTCTTTGACAATAGATAAATCCTTCTCTTCTTTGGCTTGAACATCTCTTTGAGATCTATGGCATGATCCCAAACTTTCCTTGTTGGCATTCTCTTCGACTCTATCTTCCCAAATACTTTTCTCCACTTCAAGAATTTCTTTGGTACCATCTCCTCTATCTTTCTATGATCTGCCTCAACTTCCTCTTCTCTTCCCCAGTGTAATGACTAGCTAGGCGAGATGCTTAGCTAGAGGTACTCAACATTTGAGTGAACAAAGAGAACTCAATGGAGTTCCTGTTGGATTCAGCTATCTACTTATACATGTTCTGTGTTTACCACTATGTATGCTTAAGTAACTATCCCACAATCCTTCTAGAAGGTTCCATCATATGACACACTACATGACCCTTATCTTATCTTATCTCCTTGGATCTCTGTTCTATATTTGGTCCTTTCTATAAATAGATTTCCTGTCTGTTTAGTCCGTTTTACTATAATACAAGTCCACAATGTCCAAGATTTCATCTTCCTTGGGTCAAGTCATGACACCTAGTCTTCTTTATCATCTACTGCTCATCTAACTATCTTTTCTTCCTCTAATATCACCACCTGTCTTCCTTTTTTTACTTCTTTCTTCCCTTTCCTCTCACTATTCCTTTTACATAGTGGTGGGCACCTTGTCATTTTCACTTTCCTAGTTTCCTGATTAATTTCCAGGTTATGGGTCTGTAGTCAAGGCATGCCCAATATTACACTTGTCTTTTCTAAGTCACATATGTCCATCTTCATCTTCTCCACATGATTTTTGTAGTATACATTGGCTTCTACTTCATATATGATTGATCCTCCACTATTTGTCATTCCATTCACATTTCTTACTAGCAGTGGTCTTTCTAACTTTAGCAGCCTGAAGCCATGCTTTGCTGTGAACTTTCTATCCATAAACATCCCAGTGGCACCACTGTCTAATAATGCTTTTACTGATATTCCTTCATGAGTTTCAGTTTTCTCCACTCCTATATTCAGCCACACTTCTTTCAATAGTTTAAAAGTCCTCCTTATGTCTCTCTCACCCCCCTCTCTTGCTGCACCTTTCAGAGTTTTTCTCCATGCACCACCTTGCTGTGCTTTTTCCTTTTTAGGGTGTACCACCACTTCCCAGTTCTTCCATGGCACCTTCTTTTCCATCCTACATTCTGGACATAGGATCTCCTTTAACTTCTCTTTACCTATCTTCTCATCTACCACTGTGTCTTTTCTTCCACACTTTGTACATTTTACTTTTGTTCCTCTGCCTGCTTTTCCTTCTGCATTTCTCCACTCCCACCCTTTCTTGCAATCACCATACCACATATTGCTCAACTGGGCTTCAGGGAGGAATCCCTTGTTGTCACTAAGTCATGAAGACTTCAAGGACTATTCGAGGTGGATATTAAGGAAGAACTCGATAGAGTTCTCTGTTGGTTTTAGTCCTACTACTTATACAAATTGTATATGGTCTGTGCGCCTTTCTTCTACAATCACAAGACCTCTTACTAATAACTGCCTAGTATTACATAACACTTTCCCATACTACTTATATCTTTCCTATGTTGTCCAGCAAACTAGCAAGTGTATGTGAAATAGTTTCCTTTTTTGGGAACTGTCTCATAACATCCCTGTCTCTGGTTCTCTTGCATTTTTATTCTCTTGTACTCATATCCTCCAAACTCCACATATGTTACCACCTCCCATCTCATACTCCATACTCTCTTTTCTAGTGCTGCACTTCTTGGGGGCATGCCCCATATGCTGCTGTACTCCTGTGCCTTTTCCTATAAGGGATATGCTGGCTTTCTCTCTTGCTGTGCCTCTTGTGGCCTTGCTACATGTGCCACTCCTTCCTTTCTCCTCCTCTGCCTTTCTACTTCCATGCTTGGACATTCCCATTTGAAGTGCCCAACCTCCCAATATCTGAAGTATTTTACTTCCTCTTCTACCTCCTGCTGCCTTACTTTAACTTCCCTCTTCACTCTATACTGCATTACTCTACTTGCTAGTATCTCAAACTTATTTTGGAAAGCCACCTTCCTCTTTTCCCCTTTCTTTTGGTTCCTGCAGTTATGGGCCAGGTGCCTGAACTTCTTGCATTCCCAACACTTCCTCTTCTCTCTCCCTTCTAACTCTGCCCTTAACTTGGCAAGGGCCTTTCTTTAGTTGAGCATGCTGCTCATAAGTTGGTTATATTGTTGGAGAGACATGGTGCTTATGTCTCTTGAAAATGGTCGAATAGGATTTGGTCTTACTTAATACTATGTCTACTGGGGCACAAGACCTTTACCCAACTAGACTTCTACTTCCTTACTGACTACTGTCCTAATACTATGGAAAGCTATTTATAGAATGGAGATCTGAGGAGATAAGATTAAATAGGGTCATGTGACACATTATGTGACAGAATTTTTTAGAAGGATCATAGGATAGTGACTAAGCATATACAAGGGTAAATATGAAATGTGTATAAGTAGGTAGCTGAATCCATTGAGAACTCCATCAAGTTCTCTTTGTTCTCTCCAATGTTAAGTGCCTCTAGCTAAGTAGCTCACCTAGCTAGTTGTTACATGGCATTCCAATGCTTAACTGCAAGATTGTGAATTCTGATTGGATCAGTGATATGAGAATATATTGCTGGCTTGGTTCCATCCCAAATAAACCCCATTTAGGTTCTGGCACTGAGAATACAAATGTCCTGTGTTCATGTCAATGGTGTCATGGCAGTGAATAGTGAGGAGTGTGTCACCAAGGGATCTGTAGTAACTTAGCTAAGATAACTTAATTACCCTCCAAGTCCAAGTTGATAAGGAGAACTCAATAGAGTTCCCATTTGATTATAGTACACTACTTATACATTTCTCTCTTGGTCTGTGCACCTATTTCCTGCAATCACATGACATGTCACATGCTACCTATATCACAACTTTGTGACAAATATGTCACATCATCACACTGTCACAACTACTTTTAGTTAAAGAAAAGAAAAAAAAAAGAAAAGAAAAGAAATAATGACTTAGGCATTCCAAGTCATAACATGTGCTGACTTAGATCCTTCTCCTAGTCCAAGTTGACAAGGAGAACTCATTAGAGTTCCCATTCAATTACTGTACACTACTTATACACATTTCACTATTTACCATTGTTTATAATGTTCTATGTGTTCCTTTCCATCTCACTATTTCACACACCTGATCTCTAGGAAACTAAAAGAAAAGAAAAATAAAGAAAAATAAAGATTAACTTAGCCATTTTGCCAAGTTATGGCACTTCCTACAATGGTGTCCCTTCTTTCGCATTCCACACACTGTGTCATGACTTGGCAAAATGGCTAAGTCAATCTCTATTTTTCTTTTCTTTTCTTTTCTTTTAGTTTCCTAGAGACTGGACACATGGGATAGTGAGGTGGAAAGGAACACATAGGACATTATAAACAATGGTAAATAGTGAAACATGTATAAGTAGTGTATAGTAATTAAATGGGAACTCTAATGAGTTCTTCTTGTCAACTTGGACTAGGAGTGGGACTAAGTTATCATAGCTGCACCCTTATACAAGAATATAATGCTATATTAGTAGTGTGTGACCAACTAACTAAAATGGCACACTTTATTCTGACAACAGAAAAGACATCAGTAGAAGGGTTGGTGGAGCTGTTTAGGGATCATGTGTGGAAACTACATGGATTATCTGAGAGTATAATCTTAGACAGAAGAGCACAGTTTGTGGTGGGACTCATGAAGGAGCTCAATGGAATGCTGGGGATCAAGACAAAACTGTTTATAGCATTCCACCCACAAACAGATGGATAGACAGAAAAAACCAATCAGGAGTTAGAGCAATATTTGTGTATGTTCATAGACTATAAACAAGAGCAATGGCCAGAATGGTTGGGGACTGCAGAATTCACCTATAACAATAAGGTGAACATATCAACTCAGGTATCACCATTTAGAGTAAATAGTGGAAGAGATCCAAGAATGTGGTTTGAAATGAGGAAGAAGAGAAAGGACAAAGGAGCAGAGGAGTTTACAAAAGAAGTTCAGGAGAAAGCACAAGTGGCATTAAAGAAGACACAAAGGGAGATGAAAAAGTATGTGGATAGGAAAAGAAGCAAGAGAGAGGAGTACAAAGTAGGAGATCAGGTTCTACTAAGTACCAAGGACTTAAAATGGCAAATGGAGGGGATGCAAACAGAGAAGTTAGTAGAGAGATTTGTAGGGCCCTACAAAGTAAAAAGGGTCATATTATCAAATACAGTAGAGTTTGAGTTACTAGGATCAATAAGGATCCATCCAGTGGTGAATGTTAGTAGAATACAAAGATATAGGAAGCAAGTGAAGGGGCAGAAGAAAGTACCACCAGTACTGGTGATCATAGAAGGAGAAAAGGAATATGAAGTAGAGAGATTGTTGAATAAAAGAAGGAAACAAGAAAAATGGGAATATTCGGTTAGATGGAAGGAGTATATAGCAGAAGAAGATACTTGGGAAAAAGAGGAGAATTTGAAGAATGCAAAAGAGTTGATATAGGAATATGAAGACACATATGAAGAAAGTGCAAGAAGAGTAAAAAAGGACAAAAGAGAGGAACTACCAGGGAGATATATAGCAAAACTACTATATGGATGGGACAATGGGAAATTCAAGGAAGAATACCTGAAAAAGTTAGAAAGAAATTGGAGACAATAAAAAGAACCAAAGTTCTTCTGGAGGAAGAACCTTAAAAGGGAGGGTAATGTCATGACTTGGCATAAGCAGAATAAAATATTGGATATTGTGGACTTATATTATACTAAGACAGACTAAATGGACAAGAAGTCTATTTATAGAAAGCTAAATATAGAATGGAAATCTGAGGAGATAAGATTAGATAGGGGATCATGTGATACATCACATGATAGAACCTTCTAGAAGGATCATGGGATAGTTACTAAGCATACACAGTAGTAAATACAGATTGTGTATAGATAGATAGCTGAATCCAACAGGAATTCCATTGAGTTCTCTTCATTCTCTCAAATGCTGAGTGCCTCTAGCTGAGCATCTTGCTTAGTTAGCTGCTACTATAAGCTAAGCAGAATAGAAATGAGTGTGATGTGAGAATTGTCCATGACTTGTGAGTGGATACCTTCTTTTGTTACACTTGTTAGCATTAGTGACACACTATTGATACTATTGATATTCCAAGTGGCTCTAGTCCAATGTCACCCATTTATATTTATTCCAAGACAGGCTCTGATATACAATGAATACCTGTATTTGTGACAAATTCCACAGCTTACCTTTATTTGAATCTAAAAGTCAACCTCACTTTGATTGAGTTGAGGCCCTATGCCCATGAAACACATAAGGTCAAAGAGATAAGTAGCTTTCTTATGATATATCACCCTGTGTTGTGGATCAGAAGATATAATGCAATGAGGTCAATACCAGATATTAAAATCACCACATCCTTGGGGATCATATAACCCAACCCTCATAAATATGAGCAGGTCCTTGTACACACTCACAAATTTTCTTTCCCAGAAGGAAATATTGTGTGTGCAAGGACCTACTCACATTTCTTTCCTGGTAAAATTTTTTGTGCATGCAAGGAGTTGCTCACATTTCTTTCCCAGCAAGAAATTTTGTGAGTGTGTGCAAGGACCTGCTCACATTTCTTTCCCAGAAGGAAAATTTGTGTGTGTGTGCAAGGACCTGCTCATATTTCACCCCATCCCTGGCCAGATCTCTGCCTCACTCCTAGCCAAATTCCTGTCTCATTCCTGGCCAGGTCCTTCTCTCATTCCTACCCATGTCCCTGTCTCAAATTTAAATCCCTGTCTTATTCCTACCAAGGTCCCTGTGTCACCTGTGTTATCATTCCCTGGTCTGTTTCCTACCCTTATTATGACCTTGAAAAATCTACTCACAACCTAGCAAGTCTCCAATAACCCTGAATCACATGGAGCATCTTCTCTTGGAATACATCATTGTCATGTGATCAAGATGTTATGGAAACCTCATTTGCTGGAGCATTTACTTTGGATATTCATTTTGCTACGACACGGTTCCTTGTGTCATGACTCATATTATGTTCGCTATCAATGAATAATTTCACTTGTTTTTGCACTTTTCTCCTGTAATTCGGTGCCTTGCACAGTGCTAACGAAAGAAAACTGGTATGTCACGCGTATAGGCTCAGAAAACATACATTTCCTTTAATTAAGACAAAGATTACAGTTCAAAAGCTGAATCCAACGCATGTCACTTTGTCAGGACTGAGAATATCCAGCGGCTATCTTGACCTGTTTGAGCCGAAAATTTAAAAGAATACGGTGCTCTCGAAGTTGAACCTACACCCATACATCATCAGCTCACTGCTTGATCAATAGTCTCAGAATCAAAGGACTTACCCAGCGGGCGCGGTGGCACATCCAGAGCCACCGCCAAGGACAAGAGTTGGACCATTAGTGCAGCTGTCGTGTGCACCTCCGCTCTCAAAGAACTGGGCCTGGCTGGGAACACCGGAGTAGCTGAATGATTTCGCGGAATTACTGCAGAGGCTGTAGCATTGTCCGGTTACCGCGTCAGACCTGCTGTAGACGACACTGCCGGTGCAGTCTGCACCGAAATAAGCAACCACATTGATTGCCAGCGCCGGGGCGGCGACAAGGAGACCACTGGTGAGGAAGGCGACCTTGAGTTGCATTTTGATTGGTTGGTAGTTTCTAGAACAGCCTGAGGAGCTGAGTGAGTTCAAATTCACACAGCGAAAGAACATAAAGTAGGCTAACCTGATCGAAAGTAGGATGGACGGCTGAACAAAAACCTCCGGAAGATCAACTACTTATACGTTGTTTTTTGGATCTTTGTAATGAGATAGTCTAGAGTCATACCGATCCCTCCAGCGGCACGATTTTTCCGGGTGAGAATGAGATAATCTAAAGTCATCCCGATCCCTCAAACTGTGAGATTATTCCAGGTGAGAACGAGATTCTGAATTAGTTTCTATTTTTGTTCAAAATTACGGCGGAGACTTTGCAGGAGAAACACGATAGAAGTGTACTCTGGTTCCAGTCTCGGTGTGGACATACTACTGGCATTGAAGACGAAGACGAAGGAAAAAAAGCACCCGCGAACTTTTATGCTGGTTGTTTTCTCATGATCGGATTTAAGAAGGGCTCCACAGTTTATCCCACCCAGAGCATAGTCGTCGTTCCTTCCCAGGGCAGTTCATTTGAGTGCCCACGCCAGATACTGTGCCGGGGTATCCGACAGACAGGATAAGAGCAGCTTCAGGTCAGGACTACGATTAGGACAAATCTGCCATATTGGTGGTAAAAGTAGACAATCTCGTTTTCCTGTGAAGGTGCTGTATGCACTCTAGACCTTTGTAAGTCTACTCAAAAGGGTCCAGTGAAATGTAGACAAACAATGGAAAGGACATACCCGCGGGCTGTTGATTTAACAAGAGTAACAGCCGGGTGGGATACCACATAACTGGAAGGTGTACGCCGGAGATGCAAACACTGTGTGGGGGGCAGAAGATAGAAAGTTTTTGTAGTATAAGCCAAGACGACGGGACCGGAGGATGAGCTGCTGATATCAATAGCTGCCAAGAATTTTACAAACTGGCTGGGGGAATGGATGACTTCCAGTAGGCAATCGAGAATGCCGAGATACCGGGCCTTAATTTCAAATTTGTACCCCCTAGATGTTTGTAGTGAAACAATAATAATGACTAGCATAAAGGACTCATCCGCTGTTTCTTTTGCTCATGGGTGGCAGTGCAGCAGAAAAGTATTCAACATTAGAAAGGAGTCACGTAATGTCACATCATCTGCAGCTGAGCTCTTCGCTATTAGATATAGCATAGCTCAAGCTGAAACCCTGAGCTACATCAGCGAAATAGCTGTCGTCACTGATTCAATGTCCAGTGCCCAAAAGTCTGTAAATGTCTTCAACCACCCCTCTCAAGCCCACTGTAAAAGGGGGGTACAGGGCAATAAGGAAAGTGCGTGGTTGAAGCTCAACAATCAACAGGCAAGTGCCTGAAGTCCGAACGAAGTGAGTCATACTATATTAACAATAAGAGAACTATCTAGATACACACCTGAAGTCCAAACGAAGTGAGTCGAACTTCAGTGAAATGGTGAGTACACTTTTATATCATAACGAAAATTTGCTGTGATGACTAATAGAAAATTTTCGTTATGGAATGAAGATGCAATCAGACTAACGACGGTCCCGGCTATTGAGGAAGTCCCAAGCCAGTCTCAAATTGCACCCTTCGACACCCACTCCATTGCCATATCCTCATTCCTGAGAAGATTCTTCCAACAAAGCAGCAACAACCACATTGAGTTTTTGGGCTGCTCCTCAGAGAACAACATCCCCATCCAGAATGAAGCCAACTGGGACTCCAAATCTCAACACTCTCCTATTCCTCTTCCCAACAGAACCTCATGGAAGTCCACTAAGAAAAACGAGTGCAACTTGATCCTTTATGAGTGGCAAATGTACCTAACAGGCTCTTCGAGAGTGACCCATTTCACCTTCGGAATTTCGTCGAATAAAGGCTTCACGACGAAATCTTGGGCGATATCCATGCGCCCATTAATGATAAGAGTTGGTCGCCGGACAAGATGAAGACGATCGATGATTGTCCAATCCTTCAGGATGCTATGCGGACATCGGCCACTGTCTAGCCATCCAATGCATTGGGAAAAATGGCTTACGGAGCAGCTGCTACTGCGGGATCACCATCAGGACCAAAGACCTGTGCCATAGTATATGTAAGTTTCTCAGGGACTGGCTTGATGATGTATTCATGCTTTGCATGGAAATTTCTGCAGTGTAGGCCCGAACTTCTCCGAGTCTTTCATCCCCGCGACGCCTTGCTGCACGTCCTCCGGGAGGGCAAGTTCAACTTGCCCCCAGAGGCTAGATGCAGTAAGCGAGTCGGCGATAATGAGACGTCTCAGGCCAGATGGCCGCCTGCGAACCTCAAACTCACTGGCTAAAATGCCTCCCCAGGAAGGTTCTCGAGTTCCTCGATGAACAAATCCACTGTCCAAGACTCCGTTTCTTTCTCTTTCAGGTGTGTAGACTTGCCATTACCAAGCTGATCATAAAGTATGACAGGTATGTCGTACTTGGCAGTCAATTCTGAGTGAACATCAAGGTAGTCATGGACGAGACCTGGTCCTCCGTGCAGAACAATCAGGGGGTCTTTGTTACTCTCGACTACGCTCCTGTAGATCTTATAAGCTTGAAATGTTTCGCCATGATAGGAGAAATCGATTGTGCCGTCCATCCAGGTGGTTTGGGTGGACATTCTAGACAATGAAAAATACACGGTGAATGAATGATCGCGTGAGACATTTTCCAGCAGACCTACTTGGACAATTGAGCAAGAAAGGTTTCTTAAACAACCTCATAAGCCGAGCAGCAATACTCTATACATTCCGTGGGGCAAAATAACAGCATCTTCTGATGAGCTAATCGGCTCTCCATAGTTTGTGACCATCAAAGATACTTGTATTCCATCAGGGCATGTGATGAACAGGGTGGGTGATCCATTCATTCCCTGTTGATTGATGTTGATTAGCAAGACCACCGGAAAGCCAGACCTTCTTGATTCCGCAACAGATATATGCAAAGCCCAGCCAGCTACATGGAGCTGCCACTTGAAGTACCCAGTGGAAAGCAGAAGAAACAGCTGAGGGGTGGCTCGTTGAATCTCTGTATGTGGTATCATGTCAGTTTAGTAAACTTCCGGCACTTACTCGCTTTTAAGCGTCCTTCACATTCTTCCTTGTATACTTGTGTGCTACAGCAACTTTCTGTTCTGTTACACTTTCCATTTTTCTCTTCATAAGGAGTACATCATTTTCTTCACCTAGAGTAAACCACGGGAACATAACAAGCGGCTTCCGCCGCCCCAGTCAATATATTAACCTGGACAAGATCAGCCACAACCACAGCTTTCCTCCAATCATCAACTTTCCTGATGTCGTTCTTCAAATCAACCAGACTGATGCCAAATTTGTCATGAGGGAAGATCATCGGATGTTGCACACTAACATCGGAACTATCTACACCGACAATAGACATATTCTTATCACCAGAGAGGTTCACTAGAGTTTCCCCCCTTTTCTTCCCCTTTCTCATCGTCGTTAACTAGGTATCAACAATTGTCCAATTTCGCCATTTGGATTTCGGCATAGAACACTGCAAGATGGTTTTTGCTTTTCCTCATTACCATCCAGAAAACAAAACAACTAGTGGCGTGATCGACGTATGGCTTCTCGACACATCAACAGAGATGTCGAGGAAAATAACCCGCTCCCGGATCAGCGCTCCCAAACGACACAGACTTCTGGGTTCCTTGGCTGTTTCCTATATCATAAACTCGGCGATCCATTTTGATTGTCGTTCGAACGAGTTCACTGCTCTTGAATTTTCTTGCCAATCGACCTCGCAGTGTGACATAGACTTTTGGCAGGACAAGCGGTGGCATCCTATCGAAGGTACGTGTCTGAAAACCATTAACGACTAGTCATTTTTCACACCCAGAAATAGGGTTTTATATTACCCAAGAGCCCTATTTCACTACGAGGACATAGTTATTGGACGGTATCAGATGTATCCTATGCATTTGCCTCGACTTGTGAACAGTTTTCTTCTTACAGAACAAGTAGTCCAAAAGCTAGTCCAAAAGCTCTTCTATGATTTTTCATGTGGTCTGCCGTTTCATTGTAGTTCTCTGTGATGCGGAATCACACGTTACGCTACGAATCATGATGGAAGCTTTTGTGACACCGTGCCGTACTTGTATCCTAGATCTTGGGATGATTCTGACATTTATCTGACATCGGTTCAAGCGAACCCTGGCTCTCGTATTCTCTGACCATCAAACTCAGGATGCAACGATAGATTTTACTATCCACGAAGACCGCAATCATGGTCTTCATGGCCCTCGTCCTGTCCTTTCTGGCACATATTTTTGTCCTCGCTGCACACCTCAAATTTTCATCGTTTCACAGTAGGCTGGAACTTCCATTCATGTATGGGCACATACTGAATGGACACCGATAGGCATCGACGACAACCCGAACTTCCCAATTCAGGTCAACGATGCGGCGCTTACACTTGTGATAACTCATCGCTTTGGCCTTTATTCCAACGATTCCGATTGGGACTCCATTCTACCAGTTGGCTTTCTATACCTCCCTGATCGCGACCAACATTATCTCCCAGCACATTATCATCAGCTGCACTGCATTCGTTCGCTGAGAAATTATTTCCTCAATGTCCATAATATGACCAAGGCAGACTTTGGCCACGTCGACCACTGTCTCATCTACCTTCGAGAGCTGGCCTTATGTAATATCGACCTAACTCTCGAACCCCCGAACCATAAACAGTTCGACACACACGGAGAGATCAAACTTGCGGTGACAGGTGTCGGGGTGACGCACCGTTGTAAAGACTGGTCGCAGGTTCGAGATTACATGGTGTCAAACTACGGAATGTACAAGGAGTCGTACA
>Ga0153969_1000012_pt1 | contig 27838 bp, 14 predicted proteins | sample TSGA053MetaG_FD_104702 | JGI IMG/M metagenome (GOLD analysis project Ga0153969, IMG submission 104702) | Attine ant fungus gardens microbial communities from Georgia, USA - TSGA053 MetaG | ecosystem: Host-associated > Fungi > Mycelium > Unclassified | place: USA: Georgia, George L Smith State...
AAATATATTGGCTTAATATCATATTCTTTTGGTCTAATATCTAACACTTAAGTCTATAAGATTAGTTAGTAGTATATATATTAATTTATCAGTAAAATTATCTTAGCTTTGTTTATTTATAGACTAACTTCCTAATCTGTTTTTTAAATACTCAATTTATAGTCTTTTCTAGTCTTAAACTTCCTAAATTCCTAGATAAAGCAAATACAAGAGTTGATTTAGTCCTTAAGACTAAAATCAAGCTTTAGCAAAATTTTGGCAAGAAGTTTGGGTTCTAACAGTTGAACAAAGCTAAAACTTCTGTACTAATCTTGAAATTATGTCTAGACAATCTCCGATCCTAGATTTTTAGCTTAAAAAGTACATTAGATATAAAGTACAACAGCTCAATCTATTTTAAGATCCTTTCACTACACTTATAGAATGTCCCTTTATTGTCTCTTAGGCATATATCCAATATATCAACTTATAAGAACCCTTTAATAATACAATTACTATAGTTTCCAAAAAAAATACTACTGAACTCTTGAATAAACCTAGATCTTTCTCTATATTTTATTTCTTTATTCCTCCAGAGTTCTAGACTGTAATATTAAACTTAAAACTATACACAGTTCTACTGGTTCTAGTTCAACAAACTAGATTTTACCTTCAAAGAAAATATTATAGTATTAGAGAACCAGATACTTTTAGTGGAAATAATACTAATGACTTACAAGCCTTCATCTTTTAGTACCAAATCTACTTTTATATTTGTAAGTGAAAGTTTAAAAAGAACTCAAAGAAAGTTTACTTTACTATATCCTATCTAAGAAATATTATACTAGACAAAATATGGATTTCTTAAAAGACTAGGATGCTTTTGTTCAGAAATTATCAAATATTTTTGGATAATACTTACTAGAAGACAATGATAAAGATACTATTATTACAATATTATTTCTCTTTGATAACAAGGCTGTCAATTACTTCATACAATTTACCAAGTATTAGAATAGGATCTAGTAGAATGATTGTTCTTTGAGAAAGGTAGTCAAAAATGCAATTCTAAGCAGAATTAATAAGGAACTTTGCTTCAGTAAAGAAGATCTCTTGATATTTGAAAACTATAAGCAAGCAATGCTAAAGATGAATAATGACTACTAGAAAAGAGTTCAAGAGAAAAAAACAAACATTAATTAGTACATATATTATAGGAATACTTTTTTTATTCCTTTAAGTTTGACTTCTTTAGAGTTTTCTCTGATGAAAGAACTACCTCTTCAGATCACTAGCCAAGGAACTGATCCAGAAACTTGAACTCTCAAAATTTTTCTCTACTATCTGTCTCTTTCTTGAACTCAGCAGTCAACATATTAGGTTCTGATAAGAAACTCACTAGTGCAGAGTGTTAACAATACATGAACCTTGATCTATATATGCATTGTAGGTAATCTAGCTATCTGGCTTAAGCTTGCCCAAAGCAATTACAGAGATTGGTGGCAATGTTGGAAGTATAAGCAGTATTGGTTGAGGAACTATTGGATCTACTAGACCTATCAAAAAAAGACCCAACATGTAAGGGTGACCAGAGCAAAGTAACTTCAGAAAAAATCTCAGTATATAATTAGACCCTAAAGTATGTTACAACTCACTTCTAGAAGAAACCTCAGAGAATAGAATAAGACTCCTAAAAGAATACTCTATACTATATATACAAGTTTAGTCATCTCAGAATATCCTAGCAGTTAAAGTAAAGAGCAAGAGAACTAACTAAACAAAAGTGAAGTTTAGTGTAATTCTCTTATACAACAAGTCTTTCTTATCTTGGAGAGATGTTTACCTAAGACAACCCATAGAATCCCAACTGTACTTGGGTATAGTAGCACTTGGTAACCTTAAGACCTTGACTATTTCATTGAAATCTAACTATATACCTAGGATATTCTATGGCTTGATGGACTCTGGCTTCTTAAACTGCTTTATTAACTTAGTTTTTATTTCTAAATAATATTGACAACTCAAAACATCAATCCTCTCCTTTTCTCCTTGATAGATGGTATAGTTAACAACTTTGTAAAATAAATTGTAACTTTACCAATAAGATTTCCCTATAGTATATTATATCTAACTAAGTTCTTTATTACTTCACTCAATAGGTTCTATAAAGTTATACTTGGCCATAACTGGTTAGTTGATAGTAACCCTCTAATAGACTGGAAGTACAGTATACTATAAACCAAAGTCAGTAAGAATAAAGCTTTTCTAGAGCAAAAGAAAATTGATTCTTACCTTTGTTTCTTGATTCTTGAATAATTGTTTGAGGCAAGTTAGACTTCATCCAGACTTTCAATTTCTTTGGTAAATACCATAGTTTATAAATATCTCTGCAAACACAAAAAAAACATAGCCTTTCAAGCTAACCTAGCCTAAATCCAAGAGATTAGTAGTAGAATAGTTTAAGCCAGTGACCAGGATCCAAATTTTAATTATATTCCCCATGACTATTACTAGTATACTGATATGTTTAGTAAATATAGAGCCAAGCAGTTATCTAAATACCAATCTCTTGACCTCTCTATATAAATTACAGAAGAAAAAACCCTTTTATTGGGTTTTATATATTCTCTTTTCTCACTTGAGCTATAAATACTATATGAATTCATAAGTGAAAACCTTAAAAGTGGCCTAATCAGACTTTTGTTCTTCATATAGGTATTATAACTTAGTAAAACAACTAAGTTATTATTTTATTTTACTTTCTTTTCTTTTTTTATTTGGACTTACTATATAAGGAAGGAGTACAGGAAAGTATCACATAATAATATCATATATCACAAGATCACATTACATGATAAGTGTAGGAAAGTAGTATATAGACTATGTAATAGTTATATAAGTAGTATATAGAATCAAATAGAAACTTTATTGAGTTCTTCTTGTCAACTCAGACTAAGAGTGGTTTTAAGATATCACAGTCTAAGTTCTTACAATAGAGCTCTGGTCCTCTTCATTAAAAAAAAAGACAGTTTACTAAAGTTGTACATAGACTACCATAGGTTAAATAAAATCATCTATAAGAACTACTACTCTATTTCTCTTGTAGCTAACCTCTTAGATACCCCAAAAAAAGCTAGGTATTATACCAAAATCAACTTAAGAAATGCTTACTACCTTATCTATATTGCTAAGAGAAAGAAATGGAAAATAGCCTTCCATATATATTATAGTTTCTTTAAGTAGCTTATTATATTCTTTGGTCTATCCAATACCCTCTCAGCCTTCTAGAGACTAATGAATGAAATTTTTATAGATCTTTTAGATATATATATTGTTATTTATCTCAATAATATATTAAGCTACTTTGATAACCTCAAAAATTACAAAAAATATATCAAGAAGGTTATAAAGGAATAATAGTCACCTTAGAATAAGGCTTAGCTAAGTATCTGATTCATAATCTATTTAGTGGATTTTATTTTATAATATATATTCATTTACTTCTTTATTTCTCTGTCTATATACCATTGTAATCATTCTAGTTACTCTAATTAAAAAGTACTATTATTGGACTATAGCTTATATAACTATGTACAGACCATCTCTTGTAGTATATATAGGAGTCTGTATTAGTAGATCTACTCTTACTTGAATATTACTCTAGCTTCCAGAACTCTTATCTAGCTTTCCAGTGTGATCTCCAGTCTTCTATCTGACATTGCTCTTACAGAGGTCCTATACTAGCTACAGGAAAATGGCCTTTATGCTTCTCTAACCAAATACTTATTCCACAAAGAGAAAATAGAGTTTCTGGGGTTTATACTGGGACTAGAAGATATCTAGATAGATAAGAAAAAAGTATATACTATTAAAGCCTAGCTAATCCTCTACAAAATCAAGGATATGTAAGTATTTCTTGGTTTTGCAAATGTCACAAACTTCATTTAGACTATAACTCCAGGAATACTTAACTGATTTTGACAATCTAAATAGTCACTGAAAGTCCTTAAGAAAACCTTTCAAACAGTATTAAAAACATCTCAAAGTAATTAGTATTCACTAAGTCACCAAATACTAAATTACTGATATTTTGGAAACTACTTGACATAATTGTTTACCTTAATGACTATCATGAAGCTCTCTTCAATACACTTCTTTTGGCTATAAATAGACTCTGAGGCAATAAGATTTCATGAAGATATAAGGTTCTTAACATTTGTACATAACACTAATCTTTATCTATAGATTATTATTTGTTCTTGAATAAAACAAAAGACTACCCTAAGATAGTTAGGTTATCTCTATTTCAAGAACAATAGTACTCCTATATATAGAACAATAGGTAGTAATCATATGATAGGCTGTCCTGGTACACAGACTACTACAATTATGTATTTAAGAACTATATATCTGAGAATAAATCTCAGACTTAACAATATCTTTTGCTGCTTGTCTAACTTTACTTTTTTGGGCCCTTTGATTATTAAATCACTCAATTACAAATTAGTAAGTGGCCATTTGTGATAGCAAACTTCTATCAAAGGTTTATTCATAATTATTCAGAGAAGTTTATTTTATTCATTTACTTAACTAAGAAGAAAGCTATCTGGAATTGAAACAAGAACTGTTAGACCACTTTTGATACCTTGAAAAAAACTTTCACCTTAGCCTCTGTCCTTATATACTAGAACCCAGAAGCACCTATTCTAGTCAAGACTGATATCTCAGATTACACCCTGGCTACTATTTTGTTTATCCAGGTCAATAAAGATATTTATCCAATTGTATTCTACTTATGTACCTTTGACATAGTAGAACTCAATTACAATATACATGACAAGAAGTTAGTTCTTTGTTCTATTCAAGGACAAATAATAATCTATAGGTAAAGATCAGTGTTATGTACAAACATTGAGGACCTTGTATCTCCATGGGATCTTATTGCCTTGGGATCTATTTATAGCCAAAAAAAGTGCATTGAAGAGAGCTTTACAATGGTTGTTGAAGCAAACAATTATGTTAAGCGGTTCCTGAGATATCAGCAATTTAGTATCTGGTAACTTGGTGATCACTGACTGATCTGCTGATAACTTGGTGAATACTGATCACTTTGAGACATTTTTGGTACCATTTGAAAGGTTTTTTTAAAGGCTTTTGGTAGCCATTTAGATCGTCAAAATTGGTCAAGTATTCCTAGAGTTATGGTCTAAATGAAGTTTATGATACCTTATAATACCTTGGACACTAAAGAAAAATAGCCTTCTACATCACCAGGGGAGAATATTTGTACCTGAAGTGAACAACCTACATTTGAGAGTTGTTAGTGCAATATTATGAAGACTTAAGGCTTAACTGAGATAGTTATTCAGAAAAAACTCAATAGAGTTTCCCATTGGATTTTACTAGGTACTTATACAAATATTGGTTAGTCTGTGTATTTGTCTCCACAATCACATGACCCTTACTAAGAACTATATATATCTTATATAATTCTTCCCACACTATTTATATATTTCCTATATTATATTCTTAGATATTTTTTATTAAGTTGGTAAATGTATAAGAAATAGTTTTTTTCTTAGAAGTCATCTTATAACATGGTTTCTCCTTCAAGTTTCCTTATCTTAAGAAATTTTTCTATTGTTACCAGTTTTTCTCCTATTTTCTCTTCTTCTGTCTCTTATATTCCTTATTTAACTACCTCTATAGTATCTTAGCTGTAAACCTCTCTAGTAGTTCTTAAAAGAACTCCTTTTTATTGTCTTCTTCTTTCTATTACCTTACTTTTTCAGTCTTTTTCCTATACTTCTTCTTAAACTCTTCAACCAACTCCTTTGCATTTTTCAGGTTTTTTTTACTTTTCCAAATATCTTCTTCTACCATATACCTCTTTTATTGTACTAAGAACTTTTTCTTCTCTCTAACTATTCTTTTGTTTAGTATTTTTTCCATCTTAAATTTCTTTTCTTCCTTGATAATAACCAGTTTTGGTAGAGTTTTTCTTTGTCCTTTTACCTAAGATCTGTATAACCATATTCAACTTACATTAACTATAGAATATATCTTAATAGAACTAAGTAGTTCTAATTCTATACCATTGGTCAAAACAATTCTCTTGACCTTATAAGGCTCCATAAACTGCTCTGTCAACTTTTCTGACCTCTTTCCTACCATCTATTACTTGAGATCCTTTATACTTAATAGTATTGAGTTTCCAACTTTATACTTCTTTCTTTCTTTTTGTTTTCTGTCTACATACTTCTTCATCTCCTTTTGTACTTTTTCTAATGCTACTTTTGTCTTTTTCTGGATTTTTTTCATTCTTTCTACAAACTTCTCTGCTGTCACTTTTGTAGCTAAATGAATTTTGTTATTATATGCAAATTTGGTTGTTCCTAACTAGTCTAGCCACTATTCCTGTCTATAATCAATAAAGACTCTCAGGTATTGTTCTAGCTCCTAATTGATCTACTCTATTTGTCTATCTATTTGAAGATGATAGACTATTGACAGCTTTGTTTAGATCTCTAATAGCTCATTTAATTCTCTCATTATTCCTGCTATAAACTATATCCCTTTGTCCAATGTGCTATTTTCTAGAAGACCATGCAATTTCCAGATATAATCTCTAAATAACCTAGTAAGTCCTTCTACTGATATTTTCTCTGTAGTCGCTATGAAATATGCCATTTTACTAAATTGGTTACAAACTACTAGAATTACATTGTAACCCTGAGCCAAAGATAGCTTTGTAATGAAGTCTGCTAAAATATAACTCCATGATTTCTCTTTTCTGGAATTATATTGGGCATTAGCTTTCTTGCTGGGGCCTTACTTCTATTTTTATAATATTGACAAGTATTGCATCCATCTACATATTTTCCTACTTCCTTTGTAACTCCTAGCCACCAATAGTTTCTTGTTACCAGTTCCATTATCTTCTATCTTTCTCTATGTCCTTCTACTGGTGTATTGTAATATAGTTGTATTACCTCCTTCCTTAATTTCCCTTCTGGCACATAGATTTATCTCTCCTTTATAACTATCTCTTTCTCTATTGTTTACTTTTTATCCCTTAACATTTTTATCCTAGCTTTCTTTAGTCCTTTTACTACCCTAACTACTCTCTCATTTCCTTTTTACATCTTTTGAATTCTTTTTCTTAGATTGGCCTCTTCTACCAATATTTCTGTTCTTTTTATCCAACCCAACTTTATCAATGTCTGATCCTTATTATTATTTTCCACTTCTTTCTATTAATCTAGTCTCCAGCTCAATCTATCTGTCTTTCCCATACTCTTACCTGGAATATGCTTCAGAGTGAAGTCAAATCATGATAGATATAATATTCATCTAGCTTGCCTTCAATTCAGTTTCTGGCTAGTCATAAAGTACTAGAGGTTTTTATGATCTGTCTAGATTTCAAACCTTATTTTTGCTTCTTTCAAGTAATGCCTCTATACTTCTAAGTATTAAATTACCATCAATATCTTCTTGTCATGAATTTCATAGTTGGACTCTGGTACATTTAATAATTTGAAAATAAAAGCAACTAATCTTCATTTTTTGTCTCTATATTTGACTAACAGTACTCCCTCTGTTGTATAATCTAAAACATTAGCTTCTACTCTCATTTCCTTATCTAGGTTAAAAATGGCCAGAACTAGCTTAGTTGTAAACATCTCCTTCAACCTTTTAAATACTTCTACTTATTCTTTTTTCCATCTTTACTTTTCTTTTTTTCTGACCAACTGATACAATAAAACTGTAATTCTAGCAAAGTCCTTAATAAACTACCTATAGTAGTTAACAAACCCTAGAAACTTTTGCACCTCTTTTACATTCTTTGGTACTGGCCAGCTTAATACTCCATCTACTTTTTCTTTTTGTATTTCAACTCCCCAGAAACTAATTACTATACCCAAGAATTCTATCTCTCTTACTTTCTATCAATACTTTTCTGGTTTGACAAATAGATCATTCTTCTCTAGCTTGCTTAACATCTCTTCTACTAATTCATTATGTTTCTCCTTTGTATCTGTAATAACTATAATATCATCAATGAATGTTGCTATATTCTTTTAATTAATCATATTGCAGAACAAATTGTTTATTATAGTTTGGAAAGTGGTAGAGGAGTTTGTTAATCCAAAATATATAACTATTAGTTTATAAACTCTGATATGTATTATAAATACTGCTTTCTATTTGTTGTTCTTCTTAATTTTTCACATTGTTGTACCTCTATTTAAGGTCTAGTTTTGTGAACATTTTCTTCTTGCTTATTCCATCTAAAATATCTGCTATTAAAGATAATGAATATTCATTTTTCACTATTCATTGGTTAATATGGTAGTAATCCAGTACTATTCTCCTTTTGCCATCTTTCTCTGCTACAAAGTGTACTGGCAAAGTCTGTGGCAACTTTAATGGCTAGATATACCCTTTTTGCAGTTGATCCTCCATAAATACTTGTACTTTCTCTCTTTTTTCCCTCAATAGAGAATATACCTTTACTTTTCTCAGCACAAACTCTTTTTTTAGTTTTATCACATAGTTCTATAGTTTTCTTGTGGATATTCTTTCTAACTTCTCTTTTCCAAATACTTTCTTTTACTTCTATAATCTTCTAGACACTAGTTCTTTTACCATTTTTCCTTTCTCTATCTTTCTCACTTGCTTTTTCTTTTACATTTCCTACTTTTTTTTTCTATATATAAATGGACACTGCATCATTTTTACTTTCTTTTTCTCCTAGTTGATCTCTAGATTGTGGGCAGCTAACCAGAGCATACTCAATATCACCTCTATCTCTCTCAAATTGTATATATCTATTCATGCTCTCTTAACATGTCCTTTGAAGAACATATTGCACTCTACTTGATAAGTGATTACTCTTCTCACATTTACAGTTCTATCTACATTTTCTACTAACAGAGGATTTTTTAGTTTCTCTAGCTTGAATCCCTTTTCCTTTGTAAACTTTGTATTCATAAATAGATCCATTGCTCTACTATCCAATAGTGCTTTTACTGCTACTCTTTCATGACTTTCTAGCTTTTTCAGCCCTACTTCCATTTATACTTCTCTTAGTGGTTATAGTGTATACCATACATCTTTTACTCCTTCAGTATTATCTTAACAAGAAACTTTATTTTCTAGCTTCTCTGGACACAATATACTGTATATATTTAAGAAGGCCAGCTGGGAGCTCACTACTCTCTATTATTTTTTGTTGACTCTTACAGTATTTCTACTACTCTCCTCTCTTTTTCTTTTTTTTGCCAATAGTTTTTGGCCATATGGTCTTATTTTCAATACACATAGCATATTCAATCCTTCTTCCTTCCTCTATTGACATCTATTGTATTGGAGTCTCTTCTTAGCTCTTGTCCTCTTCAGTTGTTTAGTGCTTCTTCTCTAAAGTTCTGACCCCCTGCTCTCTACACAATTTGTCCTCCTCTACCTCTATATAATCCTTCTCCTAAGCTTTTTCTGGATTGTATATTTTCCTGTGGGTACATTGCACTTCTTTCCAGTATTCTCTTCTCTACTCTATTTTGCTTTTGGTTTCTATCCAACCTTACTAACCTTTTTTGCTACTCTTCTATTATACTAGGAGGGCTTTCTTGTAAAGATATAGCCAAGATGACTTAGTCCCACTTCTAGTCTGAGTTGACAAGAAGAACTCAATAGAGTTTCTATTAGATTGCTATATACTACTTATATACCTTCTGTATTTACTTTTATTTATAAAGTCCCATACATCTCTTTTGAGTCATCTCTTCTCATATGTCCATTGATTTCCTAATTAAAAGAAAAGAAAAGAAAAGAAATATAAATAATAACTTAGCCATTTGGCTATATTATGATATTTTTACTTCTATTAACTTTCTTTTGAGTGCTCATATTACATTTCTCTTTGGTTATCTTGGCTATTTATAGACTGATACCAGAGTTTTTGCTTTGTTTGTATTGTATATTGTATATTTTATTCAGAAGTATACTATTAGAAACTGTTCAATTAAGTAGTTTTCTCCTATCATAGGAACAGGTTCCATTATATAGTATCTATTCTAAGCTATATTAGTAGTAAAGTAGAATCACTTTAAGACCTCATCTTAAGCTAACACTTCCTCTCTTATAAAAGCAATAAGAACCCTCTATAGTTCCAATTTATCTCAGGAGCTATCTCTAGATGTAAAAATAGCAGTTGATGAACTGCCAGTAGTGAAAAAAGCTTCCTTTACTACTGTAACTAATAAGAAGAGCAAGAAAAGGTTCCCTCTTTCTACTAACACTTCTGTATCTTTTCAGAATGTATCTTCACTAGCAACTGTAGTTTCAAGAATGTCTTCCTCCCAAACAGCCAAGATAGGCTTTGGCCTCTACTTATTAAAGAAAGTATATGAGACTGAATGTAAGAAGATAGTGCTTAGTCAAAATTTCACCTAATTATTTCCATATTCTCTCTTTTCACTTAAATTTACTTAATTCACTTAAAAATTCTACAAATTTCAAATAAATTCAGAAAAATGTTGAAAAATTATAATTAACTTTCTTTTTTTTCTTTTATTTTAATAGAATTAAAATATAAATTTAATTATCAAAATCCTCCTATTTTTATATTCAACCCAAATTGGATATGTAGGAGGAAAACAAACATATACAAATATATAATAATAGTACTAGCTTATTGAGTTTTCTGTTTTCAATTACTATCTTTTGTTCTCTTTTTTACCCCTTTACTTTCTCTATACCTTGACTAGATACTGGGCCCTAGATGTAAAGAAGATAGTATTCTATAGCTATAGTATAGGGTATAGTTGGTATGACTAAGCCTAGGTTTACTTTTCTAAGCAGACTGTTGTAATTTTTATATGCAAGAGAATAACAACTGCTTTTCAAGAGAGTTGTTGAGAGTAGAGATCTTCTTTTTAAAAGTAATAGTATATCTTTATTCTTAGGATAGTTATAAGTAAGACAGTAAAACAGTTGTAAGGAATGGATTCTATCAAATTAGAATGTAAAGAGAAAAGGACTGAGGAGTGAATACAGCAAGATCTCTATTATATCTTTTTAGCTTTTGTTCTGAATAGAAAAAAATAAAGGAAAAAAACAAAATTCTGCTTAACTTCTACACATGTTCCACAAAATCTTAAAAATACTATATTTAATTTGCACAAATATCAACTTGCTAAACAGCAACAAACAACCCAGGAACCTAGAGTACAGATTATAGTAGTAAAAGCAGAAAGATAAAGACAGAGATAGATAGTAAAAGTCTAAATCAACTAGATAATAGAGAAATAGAAGAATAAAGATATAGATGCTTTTGATTATAAAGAGTAACAGAGAGAGAGTGATGGAGATCTATATATAGACCAAAACATACAGAAAGATTTTCTGAGAGTTGTGAGTAATAAAAAATTTAAGTACTACTACTTAATAGGTTTTAACTGAATAATATTATAGGATATTGAAAATGAAATTTTTTTTTTTTTTGTTCAAAAATTTATAATGTGGTGCTCAATTATAGTCTATGGCAGACTATCTACAACAAATAGTTTATATTGGTCCCAAAGACTATAATTGTTCTATCACTGACAGAAAATATTATCAGTATTGGAAAAAAAATCTAACCTAAGAGAAGAAAGAACTTGATATAAATTGCTTGTAACCAACTTTCAAATAATACGTCCAGATCTGATGACCTATCATATCTAGAATACGAAATTCACAAAAACTAAGAGAGATAAAACTGATGAACTATTTATAGAAACAGAAAAAAGAAACTAAAAAAGTTCATAGAGGTTTAAGAAACAAGTGATTCTGGAAAGCAAAAACAAATACACTAGAGTGCTTCTTTAGAAACTTGATAAAGTCCTTAACCAATAGTAATGGATTAGTCAAGGGAACATGAGTAAACCAATAATAGTCAGTAAAGATATGTTAATATATTTCTACTTAGTAATAGTTACACAGATACTAAGTACACTCTATAGGAAAAAAGCACTGTTTGAACTCTTCAATAGGAGCATAGTTGAGAATGGCTCTAGTTGTCCTAGTATACAATATGATTGACTTGCTAATAAAAAGAAGCTAGCTACTACCTTTGGTATAAAAGGGCTGGAGAGGCTTATAATTATTACCTTTGAGAGAAAGAAAGTAGTGATTTTAATATAAGAGATAGTTGAAGAAAGTTCTTTAGGTATTCAGACATAAAGCAATATTCTTAGAATGAAGAGTATCAAGAGAAGTAGATGAATATTGACTAGCAGCAATCTAAGTGTTAGTAGCATCTTCATGTACCAAGAAGTAAAGATAAAAATAATCATATAATTCAGATATAATAGTTTTTCTATACTAAAATTCTATATACTTAAGAGTTTAACTAGAACCAAAAAGCTATTATTGCAGATAATATTCTACTATCTGTTCTTCAGTCTATATATTATCTACCTGCTGGCTAACTATTTCTAGAGATTGATATACAGTATATTGACTTAGATATGCTGTCTATTATCTATTCTTACTATTATGCTCTTTCTTTTGACTGTGAAAAACTTATATCTTCAAAAGTCAATTGTTCCAAGTTTAGAATATATTATCTATAAGAACAAATTTAGCTGCCATCTTTGTAAGCTTTTACTGGAGTTTGCAAAATTACTTGACAGGAGATAACTATTGCTCTAGAGAATTCTATAATAATATTCAATAGTATAATGCAGCATTTACAATAACTTCAGTAAGAGTGAAAATTGACAACTCTATTACTAAATAGTCAGATCCTTACTATTTCAAGATCTAAGACAAACTATACCATCTCACAGGTACTTTCCTCTAATATGGTGATTATGATCTTGTTTATGTACAAATCTATATCTTGGACATAATAGAACAGTTGAATATTAAAAGAAATAATAACAGAAACCTTAATTCTGTAGTAATAGATGATATTTAAACAATGCTCCTAGACATCCATTCATATATAGATTGATATTGTTATGTCTATAAACTTATTAGAGAAGGGCCAGTTGATAAACAACAAGAAATTAGGATTAGGTTACATATTGATTTAAAAACTCATAATTTATCTACTGTTGAAGAAATTGCAGTTATTATTCCAGAGAAAGAAGTTTATCATACAATGGATAATAGAAATATAGTATTATAGACAAGAGAAGAATGATTTGAACAAATTAGCCAAAACTGTTCTTCATATGCTGTTTTCCATTATGTTCTGTTATTTCTAAAGGGGGTGAATAGATGGTATTCAAAAATTCTAATTTGTAGTGCTCAACTAAGAGAATCTAAGAAAGTATATAAGATAGATATAGGATAATAACACTGAATAAGTCTTATCAAGACTTATCTAAATCTTACTAATTGTTATTTCATTAACTTATTTTCTCTTTATACTCTAAATTATACTCTAAAAAATCCAGAAAAAAATAGTACTTAAGACTAGAACACATATAATAGATTATAGATAGTTTAAGGAACTGAAATAGACTAACTGAAAGACAATTTAGATAAAAATAATAATGAAAAATGATGAAATTACTAATCTATCAATTAGTAGATATATTATAAAACAACTCCTAGGAAGGAAAATATTTCTCATATATTTATCAACTTGATAGAGAACATCTAAGAATATAATATAGAAAAAGATATGAATAGCATGGGAAGGATTATGTAAGATATAGATAGTTTTTAGTAAGGGTCATGCAATTATAGAAGATAAGTACATAGACCATCTAATATTTGTATAAGTACCTAGGGGAATCCAATAAGGAACTTTATTGAGTTCTTTCTAAACAACCACCTCAGTTGAGCTCTAAGTTCTTATGACTTTACACTAATACAAGAACTCAATCTCCATTGTTAACCCTGCATCTTATAGCCTCAACATCCCTATTCCTACTTACTCTCTCATTATTCTTGCTAATAAGCACAATACTCAAAAGCTTTTTGAAAAGTGGACCCTAGCTATAAAGAGGACTTTACTATCAGTTAGAGACAGTAGATAGATAGCCTGGACAAAACTCATGTCTCTGTCTGAGACCTGATCTCTATATTAAGTGAGCTCGTATTTAGTCTTTCACTATCAGCTCCATACTACTAGTCTATTATGATTAGTCTATATAAGAGAACAATGGTAATCTTCTAAAGGTCTGTCTAGCTTAGGGGTTTCTTTCTTAGAGATAGTATTGTTTCACCCTTCTTAGTTAGTAGTTAACTATAAGTTCAGACAAAGAAGACCACTCATTCTCTTATGAGGAATCATTACCATTACCATTACCACCACTGTCACATATGTTCTGCCAACAACAACAACAACAGCAACCTATGGGGCAATCTGCCACCCCTGTACTATAGACTTTATCTACTAGGAAGGAACAACTTCTTACCCTTATCACCGGCCTGCAATAGTAGGTAGCTATCCTATTACAACAAAATAGAGGAGCTAGAGTAGAGGTGGCAAAACCTCTATTATTTAGTAGAAGAATGAAGGAAGTGAATGTATTTATTAACACAACTTACTTATATTTGAGTATAAAGATAATAGGAGAATTGGAAGCAACAAAGATAACCTGGGTACTATCCTATGTGCAGAAGAGGGTAGCAGAGGTATAGAAGGATAACCTATTGGATGAGTTATTAAAAGAGGAATCAGAGACAAAGACAGCAAAAGAATTGTTTAGTAAAATGAAGAACGAATTTGGAGAAATAGCAGAGAAAGAACAAAAGATAGAACAACTGAGGACAATTGAGTAAGAAAGGAGAATCTACAATAAATATGTTCAGGAATTCAAAAAGATGGCATGAGAAAGCAGCTATGAGGGATGTTCTCTTATTGAAGAATTCAAAAGGGAGTTAAGTGGAGCACTTAGGAGGAAGTTGGCAGAAGCAGAAAGCCCTTCCAGTACAATAGAAGAATAGCAAGAGAGGGCAATAAGATTAGATAGGAATCAGAGGTAGAGTAGAGCAGAGAAAAGGATGTTAGAGAGAAATACAGTATACCTACAGAGAAATGTACAGTCTAGAGGAGGGTTTGGGGGAGGATCATATAGAAGAAGGGGGAGACAGATCATATAGAGGCCAGTATAAAGGAGAATATCAGAATAGAGGGGGACAGCCAGGGCCAGCAAGGGACCCCAATGCAATGGAGGTGGACAGAAGAAAAGGAGGAGATAGAACATGCTTTGTATATAGAAAGTAGAGCTATATAGCCAAGAATTATTGACAAAGAAAGAGAAGAGAGAGGAGGATAGTGGAAATGCCATAAGAGTTGGCAAAAGATAATGGAGGACAGTGAGCTCCTAGCTGGTCTTCTCAAATATGTACAGTATATTATGCCCAGAGAAACTAGGAAATAAAGTTTCTTGTCAAAGCAACACTAAGGAAGTAAGAGATATGTGGCATATACTATAGCTACTAAGAGAAGTATGAATGAAGATAGAACTAGAGAAGTTGGAAAACTATAAAGGAGTGGCAGTTAAAGCACTACTCAATAGCAGTGCAACTGGGTTATTCATAGATGCCCAATTTACAAAAAGAAAAAGGTCCAACCTAGAAAGGCTAAAAACTCTGCTGTTGGTAAGAAACATAGATGGAACAGTAAACATAGAAGGAGCAATTACATATCAGGTTGAGTGCAATATGTTCTTCAAAGAATATATAGAAAGAGTAAGAATAAATGTATGTAATCTGGAGAGGATAGAGGTAATATTGGGTATGCCATGGTTAGCTGTTTATAACCTAGAGATAGATTGGAAAAAGAGAGAGATAAAGATAACAAAATGTCCATTTATATATGGAAAAAAGAAACAAGGAGAAAAGGAAAAAGGAAGTGGAGGAGTTGGTGCCAAAAAGATTTTGGAAATAAAAAAGAGTGTTTGGAAAAGTAGAGTCAGAAAAAATGCCAGTACAAAAAGCCTAGGATCACACAATCAAGTTAAAAGAAGGCTTTATGTCTAAAAAAGAGAAGGTATACTCATTGTTGAGAGAAGAGTGAAAGGTACAAGTATTCATGGAAGATCAATTGTAAAAAGAATACATTTGACTATCAAAATCTCCATAGACATTACCAGTACATTTTATAGCTAAAAAAAATGGCAAGTGATGAATGGTACAAGATTATAGGCATATGAACCAGTAGACTATCAAGAACAGGTATCCATTACTATTGATCACCAATATCTTGGATAGAGTAGACAGTAAAAGAGTTTTTATGAAGCTAGACTTGAGATGGGGGTACAACAATATCAGAATCAAAGAAGAGAACAAATAGAAAGCAGCATTTACAATACATATTAGAGCCTACAAGCCAACCATAATGTATTTTGGGCTCACAAACTCCCCTGCTACCTTTTAGACAATGATAAACAATCTGTTCCATAACATGATAAATTAAGAGAATACAGCCACCTTCATAGACAACATCATTGTAGCAACAGAAACAGAAAAGAGACATAACAAAATAGTAGAGAAAGTGTTAAAATGACTTGAAGAAAATAATCTCTTTGTAAAGCCAAAAAAGTATAGGTAGAAGGTGAAGAAGGTGGAGTTTCTAGAAGTAGTAATAGGACCAAAGGGAGTAGAAATACAGAGGGAAAAGATAGAAGAAGTTCTAAGCTGGCTAACACCAAGAAACATAAAGAAGATGCAAAAGTTTCTAGGACTTGCCAACTACTATAGGTGATTTATTAAGAACTTTGCAAAACTTGCAGTACCACTACATGTGTTAGTCAGAAAGGAGGAGAAGTGGAGATGGAAAAAAGCACAGGAGAAGACATCCAGAAAGCTAAAAAAGACCTTTACAACAGAGCTAGTCTTGGCAATACTAGACTTAAACAAAAAAATATGAGTGAAAGCAGATGCATTGGACTATGCAACAGAAGGAGTGTTGTCAACAAAGTATAGGGATGGAAAATGGAGGCTAGTAGTCTTTATCTCTAAGACACTGAACACAACAGAACAAAACTATGAGATTCATGACAAAGAAATGTTGGCAGTAATTTGATGTCTAGAAGCATAGAGGCATTACCTAAAGGGAGCAAAAATGGAGTTTAAGATCTAGATGGACCATAAAAACCTCCAGTATTTCATGATAAGTCAAAAGTTAAACTGGAGACAAGTCCAGTAGGCCTTATACCTGTCACACTTCAACTTCACTTTAAAACATGTTCCTGGGAAAAGCATGGGTAAAGCCAATAGACTGAGTTAAAGGGCAGATTGGCAGAAAGAGATGGAAAAAAATAACAAAGATAGAATACTAATCAAGCTAGAGTGGGTAAGGGGAGTAGAAATACTAGTAGAAGATGGAAATCTAAAAAAAAGAATTAAGAAGGTGTAGGAAGAGGATGAAAAAGTAATAAAAGTAGTAGAAGAACTAAAGAAAGCAGAAATAAAAAGCCTCTGAGATGAGGAGTGGTTGATAAAGAAAGAAGTAGTTATGAAAGAAGGACAAATATATGTCCCAGAAGAGAATCTAAGAAGAGAGATAGTATATCTATACCACAATATGCTAGTAGAAGAACATGAGGGAAGATGGAAAACAACAGAGTTGGTTACAAGAAATTACTGATGGCCAGGAGTTACAAAGGAAGTAGGGAAATATGTAGATGGATGCAATACCTGTCAGTAATATAAAAACAAGAGTGAGGCTCCAACAAGGAAACTTATGCTAAACAATCCCAGAGAAATTATAGAGTTATATTTCAGCTGACTTCATTACCAAACTATCTCTGGCTCAAGGTTACAATGTAATTTTTGTGGTTTGCAACTGTTTCAGTAAAATAGTATATTTTATAGTAACTATAGAGAAAACATTGGCAGAAAGGCTTGCTTAGTTTTTAGGGATCATATTTGGAAATTATATGGCCTTCTAGAAAGTATCATATCAGATAGAGGGGTATAGTTTACAACAGAAATAATGAAGAAACTGAATGAGTTGTTGAGGATCCAGACAAAGCTGTCAACAGTCTATTATTTCTAAACAGATAGACAAACAGAAAGAATCAACTAGGAACTAGAATAATATCTAAGGGTCTTTATCAATCACAGACAGAAACAGTGGCCAGATTGGCTAGGGACTGCTGAATTTGCATATAATAACAAAATCTAGGAAAAGATAAAAGCAGTATTAAAAAAAGTGCAAAAGGAGATAAAGAAGTATATAGATAGGAAGTGAAGTGAAGGAGAAAAGTATAAAGTTGGGAACTTAGTACTATTAAATACAAAGGATTTCAAATAGCAGATGATAGGAAGGAGGTCGGAGAAGTTAACAGAATGATTTGTGGAGCCTTACAAAGTCAAAGAAATTGTCTCAACCAATGCTATAGAATTAGAATTACCTAGTTCTATTAAAATACACCCTGTAGTCAACATAAGTTGAGTACAATTGTACAGGCCCCAGGTAGAAGGACAAAGGAAAACTTTACCAAAACCAGTTATCATCAAAGGAGAAAAGGAATTCAAGGTAGAAAAAATACTAAACAAAAGAATAGTCAGGGGAAAGGAAAAATTCCTAGTACAATAAAAAGGGTATACAGTAGAGGGAGACACTTGGAAAAGTAGGAAAAACCTGAAAAATGCAAAGAAGCTAGTTGAAGAGTTTGAAAGGGAGTATGAGAAAGAAGCTGAAGAAGTAAGGCAATAGAAGAAAGAAGATGACAAAAAAGAGTTCTCAAGAGAACTCCCAGGGAGGTTTATAGCAAAAGTACTATAGAGGTGGTCAAATAAAAAATACAAAAGACAAAGGGAAAAAAGATAGAAGGAGAACTGAAAACAATGGAAAAATTCCTCAGGATGAGAAAACTTAAAAGGGAAACTATGTTATAAGACAACTTTCAGAAAGGAAAATATTTCTTATACATTTATCAACTTGATGAAGAACATCCAAGAATACAATGTGGGAAAAGATATGAATAGCATGGGAAGGATTATATAAGATATAGATAGTTCTTAGTAAGGGTCATACAATCATAGGAGGTAGATATATAGACTACCTAATATTTGTATAAGTATCTAGAGGAATCTAATAAGGAACTCTATTGAGTTCTTTCTGAACAACCACCTCGGTTGAACTCTAAGTCCTCATGACTTCACACTAACAAGATAGTTACTTTCACATCTTAGATCATTGTAGATATACCTTGTCTATAATAACCTCCTTTTCTACTATAAAAGAGAAAATAATAGTATTCTCTTTCAGCAAGACAGTTTTATACTCAAGTATTGAAGTATATTGATTTTTGTAGCTATTTCTTGATACTACTGGCATTTTGTGACTAATCCTACTATGACTACTTTGATTGTTTAGTTAACATAGTGTTTGGTTCTATCACTACTTTGATTGGCATCAGTTAACATTACTTTATTAAGTTGGTACTATCACTACTATTGATTGACTTGATTGTTGGCATATTATTATTGAAATACTATTGGTAGATCCTTAAAATTACTTACAGTAAGCATATTAGCTTAATAAATTATAGAGAAATTAGAAAATTGATATTTAAATTGCTGGCAATCCTTTATTATTGGATACTACTACTAGACCCTTATCATCACTCCCAGTGAGTTTATTGCTTCTATAAATTGTGAAAAAATTAGAAATATTAATATTAATTATTAGCAGTATATTATTGTGTTTATTTATTGAATACTATTGAAAAACTCCTTTATTATTTACATATAGTAAGTCTACTGAGCATATAAATCATAAAAAATGCAAAATTTAACATAAATTATAGATAGAACCTTACTGTATTTATTTATTAAATACTACTATAAGCTGTATAAGCTTTAAATTACCCAAAGTAAGAATAGTATTTTGATTTAAGTAAAAGAATATGAACTAATTGGTTGTTAGTAAAAAAACTATCATTATATACAGATGGATTCTATTGAATTAAAACATTAAGCCAAAAGAGCTAAAGAATAAGTACAATATAATATAATTGTTCTAGAAAACCATCATCTATCTGTTTTACTCTAAAATATCTCTTTTGCTTTTGTTCTAAATAAAGGAAAAGAAAGAAAAGGGCATTATAAGACCTCTTTATCTGTTATACAAAATCTTGATGATGCTATACTTGATCTGCACAAATAATAGCTTGCTAATTAACAAGTTCAAAGATTAACTAATGATATACCACAAAATATAAGAAATAGTATTTCTACTTTGAACTATCTACAAGTACTAGAAAAAGAACAGTAGAGAAATAAGCTGCTAATACAAGCTATAAATAGATAAGAGCAGGAAAAAGTAGCTCAAGTATATAGAGAGGAGACTTTGAGAGCAAAAATAAAAAAACAAAAACAAGTAGAAAGAAACCAGTTATTACAGTAGTATAGATTAATAGAACAATTGGAAGTACTACAAGCAAAAAAAAGAGTCTGTTCAAATAGTTCAAATCAATCAAATAATAGAGAAGTGGAGGAATGAGGATATAGATGTTCTTGATTATAAAGAATATTCTAACAGTTGTAAGTGACATATTTGACTGATTGTTGATACATAAATATTGACCAGATATAATAGGATATTGAAGAAGAAAATATTCAAGATTTACATATAGAAGATAATATAATTAAGGTATTATATTTTTTGAACACCCAAATCCTATATACTTAAGAATTAAACTAGAATCAAAAAACTATTACTCTAGATGACATTCCACTACCTATTATTTAGTTTATATATTATCCACTAGCAGAACAACTATTTCTAGAAGCCAATATACAATATGGTAACTTAGACATCTAAGAAAGTATACTGCATTACATATGGGATAATAGATGATACATATATATATCTAATTATTCCTATATCTTTTTTTTCACTCAAAAATTCCAATAAATTCATTAAAAATTAGAAAGAAATTCAGGAAAATCAGAAAAAGAAACAGAAAATTAGAAAAAGTATTAGAGGAAGGAAGTATAGTATACTGTAGACTATTGGAGAAAAGAAATATAGTAGACTAGAGATAATACTACTGGAAGTTATTGAAAGAAGAAAATATAGCAAATTACAAACTGTTAGAGGAAAGAAGTATAATAGACTGCATACAATACTACTGACTATACATACTGCAGACAAGAGTATATTGGAGAAAGGAAATATAGTACACTATAGACAATACTAAGACTATTAGAGAAAGAGAACATAGCAATCTGACAGATAATACTGTATACTATTATATAGACTGTTAGAAGTAGAGAGCATAGCAGCCTACTAGATAATACAATATTAACTTCACTCAGAATTAGTAAAGAGTTTAGGTTAGACCAGAGATCTAGATAAAAACCTTATCTATTATATATACAAAACTGAACATGGGATGATATTTGCTTAGCTAATGCTTAGCTAATGCTTAGCCAATGCTTTACAAGCATTTGTTAGTACACTTGCTCTTTTTTTCTATAAATTCAACAAAATTTATTAAAAATTTGTATAAATTTAGAAAAAATCAGAAAAAACTGTAAATTGAAAAAAGAAAGTATAATATACTATAGACTATTGGAGAAAAGAAGTATAAAGGACTAGAGACAATACTACTAGAAGTTATTAGAGAAAGACAGTATAGTAAACTAAAAACTATTGGAGGAAAATAGTATAGCAAATTATAGATAAGACTACTAGCAGTTATTGAAGAAAGGAAGTATAGCGAACTACAAACTATTAGAGAAAAGAAGTATAACAAACTACAGACAACCTACAATCTACTTACTATATACATTATAGACAAACTGTTGGAAAAAAGTATAGCATACTATAGACAATATTAAAACTGTTGGAGAAAGGAAGCATAGTATCTAATAGACAACACTATATACTATTATACAGACTATTGGAGGCAGAGAGTACAGCAACCTGCCAGATAATACAATATTAATTTCACTTGGAATTAATAAAGGGTTTAAGTTGGACTGAAGATCCAAATGAAAACCTCATTTAGTAAGTATGCTATATTATGTATAGAATGATAATTAATACATATATGTATCTAATTATTTTTACACCATCTCTTTTTACTCAATTTACTCAATAAATTCATTATAACTTAAAAAAACTCAGGAAGAATTTTAAAAAATTATAATTGACTTTTTCTTTTCTTTTCTTATTTTAATAGAATTTAAATAAATAAATTTAATCAGAACAACCCTTTTGTTTTTATAATTCAACCCAAATTACATATGTAAGAGAAAAATAAATATATATAAATATATAGTAATACTGCTAGTTTATTGATTTCTCTGTTTTCAATCATTATCTCCTATTCTTTCTTTTTGCTCTTTTACCCTTCTACTTTCTCTATACCTTGATTGAATACTGGGCCCTAGGTATAAAGGAAACAGTACTTTATAGCTATGGTATAGAGTGTAGTTAGTATGACTAAGCTTAAGTCTATCCTTTTAGACAGATAGTTTTCTTAAGTAATATTGTAGTAGTATATTTGTATACTCTTCTATTAGTAACCTGGTACTTGGGATCTATTATGATTCTTATATACAAAAGAATAATAGTTGTTTTTTAAAAGAGTTATTTAGAGTAGGAATCTTCTTTTTAGAAATGATAGTATACTTTTATTTTTAGAGTAGTTATAAGTAAAACAGTAAGATAATTGTAAAAGATGGATTCTATTGAAGAAAAATATTAAGCTAAGAGAGCTAAGGAGCAAGTATAACAATAGATAGTTGTTTTAGAGAACTATTATCTATCTACTTTACTCCAAAATATTTCTCCAACTTGTTACAGTTGTACTATAGACTAGTAGTCATATACTGTATAGTTTACCACTATATCAAAAAGACAACATCAGCAAGGCTACTTGTTAATAAGGGTCCAGCTATTTATATAGTTCTTTGAACAGGTATTTTGTTATACCTCTATGTTACTATTTAGTAGTCACTTTGTTGTGACACAACTCTTATTTGGAATAAAGATAGTGGAAAGAGAAAAAGAAGACAATTTTATATAACTCCTACATATGTTCCATAAACTCTTGAGGATGTCATACTTGATTTGCATAGATATCAACTTGCTGAGCAACAACAGAAAACAATTCAGGAATCTAGAGTATATATTACAATAGTAGAAGTAGAAAGACAGAGACAAGTAAATAATGTTCAAATTGATTAAATAATGGAAGAATAGAGAAATGAAGATGCAAATGCTCTAGATTATAAAGAGTAGCAAATTTTTGAAAACAGAGGGGATAATAGAGATCTATATGTTGATAGAAATATGCAAAAGAATATTATAATCAACCTTATATCATACAGAAGTTCTCCATAAGGCTTAGATATGTCTTACTTCTTTTATTAATATTTTTCTATTTGTATAGTAGCTTAGTCAGTACTTCATTGTTGGTATATGTTCTTTACTCAGCAGACCTCATGTCTACTATATACTCTCCTCACCCCTACCTTATAGTATATATATATATATAGCAGTAGGCACCCATCTGTATTCCCTATGCTTTACCAATTGTATTATTCCCTTCTCCTTTACTCTCTAACTTATTTTCAAGTCTTTATTGAGTATTACAACCTGAGTTATTTCTTAAGGTTGTAACATTTAGTAAAGTATTATTGATTTATCTTGCAACTGAAAGAATGGTATTTTAGCAGACTGGCTGTTGGTATATTGCAAAAATTGCTGTTGAATATACAATTGGAGCACAAAAGGTTAAAAACCTCAAAGAATGACTCAGCTCAGTTTACATTAGTAAAAAACAGTCAGAGTACCAAGAGTCCAAAGAATAGGACATACAAGAAATAGAATTAGAAGCCAATGAAATAGACAGTTAAAAAGAACTTAATGAGTTAAGTGATGTACTATTAGTAGAACAATCCAAAAAGAATATGTCCAGAATATGAGCAAGTATACCAGCATCAGTAGCTAGAATAGCATCAGCATCAGTACTAACAGAAATAGTAAACTACAAATCAATGGTTTCAGAACCTGAATAGTTCAATAGAGACAGAAAGATGTTTGAAGATTGGTGAAAAGCAATGAAGCTCTATTTAAAAGCCAACAAGGTCACAGACACTGAAAAAAAAATCATAACAATATTAGATAGATTTAGAGAAGGAATGTTATGAGAGCCCCAAAAGAGGAAAAGTTTTCCAAGCATTTGAACACTTAATCCAAAACCTCAAGACATACAATAGGGTTAAAGATATAAATAGTGTAGGAACTAGGGTCATGTGACAAGGTCAGGTAATCACAGAACATTCTGGAAGAACATAACTAAGAGTACAGCCACTGTAAAAGTAGTATAAGTAGAAGTCCAATCCAATAAAGAACTCTATCAAGTTCTTTTTGAACATCCATCTAGGGTGATCACTATCAGCTCTATACTACCAATCCATTGTGACCAGTCTATGCAGGGGAACAACGGTAACCTCTTAAAGGCCTATCTAGCTTAGAGATTCCCTTCTTAGAGATAATATTGTTTCACCCTTCTTAGTCAGTAGTCAGTCATAAGTACAGATGAAGAAGACCATTCATTCTCCTACAAGGAATCATCACCATTACCATTGCCATTGCCAATGTCTTGCCAACAACAACAGCAACAGGGGGAATACCCCTCAGTACCTATTCCCCTCCAAACCAAAGAGGAGCAATTCCTCGCCATGATTGTGACCCTGCAGCAGCAGGTCAACACCATGTTCCTTCAGCAACAGAGGAGCAGAGTAGAGGTCACAAGACCTCAAGTTTTCAGTAGGAAGATAGAAGAGGTGAGTGCATTTATTAACACGGCTTGCCTATATATTAGAATGAAGATGATAGAAGAAGCAGTAGTGACCCAGGTAGCCTGGGTGTTGTTATATATACAGGAAGGAATAGTGGAAGCATAGAAGGATAACTTGCTGGATAAGCTGGCTAAGGGAGAGTCAAAAGTGGAATTGGTAGAGCAGCTGTTCACAAAGATAAAAAATGACTTTGGGGAAACATTGGAGGAGAAAAGGAAAATAAAACAGCTGAGAACAATTGAGCAAGGAGGGAGGACCTACGATAAGTATGTATAGAAATTCAAAAAGGTCACTAGGGGGAGCGGCTATGAGGGAAGACCCCTTATCAAAGAATTCAAGAGAAGGTTGAATGGAAGTATTAGGAGAAAGCTGGCAGAAGCAGAAGAACCACCAACCACCATTGGAGAGTGGCAAAAAAGAGTGGTGAGGCTGGATAGAAATCAGAGGCAAAGCAGAATGGAAGAGAGGATGTTGGGGAGAAATACAGTATGCCCAGGGAGAAATGCATAGCCTAAAGGGGGAGGATTGTATAGAGGAAGAGGGGGGCAAATAACATAGAGAACGGAAGAAGGGTATAGAGGAGGAAATACACTCAATAGAGGGGGAACTCAAATGGGTCCAAGAAGAGACCCAAATGCAATGGATATAGATAGAGGAAAAGAAGGAGACAGGACATGCTACATATGTGGGAAGTGAGGCCATATGGCCAAAAATTGTTGGGAAAGGTATAAAGGAAGAATAGTAGAAAATTGGTCCTATTTGATGTCAACATAGAACAAACCTTCTTTCTTTGTTGTAGAAAATAATGTTGGGCCATTCAGGATTTTAACTAATACTGTATTGTCAGCAACTGAGAAGAAAGTGTCTGCTCCACTCTCAAGTATTTTAGAAACTGAGATCAAGTTTGATTGAAGACTTGGAGTATATACAGTGTTGTTGAGGATAATGGTCCTCAATTTTCTGTCTACTCTGGTATTAAACTTGACAGTACCCCTTCCAAGAATAATAAAAGTGAATTCTATAATAGCTTAGAAATGCTCTGATTTAGGAGAGAATCTGATATGAAAAGAGATTTGTCAGCAAAGCAATGGTCACTGGTACCTGAATTGATAATAGTGACAATACTTACTAGATGCAGTCGAGAAATTTGAAGTATAGATAGACTACAAAAATTTCAAATATTTCAAAAAACCATATAAGCTTAATGGACAATAAGCAAAATGGTATTTGAAACTACAAGACTATAACTTTACATTACACCATATTCCAGAAAAGACAAATATGAAAGCAGATGTACTTTCAAGATGAGAAAAAGTGGACACCAAGGATAACAACCAGGACATATAAATGCTAAAAGAAGATTTATAGTTATAAAGAACAATAACAGAAACACTAATAGCACTGCTTAGAACTGGATACTTTGAAGTCAATGGAGGAGAACTAAAAGAATGCATAAAGAAACTACAAACAAGAGAAAAAGAGGTAATAAAAGAATTAAAAAAGAAAAATAAACAGGCATGGAAAGAAGATGGAATTATTTACATGAACAGAAAAATCTACATACCCAGAAATCACCCACCTGTATTCTCTATGCTTTACCAATTGTATTATTCCCTTCCCCTTTACTCTCTAACTCATCTTCAAGTCTTTATTGAGTGTTGCAACCTGAGTTACTCCTTAAGGCCATAACAGAGAATCTCCTTAGAGTTATAAGTCACATATCTAATAATCATTGATAAATGGATCTAACTGAATATATTACAGAATGTTGAAGAAGAAAATATTCAAGAGTTACATGTAGATGATAATATAATTCAGATATGATAGTTTTTCAACAACAAAACTTTATATACTTATATATTATCAGAATCAAGAAGCTATTGTTGCAGATGATATTTCACTATCTGTTTTCTATCCTATACTTTATCCACCTACTAAACAGCTATTCTTAGAGACTAATATTCAGTATATGAACTTGGGAATATTGGCTGTTATTTGTTCTTATTGTTATGCTCCCCTACTGGTTGATCTTCCTATCTTACTAGAGAATATCCACTTTAGAAAAAAGGTTCTTAAATATAACAGTGATAAAGAGGGTGCTTTTCTTTCTTTAGTTAATATGGGGCTTTATGCTCTCAACTTCTTAGATCTGGACTCACTCTCTGAAGCTGTCTCTAGAGTATTTACTAATACTTGGGAGGCTAATGCTAGGTCCATCACTGTTACAATTCAATCCAAGGAGTAGTAGAATAATAAGTATAGGAGTGTACTTGAGTCTTACAAATGTATAAGAGCCAGAGAGGACTGGTACTCATTTTGCTCTACTACAAGGAGTACTAAATGATCTTTTTTTGACAACAGGATTGCAAAGATTGCATCTACTAACAAGTGCTCATGGGATCTTATGAGTTGGGTCAAGCAGTATAAGTTACTTGCAGTGGAGGCTATTCAGTATCAAGGCCTCCTCTGCAATTTTCTTCCTAACCTGTGGCATGCTCTTTATTGATCATATAATGTAGCAGCTAACCATCCTTTTCAGTTAAATATTCTAGATGATGTCCCTTGCCTAGCCTCTTGGCCATGGGTGTCTTTCTTCATACTAAAGTTAAACAAGACCCTTAAGGCCTGTTTTAACATTTCTGCTCTAGATTCTGATTATGTTACTTGGTGCTATTTCAAGAGTATTCTTGCTAATAATATTTGTGCAGCTGGCATTCTCTCTTTGGCCAACTTCTGTATTACTCTATGGCACTGATCTTATTACTTCAAGGAGTCAGTCTCTGTCATTATTCCCAAGCCAGGCAAACTGGCTTACAACACTTCTAAGGCCTTTTAGCCTATTGTTCTACTCAACACACTGGGCAAGCTCATTGAGAAGATGATTGCTTGGCAACTTCAATTTGATGCTATCAAGCATAGTGTTCTTCATCCTAACTAACTTGGTAGTATCTCTCAGAGATCTACCAAGAACACTGGGCTCATCTACTTGGTCCACTCTGGCTGGGCCAAAGACCTCAAGACCAGTATGGTGGCTTTTAACATTGCTCAATTCTTTTCTTCTCTGAATCACAGTATACTCACT
>Ga0153969_1000014_pt1 | contig 25809 bp, 19 predicted proteins | sample TSGA053MetaG_FD_104702 | JGI IMG/M metagenome (GOLD analysis project Ga0153969, IMG submission 104702) | Attine ant fungus gardens microbial communities from Georgia, USA - TSGA053 MetaG | ecosystem: Host-associated > Fungi > Mycelium > Unclassified | place: USA: Georgia, George L Smith State...
GCCACTTACTGATTTGTGAGTTGATGATTTAATAATCAAAAGGCTCAAAAAAGCAAAGTTTAGACAGTAGCAAAAGATGTTGTTAAGTCTGAGGTTTATCCTTAGACATACAGTTCTTAAATATATGATTGTGGTGGTCTGTGCACTAGGACAGCCTATTACATGATCACTACCTATTTTTCTATATATAGGAGTGCCATTATTCTTGAAATAGAGATAATCTAACTATTTTAGGACAGTTCTTTGTTTCATTCAAGAACAGATGATAATCCATGGATAAAGATCAGTGTCATATACAAAAATTGAGGACCTTGTATCTCCATGGGATCTTATTGCCTTGTGATCTATTTATAGCCAAAAGAAGCACATTGAAGAGAGCTTCATGATGGTCATTGAAGAGAGCTTCATGATGGTCATTGAAGAGAGCTTCATGATGGTCATTGAAGAGAGCTTCATGATAGTCATTGAAGCAAATGATTACATTAAGTGGTTTCTAAGATATCAGTGATTGAGTGTCTAGTGACTTGGTGATCACCAACTGATCTGCTGATAACTTGGTGAATACTGATTGCCTTGAGATGCTTTTGGTACCATTTGAAAGGTCTTCTTAAGTGCTTTCAGTGGCCATTTAGATTGTTGAAATTGGTCAAGTATTCCCAGAGTTATGGTCCAAATAAAGTTTGTGACAGTATTCCTAGATGTCACCAATATCAAGACCACACACCCATCTCTGAAACTATTGCATTGTTGCCTTGGACCCTTTATAGTGGAATAACAAGCAGGACCCCTCATCTATTGCCTCAAGCTACCACATGTGATGAAGAGACTCCATCCTGTATTTAATATAGTAAAGCTATCTGTTGCTCCAGATAACCTGATCCCCAGAAGAAGGCCTAGACCTCTACCACTACCTGTTGTCATTGATGGAGAAGAGGAGTGGAAAGTGGAAGAGATCTTAGATAGCTGTTGGCATAGGATAAGATTCCAGTTTCTGGTAAAATAGAAAGGATTTGGAAAGTAGTACAATTCCTGGAAAGCAGTTTCTAACATCTTAGCACTGGACCTTGTAGCAAAATTCTATTACAAGTACTCCATGGCCCCTAGACATATCCAACAAGTAGACTTTGATGCAATTTTTCTTTCTAGAACTATTGTTTCAAGGTATAGCAATCTTAAGAAAGAGGTGAGTGTAAGAGGACCCTACCAACACCGCCCCTGAAACACCAGACTTACAGTCTGGAGTAACCCTGCACTTAATTAAATATTACTATGTAATATTTAATTCCCTTTAGCTTGACTCAGAGACTCCTGATCCTGACTAACAGAACTATAGGATCAGGGATGTCTTAGTAGTAGGAGTATATATTGTAGAAGTACACCCCAGGAGCCTTATCCTAATCTCTAAGGATTCTCCTAGAGGTGAGTTGTAACTTATTTAGGAGTGTAATATTACTAAGGATTCTCCTAGAGTCCACTTTACTCTGATCATCCTTACAAGTAACTCTCTATTTCCCCTTAACCCTGGAAGTCTATCTCTATGGACTTCATCAAACAACTACTGGAATCTGAAGGGTATACTGATATATTAGTGATCATGGATAGACTTACAAAACAAGCAATCTTTATACCAACCAAGAGAACAATTAATACAGCAGGACTAGCAAAAGTCTTCATTTGCAAGGTCTTCTCAAAACATAGCACTCCCAACTATATCACCTTAGACAGAGGTAGCGAGTTTGTTTCTAAATTCTTCAGGTCATTGGCCAGCACATTAGACATTAAGCTCTACTTTATCTTGGGATACCACCTGCATGCAGACAGCCAGACTGAATATACAAACCAGATACTTAAGCAGTATTTGAGGATATTCTGTACTTACCAACAATTAGACTAGATAAAGTTGCTCCCCCTGGTGAAATTCACTTTCAATAACATACTCTCATCCACCACAAACATGTCCTCTTTTTTTGCAAACAAAGAATACCACCTAAGATTGAAGATACAGGTAGATTGAGAACCAGGTTCCAATTTAGCAAGACCCTTCTTATCCAATCTGAAGGAGATTCACACTAAATTGAAGGAGTCAATAACAGATGCTCAAGTTCGTTACCAGAGATCTGGAGATAACTGCCATCTCCTAGCACCAGAAATGAAGATTGGAGGATTGGAGATCAAGTACTTGTGCTAGCAAAATTTATTAGAACTACCTACCTATCCAAACAGTTATCTGAAAGATATTTAGGACTGTTCAAGATTACTGGACAACCAGGAATCTACTCTTACCTAATTAAACTATCTAAGCACCTCAGATTGATCTACTCTGTATTTTATATTTCTCAGTTGAAGTCTGTGCCAACAAGCTGAATTCCAAACTACTACAATACTCCTCCTCTACCTATTGAAATTGCAGGTTACCTCAAATTTGAAGTGGCCCAGATCCTGGATTCAAAACTTAATAGACAACAGAAAGAACTACTCTTATACTACATCCACTAGGCTAGATATGAAGGTATACTAAAGAAATACTCCTGGCTTACTGCTACTGACCTCAAGAACATAACTGAACTTGTAACCAATTTTCATCAGTACTACCTAAATAGACCCAAGCCTTCCACAGTCTTGTAATCATTAATGTTTGCAGCAGCAAATCACATAGATTGAGCCTAGAATCAATGTTTAACAAGGTCATACCCTTGTGACCTTAAAGGGAGGATAATGTCACATCTGTAACACACTGTGACATGCTATACCCTCAGTTCATCACCATAACCAACCTTGGCACACCATTACCAGCTTACTAAGAACTATATTGTTATGACTTATCACCCCTAGAATACCTAGATAGAGTACTAGTAGAACCTTAGTTTTGTTATCAATTAAGCCTTCTCTCTTGTCATTGTCATCCTCCTTAATACACCCTTTTCTTACTCTAGTGGGCTAGTACAGAGGTGATATAACCTGATTGGTTGAGGTTGAGCCTAGGATCTGGAGGACCAAGGCTTGACAGTTTTCATGAGTTTTAGTATTTCTCAGTTTTATCTCAAGTCTAATATTATCCTGAGCTATCAAATTTGATATGTATGTCTGATCTATGATGTTCTAGAGAGTCACAATAGGTGGCAATCTTTGCTAGTGATCTTGTAAGTATGTTTTTGTACTCTTGAAAGTTATATGAGTGATCAACTGGTTTTTTTAATTGAAGATCAACTATCTAGGAATAGTGCTGATAATAAAAAAGATTCAAGATATTTGATAGTGGTAATCACAGCCACTACTTTATCTCTTGAGTATATTATACTAAGAGTATCATAAGTTACCTTAACCATGACAAGAGACTTGTATAACAAATGACATACAAAGGAGTTGAACCAGTGACCTACTAGACATTGTAGAATAGCATCAGTATAAACAAGGGCAAATAATATACTTGTAGCTAGTACAATTGATTGAGAACCCTATTAAGTTTTCTTTGTAACCCTCAAAGACTTAGCTATTGAATCAACTCAACTTGAGTCACACAACAAAAGAACTTACTTTTTAGATACTGCTTACCTTGAGCCTTGTTTATTCTTTTATTCTCATTACTCATTGACTCTTGACTGGTGGTTATCACAATCACTAGTTACCTTCATACATAACTAAACTCTTATGTTATGAGACAGTTCCTAAAGAAGAAACTATTTCCCACACATTCATTAATCTAATAGGAAATATCCAGGAATATAATGTGGGAAAGATATAAATAGCATGGGAAGGATTATATAAGATATATATAGTTATTAGTAAGGATTATGTGATTGTGGGAGATAGGTGCACAGACCAACAGACATTTGTATAAGTAGCTAGAGGAATTCAACAAAGAACTCTATTGAGTTTTTCCTAAACAACTACCTTGGTTAAGCTTTAAGTCCTCATGGCTGTATACTAACACTTTGGCTTAAGAGGACTTGACAGTTAGTTAGGGACTGTCAATGGAGATACAGCACCAAACCCAGGTATTGCACTTGAGACCTGACCTTGCAACTAGGTGGTATTGCTTTGTAGTCTACTTATATGACTTTTTAGTATTTACCTTATGCTAAAGTCCCATTGTGGGCTGTACATATAGAGGAAAAAAATCTATATCCCTAAGAAAGCATTTAGATTAGGAATTCTCTTCTTGGGGTAATAGTATAACCCTAGTATTAGGGCAGTAGTCAATAGAACAGTAAGTGTCTGGCTAGGTGAAGATCTTGTACTCTAGTAGATATAACTTAAGTAAAATTGAAACCTTTTACTTTAACCTTGAGGTATTAATGCTATGTCTCAACAACAATATAACAACTTATTGAGTAATATTCTCAGAGAAAAGCAAGCCTTTGTTTTATTAAGAGCATAGTTAGAGGGGAGAAAAAAGAGAGAGTGCTAGGAATGTAAGAGGTTTGGGCATCTGGCCCATAACTGTAGAAGAAAGAAAAAAGAAAAGGAGAAAAGAGGGAAATCCCAAAATAAATTTGAAATATTAGCAAGTAGAGTGATGAGGGGTAGAGAAGAAAGAGAATGTATTAGACAACAAGAGGTAGAGGAAGAAGTAAAGTGTTTTAGATGCTAGGGAGTTGGACACTACAAATAGGTGTGTCCAAACATAGAGGTAGAGAAGAGGAAATGAGAAAAAGAGGTAGCACATATAGTAAGACCACAAAAGGCATAGCAAGAAAAAAAGCCAGTATATATAAGAGGACTATACTAAGTTGCACTCCTGATATACTAGTGGTAGTCCACCAGAATAACCCTGTACTAATTAAATAACAACTATCTAACATTTAATTAGTTGCCTCACTTCCTGTATTCCTGACCCTGACTATTGGGATATGTCATAAGTTATCTCAACTATGACCAAGAATATGTATTTATAGAATAATAGACAAGAGAATTGAACTAGCAGCCTCTTGGCTGATTGTAGAATATTATTAATATAAATAAGCAAATAGTATACTTATATAAGTAGTTGGCACAATTGATCAAGAACCCTATCAAGTTCTCTTTGTAACTCTCAAAGACTTAGCTGCTAAGTTAACTTAACTTAAGTCACACAATAGAATGTTCTATAGCTAGAGGCACTTACACCACAGACAAACAACTGTCAAATGGAGTTACAAGGTTTGATATCAAGTGATCTGTCAATTGCTTTGTCAGCTTAGCTGTCAATATACTGTGTCATATGTTATACTTTTTTGATATTATTATTGTATTTTTCTAATTTACTAGGTCTTCAACTTTGTATACCAACTGCTACCATATATTATTTGTACTTGTACAAGATTCTGCCTCAGTTTTGTTATTCTACCTGACAACCAACCCTCTAAGGCAATCTGATCTCAGTAACCACCTAGACCAACCATCTGAAACAATACTCTAAGTAAAAAATATCATTGTGCCAAAGTTCTCCTTGCTCAAGTCTTAACCTTAAATCTTCTACCTGTTTCTGAAGTATTGCCTCTTGTAAAGTACTTTTCCATTGTTGTTTTGACCACTGAGTCTTTCTACATCAAGTTGACCCTTAAAAGTCTTTTCTATTGTTGCTATATAGAACAGGATCTATGGTATAGGTAAATAGTATTGAGAATCAGGTCAGTGTATAAACTGTTGATTTTTCTTAAAAAAAGAAAAATTAAATTCCACCTCCATGAGCCAACTATATGCCTATATAACAAATCAAACCTTGAGATAAAAACTCATATTTCTATATTAAGAAAACTGAGTATGTCAGGGTATGATATGAGAGAAAGGATATATATCACATAATATTTAATTATATAATAATAGCCATACAATACACCTATGAAAATTGTAATACTTAGTCTCAAACTATTTAACTGGCATTTATAGTTGAATTTAGCCACTTTTCCTGACAGAGTAATGCTTCTCTAATGCTTAGATGACTTCATTCCTTACATCTAATCCTATAGTATTTGTCTTTGTACCCAGGGAGCCCCTGTAGCTCTTCAAACCAGTTTTCCCCAATCTATTCCCTTTCTTTGAACATTAACCCTAACATATGGAGCTCCATCCATGCTCATTTGGCTATGTCTTGCTACTATTTTGTTTTCAGCCCTGTGCTGCCTCTTTTCCCTTCTATTTTTCTATTTTTCTCTGTTTCTGTTCTATTCTGTATTTGCCTCTTTTGTTTAATTTAATTTATGTGTTTATTAGAGGTACTGTGCCTTTATAGTTACTAGACTACTGCAGACTATATATGCATACCAAATTAAAAAAATAGGTTAGTGTGACAAGTGTCATGTATACAACTGGTTAATCTGACAGATCACTTGATATAAAACCTTGTGACTCCATTTGACAGTTGTTTGCCTATAGTGTTATATATATAGTACAGATTACCCTTCCAGGAGCTTTATCTTATTCTCTAAGAATTCTTCTGGAAGGTAAGTTATAACATACTCTAGAGTGTAATTATAGACTAAGAATTCTTCTGGAAGCTCTACTCTAGTTGCCTTTTATAGTATAGTTCTTATGGACAAAGGCACAGGAGTACAGTGGTGGACAGGATATGCTCTCAAAAGACATAGTACTGGAAGAACAGAGATAGAAGATGAGGTAGAAGGTGATGACTTTTGTGAAATGTGGAGAATATAACTATAAAGGGACAAAGACAATAAGAGGACAAAAACAAAGGAGAACCAGGGTTATGGATTTGTCTCTAGGAAGCAACTGAGTAATATGTAGTACCAAGAGTGCTTAGATGCATAGAAGTGGAGAGAAGCAGAAGCAAAAGAAGGAGAAGTGACTAGAGTAATGTGCATAAAATATAGTAGGAAGGACACAGTAGTAGGAGGAGTACTAGAGGAAGAAAGAAAAGAGATTTTGTATCCTAAATGTGGAACAGAAAAGAAAAAGCTGTGGTAAAATTGGGGAGTGGTGGTGCAGCTCATAGAGACAAAAGTGTAGCAAGGCAATACATAGAGTGAATCTCTGGAAGGCACAACCAGAGAAGGGGGTAAGCAAAGAGACATAAGGAGAATATTTAAGCCACTCAGAGAAGTTTGGCTAGATATTGGAGTAGAAAAAGTAGATATGTATAAAGGGGTGATGTAAGGGAACAGTAGTCACCCTAGGGTAGAGCTTAGCTAAGTATCTGATTTGTAATCTATCTAGTGAATCTTTTCTTATAATGCATATTCATTTACTCCCTTGCCTCTTTGTCTATATACTATCTTGATAATTCTATTTATTCTAATTAGAAAGTGCTATTATTGATTGCAGCTCTTATAGTATATATAGAAGCCTGTATTAGTAGATTTACCCTTACTTGAATATCACTTTAGTTTCTGGAACCCTTATCTAGCTTTCTAGTATGATCTCCAGTCTTTGGTCTAATATTGCCCTTACAAGTGACAATAAAAGTGTTATTGGATAGTGGAGCAATAGAGATATTCATAGATAAGAAAATGGCAAAAGAGCTTAGTTTTAGATTGCAAAGGTTGGAAAAACCAATGCTAGTAAGAAATATAAATAGAACAGACAATAGTAGAGGAGTATTAACATATGAGGCAGAAATAAGCATATATTATAGAAATCATATAGAAAGGGTAAAGATGGATGTATGTAACTTGGAAAAGACAAAGGTGATATTAAATATTGTCACAAACTTCATTTGGACCATAACTGTGGGAATACTCAACTGATTTCAGCAATCTCAATGGCCACTGAAAGCCCTTAAAAAGATCTTTCAAAGAATACCAAAAAAGTCTCAAAGTGATCAGTATTCACTGAGTTATCAGCAGATCAGTTGGTAATATAGGAACTTAGACTGAGATATCTTAGAACTACTCCTAGTCCAAGTTAACAAGGAGAACTCAATAGAGTTCTCATTGAATTTCTGTGTACTGTCAAACCCTGCAAAAAAAAAAGGGGGGGGGGGGTTATAGCAATGTTAATGATGTCTCCTACTGTGCTAACCCAATTTCAACAGAGATTTATCTAGGCTTTGTCTATGAGGTTTAATAACAATAGCAATTGGTAAAAATTGAGTTGAGAGAATAAAGCTAAATGACTAATTACATAAGTTGTATTTAAATAGCTAATAAACAAACTAAAGCAAATAGTGAGTCATATGATGTTAGGGTCTAGACTGGTAGTAAGTAGTTACAGAACATGATATATACTACTTATATATCTACTACATGGTCTGTGCACTACTTTCCCACACTCATTATGTGACTTTATTATATGATGTCACCCTGACATGTGACATGTGACATGACATGTGATATTTTCCTGCACTCCTCCCTTGTATAGTAAGTTCAAATATAAAAAGCAAAGAAAAGAAATATAAATAATGACTTAGCTGTTTTACCAAGTCATGACAATATACTATCTTAATCATTTTCTTTATCTTAATTAGAAAGTGCTATTATTGGACTGTAGCTTATATGACTGTATATAGATTGTCTCTTATAGTATATATAGGAGTCTGTATTGGTAGATTTATTCTTACTTGAATATCACTCTAGCTTTGAGGACCTTTATCTAGCTTTCCAGTATGACCTCCAGCCTCCAGTCAGACATTGCCTTTACAGCAGTCCCTAGATACATTTGTTGGATAGACTTCAGTATAATTTTTAGGCCCAGAACAATTGCTTCAAGATGCAGCAATCTTAAAGAGAGGATGAGCATCAGAGAACCCTACTAATACTATCCCTGAAACACTAGACCAACCTCCTGAAACAACCCTGTGCCTAATTAAATATTACTGTGTAATATTTAATTGTTTCTAGCTCAACTTGGCAACTCCTAACCCTGGCTGACTAGACTGTAGAATCAGAGATGGACAGACTATAATAATATATACTATAGATTACACTCTAGGAGCCTTATCCTAAACTCTAAGGATTTTTCTAAAGGTGAGTTGTAACATACTTAGGAGTGTAATATCACTAAGGATTCTCCTAGAGCCTACTCTGCCCTGGTCACCCTTACAGTAACCAGATGACCCAAAATCTATTCTTATCTAATAAAACTGCCAGAACACCTCAGAACCATTTACTCTATCTTCTATGTTTTTTAACTAGAACCTGCCCCAACCAGTATAGTGCAACTGTTGGATTGAGCTAATCCTAGGACAGAGTTGTCTTTAGGGTAAACAAAGAGAACTCAACAGAGTTCCTCTTAGATTTGGGCTACTACTTATACCTTTTACACATGGTCTGTGCTACTAACCCTAATCTACTAGTAATCTAACAGAATCTACTAGAATGTTTCTTGACATATAACCTATATGACATGACTGATCTTGTAACTGGTTTGTTATATAATATGATGGATTTGTGACAAATGTGACAGATCATGTGATCCTGATCATATGACTTCCCTATTATCTAATTAAAAGTAAAGTAAAGTAAAAAATAAAGGTTTAAAGAAATAAAAGTTATTATGGTCAAGACAGTTTATAATAATTAGCTATATTTCCAACTGCTACAACCCACTACCTCCCTGTTAAAGTTATGGGCTACTTAGAATTTGAAGTAGCCTAGATTCTGGACTTGAAACTTGATAAAAGACAGAAGGACCCACTCTTATACTATATATACTAGGCTAGTTACAAGAGTACCTTAGAAGAATATTCTTGGCTTACTGCCACTGACCTCAAAAACACCTGAGAATTGGTAATGGATTTTCATTGCTGTCATCCTGATAAACTGGGCCCATTTCTAAATTCCCCAAACTACTACCCTTTCTTGGAGAGCTAGCAACTATAAGTTATTGGCTACAAGGGATTGTGAGGTTGTAAGGGTACAACCTTAAGAAGAGAGTACTATCATACCCTAGTGACTATGTGACTATGTGACATAACAGTCACTCACATCATACCATCATACCAGCCACTGTTCAATTCTTTTTAGTTTACTAAAAACTGTACTGTTTTGACTCATTTTGCTTTCTTGAACTATATAAGTAGACAAATTACTAAATAGAACTCTAGTTTTGATATCAACTAAGTCTGTGCTCCTTACAGTCTATCAATACTAAATAAATTTCACTTGTCATCATTTCTATAGACAAGTACAAGAGAAGACTCAACCTATAAGTTACAGTTGAGCCTAGAACTCCTGAAGCCTAGACTTGATACTCAGAAAAGGTCAGATGAGTTTTGAGTTATTAGTAAAATGAAATCCTTAGTAAAGCTCTTAGTAAATACTAACTCAGTAGGATGTAATATACATGACTTGTATCTTCCAGTAAATATATAAAAGAGAGGTATTCTCTTACTAGAATACTAATCCAAGTACTTTATACCAAAGGTTCCTCTAATACAATATCCACTATTGTCATATACTGGATTTTCTTTATTATTTATCTCCTAAATAATTACTCCTAGTTATATAGGAGTATTATGGTGTAGACTGGCTCTCTCCTATTCTAGCTATAGTATATATATGAAGTGAATGCATGGTAGCAATCCAGTCTATAAATTAACATCTACTTGTACTTGTCCATATTTCTTTTCCTCCTTCTATATACTTTTCAACTTGGACTTTGAACCTTTACTCAGTTATCTGACAACATCTCCTTGCCTCTGAAATTGATGATTATTTGCAATAGAAGATCAGAGCACAACATATATATTAAAGTTAAGATTATTTCTCATTGTCATCTCTGAACTCCTGCTTCTTGGTTAACATATCTCAGAGTATACATATATTTCATTTCTTTTATTAGCTAGTACTCCTACTCCTTGATCTATGCTATCTTAGAGTTACTCTATTAGCTAATCCTTATTCCACTCCATATTTCTGACAGAATCTACAGACTCATACTAGTTCCTATTGCCTTTACTTTCAGGCCAACTCTTAGTAGTTTTTTCTGGACAAGTTAAAAATTAACTTTGCAATGACCTACTTGTCCAGTGTCATGCAGGATTAGTTCAAGGTTGTCCTCCAACAAGAAGACCATAGTTATACCAAGCCCTGGCTTTCTACTTGGCACCTTTTCATAGATAAGCTCTAAGTTTATTTTGGGCTATCAGATCCAATTGATAATACAGCTAGCCTCATTGATAATCTATGAATGAAACCAGGAGATAAGATCACAACCTATAATATGGATTTCATGCGGTACATAGTACAACTGAACTGAAGTGATAATGTCCTTTGCTACTATTATTATCAGGGACTTCCCAATTGCCTCCAGGACCTCATTTTGAATTGGAAGCCAGGGCAAACCCACTTATTTCCATATAATGTACCAGTTGGCTATAACTTTCAACAATTACTACTAGTAACATAATTGTGAGTGAGACCAACTTTGGAACATGGAGAAGGATGCTACAGAAAGTCACAGTTATAAACAAGACAAGCCTTTCTTATTTTTCTTCTCTGCTCTGAGTTCTGTATCTCCTTGTTCCTAGACTAGTTCTTTTTCTGCTCCTGCTTTCTCATGTCCTATCAGCAAATCCCTCAAAACACCTTTCCCTTCTGCTAAATCCTTTTCTCTGTCCACTCCTTATGTTGACCTCTCCAACAAGTTAGACAAAGATGGTAAATTGAACAGCAATGAACAAAAGTGCTACATTGACAATAACCTCTGCCTATATTATAGATCAAAGGAGCACAAGGTAGATAGATGTCCAAGAAAATAGCCCATTTGGGTATACTTACCTATAGTGATCAAAGAGGATGCTGTAACTTCCAAGATTGTCTTGGAAAACTAGTGCATAGCCCCCAAGACTCAGTACAGTGTCACAAACTTCATTCAGACTATAACTCTGGGAATACTTGACCAATTTCAATAATCTAAATGGCCACTGAAAGCACTTAAGAAGACCTTTCAAATGGTACCAAAAGCATCTCAAGGAAATCAGTATTCACCAAGTCACTAGACACTAAATCACTAATATCTCAGGAACTGCTTAATTTAATCATTTGCTTCAATAACCATCATGAAGTTCTCTTCAATGCGCTTCTTTTGGCTATAAATAGATCACAAGGCAATAAGATCCCATGGAGATACAAGGTCCTCAATCTTTGTATATGATACTGATCTTTATTCATAGATTATTATCTGTCCTTGAATAGAACAAAGAACTGCCCTAAGATGGTTAGGTTATCTCTATTTCAAGAACAATAGCACTCCTATATATAGAACAATAGGTAGTGATCATGTGGTAGGCTGTTCTGGTGTACAGACCACTACAATCATGTATTTAAGGACTGTATGTCTGAGAATAAACCTCAGACTTAACAACATCTTTTGCTACTGTTTAAACTTTGCTTTTTTGAGTCTTTTGATTATTAAATCATCAACTCACAAACTAGTAAGTGGCCATTTGTGATATACAGACTGGGGATCATGTGAACTTGTCTATGCAACTATGAGTCCAATACATCTCAACATGTCTATTCTTTTCAATCCCAATTCTCTTTGTCTCTCTCTATTGGTTTATATACCAGATCACATCCAGTGTATACCCATCTGGTCTCTTGTGGATTCTGGCTTGATTTATCACTTTATAGACTCTACTTTTGCTCATGGATACTCTCTGTCTACTTGTTTTACTCCTCCTATGGAACTGTATCTGTTTGATGGATCCTTGAATAATATTATTACCAAGATAGTAACATTGCCTATAACATTTCTCTCCAGTAAATATATGACTTTGGACTTCTACATCACCCTACTTGATTCTTGCTGTTCTTTGGTCTTAGATTACTCTTGGCTCACCTAATACAATCTATTGATTGACTGGGTTTCTGGGTTAATATCTTTTCAACCACCATCCTTATATAAAGGGACTCTACCAACACTACCCCTGGAATGCTAGACTAACCTCCTAGAGCAACCCTGTGCTTAATCAAATATTGCTATGTAATATTTAATTGTCTCTAGCTCAACTTAGAAACTCCTAACCCTGGCTAATAGGATTGTAGAATCAGGGACAGATAGACTGTAGCAGTATATATTGTAGAGTACATCTCCAAGAGCCTTATCCTAAACTCTAAGAATTCTCTTGAAGATAAGTTATAATATAACTTAGGAGTACAATATTAGCTAAGAATTCTCCTGGAGTCTACTCTGCTCTAGTCGCCCTTACACTTTACTCTATGATTCAGCTTCCATTTCTTCTGTTAAGATCTTAGTTAATCTCTTGTCTTTATCAGTAGAATCTCTTCTGCAGTTTATTACCTCTGAGATATCTCTGTTTACTTTTGGATGATCTTATATTGCTATTATTAATGCACCAGCTTTTTCTATGAGCTTCATGCTTTCCAGGCTCTACTACATTTCATCTAAATTTTCAAAGTACAGTACAGACCAAAACTACTTCCACTTCTAATAAAATCAACCTCTCTTGTATTCCAGAGGAGTACTATGAATTCACAGATATTTTTAGTAAAAAAAGAGCAGAAATACTTGCATTCTATTGTCCTTACAATCTTTGGATCAAGCTAGACAAAAACTCTTATCTTCCAATAGATACTATATATTCTCTATCAACTTTGGAGCAGGAGGCTCTAAAGAAATTTATTGATGAGAATTTGTTCACTAGCTTCATCTGATTTACTTCTTCCTCTCATGGAGCTCCAGTTCTTTTTGCCAAAAAGAAAAATGGCTCCCTCCAGTTATATATTGATTTTTGTGGACTCAACAAAATCATCAAGAAAAATCAATATCTACTTCCTCTCATAACCAACCTCCTTAATTCCCCTTACAAAACTTATATCTATACCAAGATAGATCTTTGTTATACTTACCATCTGGTCTGCATTACTGAAGGAAATAAATGGAAGATGGTATTTAGGACTTGTTATGGGTCCTTCGAGTGGTTAGTAATACCATTCAGATTGACTAATACTCCAGCTATCTTCTAGTATTTTATAAATGATACCTTTTCCAATCTCCTCAATGTATACATAGTTGTGTATTTAGACAACATTTTGATCTACTCCAACAACATTTTCTAGCATTGGAAACATGTCAAAGAAGTGTTAAAATGGCTTTACAAAGCAGGACTGTATGCCAAAGCAAAAAAATATGAGTTCTATTCAGACTCAGTTAAGTATCTAGGCTATGTTCTCTCTCTATCTGGCTTAACTATGTTCTCTCTCTATCTGGCTTAACTATGTCCAACACTAAAGTGAAAACTATTCAGAAGTGGCCAAAGCCTAAGATATCCAATTATTTCTTGGCTTTACCAACTTCTACAGATATTTCATTTACAATTATTTAGATATAGTTATGCTACTCACTCATCTGACTAGAAAGAATACTTCTTGGAAGTTCAACAAGGAGTACTGGAAAGTCTTTAATTCCCTTAAAAAATCATTCATCTCCACTTCTGTAAGAAAAATACTTGAAGGCAGTTACTCAATAAGCTAGAAGAAGGTTCCAGAAGCTAGTGTGATATTCAAGTAAAGATAGATCTACCCATACAAGCTATTATACATACTACAACAGGTGTTCTGTGTACAGTCACATGAACACTAACCAATAATACTATAATATTCTTATATAGTTGAACAGGTATTGCTATGATAATACAAGACAGGAGAAGTACAGGAGAGAGTAGAATACAATATAGAAGATATACTTAGCCCATAGATACTGAGCTTACCTAATAACCAAGTGTATCCCTAGGGTGTCCCCTTACAGCTCCTATTCTTATGCATTGGCTTTTAGATACTCAACTTATTGTAAAAACCAATGTTTCAGACTATGCTCTCACTGCTATTCTCTCCATGAAGGACCAAGAACAACTTCACTCCAATATCCTGGCAGTACTCCCTTTCAACCTCCATCTCTGACTAATAAGCTTATCTGGAAGGATATCAGTCAATAGACAATGCAGATTTCTATAAGGGCAACTGGAGTGGAGTGACTCTAGGAGAATTCTCAGTTAAATTACAGTCTGAAAACATAAGTTACACTCACCTCCAGAACAATCCTCAGAGATTAGGATAAGGCTCCTGGAGAAGTACTCTATATATTGGCACTGGTGTGTTCTTGTCTCTGTAGTCCTAGTCATCAGGGTCTGAAGTTTTAGGAACAAGCTAAAAGTAATTAAATATTATATAGTAATATTTAATATGTTGCAAAGTTACTCTAGGAAGTTGGTCTAGCATCAGGAGTAGTATTGATAAGGTTCTCTTATAGTTTCCTCTAACTTGATGGTAGAATTTATGTATCTATAGATGGTAGCTTATATTTTTGTGTACTCCAGTTCTATCATAACCACCTTCTGGCTGAACATCTCAAACAGAACAAGACCCTGGAGTTAATACAATGTAGTTATGTTTGGCCAAATATCTATACCAATATTCAACAATTTTGCAAGTCATGCGTAATCTGTATACAATCCAAATTCCAATGACATAAGCCTTATGGATCACTAAAGCAACTTCCTATCCCTGAATGTCTGTGGAATTTGATTTTTATGGATTTTATTGAGAAACCCCCTTTTTCCTCTAATTTTAACACTATCCTTGTTATCGTAGACTGGTTGTCAAAACAAGCCATTTTCATCCCAACTTATGATACTATTATATTAGCTGAGTTGGCATGCCTCTTTGTTATTCATGTATTTTTGAAGCATAGGGTTCCTTCTTATGTTACCTCAGACCAAGGTTTCAAATTCATTTTCCATTTCTTTTGCTCCCTTGGTGTTACACTAGATATACACTTATACTTTACATTAGGGTATTACCCTGAAGTGAATGGACAAATAGAATGAACCAATTAGACACTGGAGCAGTACCTCTGTATCTACTATAACTATCAACAGGACAACTGGTCTGAGTTACTACCCCTTGCAAAGTTTGCTTACAATAACATCTCTAGTTCTACCACTAGTGTTTCTCTATTCTTTGCCAACAAGGGTTATCATCCAAATATCACAGTATACCCAGAACAAGATATAACATTATCCTGTGTCCAAGATTTTGCAGTTGACCTAAATGGACTACAAGAGCAACTCAAATCTGAAATATCATAAGTATAACATCATTATTAGTCCTATGCCAACAATTGTTGATAACCATCTCTAGAGTTCTATATTGGACAATCTGTCTTTGTCAAAGCACAGTTTTTCTGGACTATTTGTTTATTAAAGAAACTCTCTAAGAAGTATCTTGGTCCTTACAAGATCATTGCTTAACCTAGTTTACAGTCATTTACTATTCAACTTCTAAAGTCAATAAAAGTGGTCTACCTAGTCTTTCATGTCTCCATGCTTGAAATAGCCATGCCTAATACCTTTATGCAATGCTCCAATCCTTTGTCTGTTAAGGTATAGACTTAGGACTGAAGCTCTGACCCCAACCAGTAATAATTAAAAGGGAAGAACTTAATAGAGTCCTTCATTGGATTTCTACTACTACTTATACAAATATCCTATAGTCTGTGCATCTACTTTCTATGGTCACAAGACTATTACTAATAACTATATAGTTTTTATATAATATTGTCCCATACTATTTATATCTTTTCTGTATTATATTTCTGAAGGTTCCCCATCAAGTTGATAAATGCATAGGAGATATTTTTCTTCTTTGGAGTTAACTCATAACACTGCTAGCACCAGTTATTATTAATAGAGAACCTGAATATGAGATCTCCAAGATAATTGACTCCAAGATCAATTATCAGAGTATGCAAATTGTTATACAAGGTTATCTAGCTTGGGTTATTATGGAATTGCATTGGAACTATGACTATTATCAGCTCTAGACTGATAATGAGTGGATGGTAGAAGAGATGATAGTGATAAAAGAGGAAAAAGACAAAGATGATATAATGAATGATGTGTCAGCACATCAAGATTAGGTTGGACTTCAGACTTGATTGGACTAATTATAGATATTGGACTAAAGGAGAAATGTTGGATAAACCTTGGGGTAATTATGAACAGATCTTATTATAGTTATGAACTTTAGGATAAATAGAGAAACCTTGGACTAACCCATTTATAGACTCTGACTCAACTAGTTACTCACTGTTACTTACTAGTACTTAGGATAGTAGTTTCTGTAACATTATTAGTTAGGATAAATACAATCCAGAAAAAGAAGGGAATAGCAAGTTCTCTCTTTCTGTAGTTCATCTGAAAACCTACTTTTCTTGGAACCTTATATTCTCTCCAGTCTTTGGACTAACTTGTGGAGTATGACTAAAAGCCTCGATATTCATTCTTTTGATATAACTCTTCTGAAAACCTTAACTGGACCCTTTGTAAAGAGACAAAGAGATATCAAGTATTGACATAGGCTCAAGGTTGAAGTATATATTCACCCTTGTAGTATAGAGTCTTAACATGGGTATAAGGATACTGAGGACAATTCCAAGTAGTTGCCTGCCATAGAGTTGACTTATACTCAAGAACTAATAAGCAATTTTCACTCTAGATATCTGTCCAAGCCTAGACCACTTAAATTGGGCTAAAAGACTAACAATCATGTATACTCTCTGATATTCTATTATTTCCTATCTTTTTTCTTTCTACTTTCTCTCAACATTCTCCATCATTCCTTACTTTCAATACCTCTTATTCTTCTGACTCTATTTCAAAAACAAACAAAATAAAATAAAATAAAGTAAAAATAAAAAGAAAAAAGAAGAAATCAAAGTTGAGTATTTGTATTCTGCTTGTTAGTGTGAGGGTAACTGGAGTGGAGCTTCTAGGAGAATCCTCAGTTTACAATTACACTCTAGAGTATATTACAACTTATCTTCCAGGAGAATCCTCAGAGAATAGAATGAAACTCCTGGAAAGGTACTCTATACTATATATACAAGTCTCTCTAGCTATAGAATGTCCTGAGGATCAGGATCAGGAATGCAGGAGTAGACAACTAATTAAAGGTTATGTAATTATTATTTAATTAGTGCAGGGTTACTCTGGTAAACTACCACTAGTGTATCAGGAATGTGACTTAGTGTAGTCCTCTTACATTTACCCCCCCTCTAAGGTTGCTACATCTTGAAGCAACAGGTCTAGAGCAGAGAAATTGCATTAAACTCAGTCTGGTAGATATATCTGGGGGCTTCTGGGTGTCTGCAATAGAAGTCTACCACAAGGTCAGATACAGAAACTTCAGAGGTGGGCTTCTAGGAGTTATGTTTGTGGCCATATTCCTTCTACTTAATGAGGTATTGGAACTATCTCTGATACCAGTGGCTGTTGAGGATCTCTTCCACTTTCCACTCCTCTTCTTCATTGATGAGTATAGGTAGAGAGTGTTCTTCCAGTTTGTGGTCTGGTATCAGATTTTCTAGGGTAATGGACAGTTTGACTACATTAAAGATAGGATAAAGCTGTCTTATCAAATATAGTAGTTTCAGTTTGTAGGCCATAGGTCTGACTTGTTGTTCTATAGTGAATGGGCCTAGTCTTCAGTAAGAGAGCTTCTAAGAGGGTTGGATAGTCTGAATGTCCAATATGTCTAGGAATATTTTATCTCCAGGTTTGAAGACAGAGGCCAGGATTCTCTGTTGGTTGTAATATCTCACCATATCTTCTTGGGCCTTCTATATCGTAGACTTGGCTTTCTCAGCAGCATTTCTCATCCTCTCCATAAACTTATTGACAGTTTCTAGGCTGGAAGGGTGCTGTTACAGTTCAAATCCCATATAAGGGGTTCCTTCCAGTATCTAGTAGGAATGGAGACTGTCGAGTAAAAGAATAGACATAGTTGTTATGCTAGAACTCTGCCATTGGGAGGAGGTCATGCCAGTTATTCATTCACAAAGATACAGAGGTATTAGTTTAGCTCCTGATTGACACATTCTATTTGTCTATCTGTTTGAGGGTGCCAAGCAGTAGAGGAAACCAACTTGATTTCAAGAAGCCTATAAAGTTCCTGAGTGAAGAGTGTGATGAACTGTGGATCTTTATCTGAGACTACTCACCTAGGAAGTCTATGGAGTTTCCAGATATGGTAGAGGAACAGCCTAGCTACTTCTTCCATGGTCACTGTTGTGTATATCAGAATAAAGTGTACTCTCTTCAATACTGGGTCTATTACCATTATTACTATACCATGTCTAGATAACTTAGAGAGTTCTACTACAAAGTTTATGCTCAGGGTGTTCCACCATGTTTCTGGGACAGGGAGGAGATGGAGTTTGTCTACTAGAGAGTATTGCATAGGCTTTGTTCTTAAGTACAGGTTGCACATGCTGATATACTATCCAATGTACCAAGACATCTGAGACCACCAGTAGTTCCAGGATACAAGTTCCAGAGTTTTTCACCAGCTAGGGTGTCCTGCAATCCCTGTATTATGGCATAGCAAAATAATATATCTACGAAGTTCTGGATTCCAGAAGATATATATCTTGTCTTGGAAGTAGAGCAGACTATCAATATTTGACCACTTTGTGGAGTGCACCATTTGGCTTGAGAACTGTTGGAGTTTGCAAGTTGCCTAAGCTATAGGTTTTTCCTGGTCTCTACTACAGTTGTCTTTGCAGATATTGGAGAGCATGTTTCTTTCTACCCCCTCTAGTTTGACACCTTCCAAGGCCTAAACAGTAAATATCTCTGGATAGAAGAGAGTAATGTCTTTGTTGTTGGAAGTCTCTATACCATGGTTTGGTCTCCAAGAGAGTGTATCTGGCTTTTTCATAGAATGGCCTAGGCAGTGGACAAGTGTGAAGTCAAAATAAGCCAAGTAGAGGGACCAGCAGGCTTGATGACAGTTAAGTTTCTTAGCTATCATAAAGTACTCTAAGTTCTTGTGGTCAGTCCATATTTCTACTGGATACTTTGCTCCTTCTAAAAAGTGTCTCTACTTTTCCAGTACATGAATAATAGTCAATATCTCCTTGTCATAGATCTTGTAGTTCTGTTCTACTAGAGATAGAAAATTGCTATAGAACATAACAGAGTACTATTTCTTGTCTCCAGGTAGTTGTTGGGAGAGGACTGCTCCAGTGGTAAAATCCAAACTATCAGCCTCAATGCAGAAGAGCTCTAAGTCCTAGGGAGACACAAGGACCAGAGCACTAGTGACTGCTGCTTTAAGCACTTCAAAGGCTCTACGTTCCTTACCATTCCAGGACCAGAGCATGTCAGACTTTGTAAGATTGAACAGAGGTCAGGCTAGTATGGAGAAGTTGCAGATGAACTAGCGGTAAAAGTTGGCAAATCCCAAGAAGATTTGTATATCAGTCTGATTTTCTGGAGTGGGCTATTCTTGGACTCCAGAGACCTTGACAGGATCCATAGATACTTTGTTCTCCAAAATTATCAGACCTAGGTACTTGATCCTCATTTTCTGGAACTTGTACTTCTCAGGACAGAGGAATAGCTTATGCTCAGTGAAAATCTCCAGTACTCTCTGGACAGCCCAAGTGTGCTCCTCTACTATTCTAGTGAAGATGAGAATATTGTCCAAGTACATAACCACAATTCCTTCTACAATTAAATCTTGGAAGATATTATTCATCATGGTCTAAAAGGTAGCCAGACTGTTAGTCATCCCAAAGAACATTACCAGAGACTTGAAGAGTCTGGTTCATTTGGAAAATGGTCTTTTACTTATTTCCAGGTTTAATATATATGTTGTTGAATCCCCAGTAGACATCTAGCTTGGTGAAATACTTGGCTCTGTGGAGCTGGGAGACAAGCTTAGAGATAAGAGAGTAGGTACTGGTTCTTGACTGTTATAGAGTTCAGAGCATGATAGTCTTGTACTAGCCAGAGGGAACTGTTCTTTTTTTTGATAAAAAAGACTGGTATGGCTATAGATGACTTAGAGGGGCAGATATGACCAGTACATAGGTTTTCCTCCAGAAATATGTCTAACTTGGTTTGTTTTATCAGAGATAGGGGGTACATCTTTGACAATTTGGACTTGGATCCCAGAGTCAGCTCAATAGTATGGTCTCAATGGTGATGCTCCAGGAGGATGTCAAAACTGTCCTTGGTAAAGATGAACTCAAACTCTTGAGTATATACTGGTAAGTGGGCAGTAGAGTTTTGGTTTTCTATACTGTGCCAGGTACCCTCTGCCAGTCATTGAGGATTCATAGCCATAGCTCTGAGATTAGTGGTTGTAGATTCTGGAAATATCCTCATTATGAACAAGCAGTCTCCAGGTTCCTAGTCTCTACCATCTGTACTGGAGGGAGAGGGCTCATTCACATTATCTTCCAGAAGTAAAAGGTAGAGTTTATCTCTATACAAATCAATGGCTCAGAGCTCTACTTTCTTCTGTCTGATTTGTTCCTTGTGTATAGCATAATCTTCTTCACAGCATAGAGAATAGCATGTCATCTCAACCTTACTAGTTTCCCAATTGACCTTTAGATTATGGTCTTTCAGCCAGTTGTATTCCAAGATCAAATCTTGCTTTCTAAGGCCTGAGATGGCAAATAGTATTCTTTTTGAGTGAGTGCCATACTGTAGGAGAACATTCACCACTTTGGAAATTTCACTAACTTCATTTGGAGAGCCATCCACATTAAAAACAAGGATGGGGCACAAGATTATCTAGGTGTTAAGTCCCTTGGAGTAGATAAAGTCTTGGTCTATGAAGCTTCCTGTAGCTCTGCTGTCCAGGAGAGCCTTTATAGAGTAGAGCTCACTTGTATCTGTGGTACTTAGTTCTATAGCAAGTTGTAGAGAGGTTCTATGTACATCCAATATACTGGTAGAGAGTTGGATGGGCAATTTCTTTTCCTACTTTGGTCTCTGGGAAAAGGGGTTGTGTTTAGGGGCAGAGGAAGAAGGTGCATCTATAGATTCACTGTCATCTGTATTAGTTTCTACTTCAAGTACAGTGAACCTATTTACTAGTGGTCAGGGCGTACTTGTCACTAGTTGCTCTCTACAAAATTCTCATTTTCTCCAACCTCCCAGGCTTCTACTTTTTGTATATTATGCATTGCTAAGAGGTCCTCCATGAGTTCCTCTCATTGCTTGGACAACAGCTGTCTCACATCAAGGTGATGGAGACAATCCTTAACTAGGTAGTTTGTGTCTCTATACCAGTAGCATTCTTGGGGGGGAGGGGAGGGGGTAGGGGTTCTGATCTTCTGGCAGTGTCTATGTCTATGAGGATATTCATAGAAGAAAGAGAAAGCATTAGCTTTGGAATTGGGGTCAGAGTCAGAGCAATAGCAGAGGGATCCAAACTACTGAGAGGGAGAAGGGCTATGATAGGAGAGTTCTGACCAGGACAGAGGACATGCTACACTGAGTCAACTAGAAGGTCTTATTGGCAAGACGTACTTGGTCAATCTTCCAGATCTATGTCTGAGGGATATCTATAGAGCATAATTACAATCTGGTTCTGGATACCAATCCTCAGCCCTTGGCAGAACTTGACCATGAGAGTCTAGAGGTCAGTATAGTCTGTGTTGGAGATCAATAACTGGAATGTATCAAGGTAGTTGTTCACTGTCCAAGTTCCCTAGTGATAGGAGAACCCTTCCAGAGTGTTGACTGCATCTACTTCTGTATTCACTAGAAAGAACTGTGCCTTGAACTGAGCCTCAAAGTTAGTCTAGGTTTGGATTGGAAAAAATCCAGTGTCTGTTTCTTGGCAAAACAGATTCTTAGACTACTTTGCCATACAACTACTTTTGAAGAAAATGAGAGCCTACAGGGCCTTCTTCTCTTTACAGCTGAATTGTTCTAGAGCTAGGTGTATATACAGCATGCAGAAGTTCAGGAACGCTTGTCTGGTGTTGCAGTCACCACTGAAGTCTGGAGAGAAGGAGAGCTTGGGGTAGACTTGAGAGTAGAGGTTTGCTAGAGAGGGAGATGCCAATACAGTGGGTAGTAGAGAGTTTGCCACTAGAGCCAGAGGTTGAGAGGGAGAGTTTGATACTAGCTACATGAGTTGTTGCAGCTAGACAGTCAAAGTGGAGAGAGCATTGTTAATGTTAGTTTCCAAGTTATTTTGTCTCTCAGTGACTCCATACAGATAATGCTGCAGATAGGCCAGAATATCAGCCATACTCTGGAGGGTGTCTGTGTATGACATCTGGCATGGAGTAGAGACATAGAGGGTTGGATGTGGGCAGTAGAGGACGACTGTGTGGAGGCTGTTCACTGCATTCTTCCAAGGCTCTATTCAGGAGATTCTATTCTACTATGAGAGTGACCAGAGTAGAGCTTCTAGGAGAATTCTCAGTTTACAATTACACTCTGGAGTATGTTACAACTCATCTTCCAGGAGAATTCTCAGAGAATAGGATGAGGCTCCTGGAAGGGTATTCTACACTATATATACAAGTCTCTCTAGCTACGGAATGTTCTGAGAATCAGGGTCAGGAATACAGGAGTAGGCAACTAATCAAAGGTTATGTAATTATTATTTAATTAGTGCAGGGTCACTCTGGTGGGCTACCACTAGTATATCAGAAGTGCGACTTAGTATAGTTCTCTTATACCATTTCTCTTCTTCTTTAATTATAACTGAAGCTAGTTGCTTCTTCTTTTGTCCTTCTATTTGCCCTACATATCTACATATTCTGCTAAAATTTACTACTGGGTGTATTTTTACTGTACTAGGTAACTGTAATTCAACTGTATTTGTCAATACAATTTTCTTTACTTTATAAGAGCCTACAAATCTCTTTGTAAACTTCTGTTCTTTTTCCAATCATCTAATATTTCAAGTTCTTAGTGCTAAGCATTATCAAGTCCTCTATTTTATACTTATTAACTTCTCCTCTCTTCCTGTCTATGTACTTTTTCATTTTTTCTTATGTCTTTTCCAGTGCTGCTTTTGCTTCTTTTTGTACCTCCTTTATTTTAGTCATAAACTTCTCTAATCCCTTGTATTTCCCTTTTCTCTTTACTTTGAACTCTATCCTCAGATCTTGCCCATAGTTTGCTTTAAAGGGCAATGTCTTTGTACTCAAATACACCTTATTGTCATAGGCAAACTCAGCTGTTCCCAACCAATCTGGTCACTGTTCTTGTCTGTGGTCTATGAAAATCCTTAAGTACTGCTCAAGTTCTTGGTTGACCCTCTCTGTTTGTCTATCTGTCTAAGAATGGAATGCTATCAACATCTTACTCTCAATCCCTAATATTCTATTCAACTCCTTCATCAATCCTGCTATAAATTGGGGTCCTCTATCTGAAATAATGCTTTCAGGTAGCCCATATAGTTTCTATACATCTAAATAGCCTAGCCAGCCCTTCTGCTGACATTTTCTCTATAGTAGAAATAAAATAAACCATTCTTGTTAATTTGTCTACTATTACTAAGATTGAGTTATATCCCTGCACCAATGGTAGCTTTGTGCTGATATATGACTCTAGGACTTTTCTAGTATTGAATTGGGCATTAATTTGCTTGCTAGTTGTTCTGTATAGTTTTTATTCTTTTGGCAGGAATTATACCCTTTCATATATTGCTTTACCTCCTTTATTACTCCTGGCCACCAAAAGCTTCTTGTAACCAATTCTACTGTTTTCTATTGCCCCCCATGTCCTTCTACTAGTATATTGTGGTATAGTCTAATGATCTCTGCCCTTAACTTCTTGTCCTTAGGTACATACACTTTTCCCTCCTTGTATATTATGCCATGAACTTCTCTCTATTCTTCATCTCTTAGCATCTTTACCTCTGCTTGCTTCATCTCTTCTACAGCTTTAACTACTTCATCATCTTTTACTTTTGATTGCCTTATATTGTCTAATAAGTCCACTTCTTTTGTCCTTTTTACTTCTAACTATTCTGGCTTTACCAGTATTTCATCCTCATTATCTCTTTTTACTCCAATTTCCTAGTCTTGTCTTCTACTCAAGCTATCTGCCTTCCCTATCTTACTTTCCAGAACATGTTTTAGTGTAAAATCAAATCTAGACAGGTATAGAGCCCATCCAGCTTGTTTTCTATTTAACTTCTGTGCCTTTATGAAATACTCAAGATTCTTATGGTCTGTCCAAATCTCAAATTTGTTATTGTTCCTTTCAGGAAATATTTCTATACTTTCAAGCATCTAACTACTGCCAATATTTCTTTGTTATATATCACATAGTTTCTTTCTGTATCACTTAGAGATTTTAAAATCAAGGTAACTGGTCTCTACATCCCATTAGAGCATTTTACTGATAACACTCCCCCAGTAGCATAATTTGAAGTATTTGCTTCTACCCTGAATTTCTTGTCTAAGTCTAGGGCTGCTAGTACTGGTCTGGTTGTAAAGATCCTTTTAAGCTTATCAAATGCTTGTTGTTGTTCTCCTCCCTATTGCCATTTCACATCCTTCCTAGTCAGTATATTCATTGGCCTTGCTACTTGAGCAAAATCTTTGATAAACCTTCTATAATAGTTTGCAAGGCCTAAAAATTTTCTAATGTCTTTTACATTCTTTGGCTCTGGTCAACTTAGCACTCTGTCTATTTTTTCCTTCTCTATTTCTATTCCATTGGGTCCTATGACAACCCCTAGAAATCCAAACTTTTTTACTTTCTACATACATTTCTCTGGTTTGACATACAAGTTATTTTCTTTTAGTCTTTTTAACACTTTCTCTACTATTTTGTCATGTTCTTCCTTTGCCTCTGTTCCTACCAATATATTGTCCACAAAGGCTACCACTTTTCCTTCATTAATCATATCTCTTAGGATTTTGTTTATCATTACCTGGAACATAGCTAGCAAATTTGTCATTCCAAAAAACATAACCATTGGTTCAAAGGATCCCACATGCATTGTGAACACTCTCTTCCTATCACAAATGGCCACTTACTGATTTGTGAGTTGATGATTTAATAATCAAAAGGCTCAAAAAAGCAAAGTTTAGACAGTAGCAAAAGATGTTGTTAAGTCTGAGGTTTATCCTTAGACATAC